>Ga0265327_10000149_pt1 | contig 150385 bp, 146 predicted proteins | sample 41621metaG_FD_202089 | JGI IMG/M metagenome (GOLD analysis project Ga0265327, IMG submission 202089) | Rhizosphere microbial communities from Carex aquatilis grown in University of Washington, Seatle, WA, United States - 4-16-21 metaG | ecosystem: Host-associated > Plants > Roots >... | reverse complement strand
CAGCGGTGGTCTCCAAACTCCCAAGAACCGCGCGTCATTGCAATTCAAACCGAGAGTTCTGGCTATCCGAAATCACCCGCAAAGCCAGTGTTCATGCGGGTTCTCTGGTTTTTGCAGGCCCGACTACGTACTCCACAAGCGCCGCAGCGCACTTGAGGCAGGCGCTCGCAACGCGAAACTCGACGTCTTTCACCTAGCCGGATCGTCGTCATGATGGAAGCTGGAACGTCTTTGGCGCGAGACACGTCGCATAACTATGGACATCATTTCCCTGCTTACTCAGAAAGTTCCAAGTTGAGCGATACGAAAAGCCAAGAATTCCAACTTTGGCGAGGCACGGGTTCCAAACACGATCGCACACGTTCGGCTAAGAGCTTGATTCATTGGGAGAATCGAGTATCAGGTTAAGCGCGAACCGACAGTGCCGTTGCCGTGGCTGTTGGCCTCAATGAAAGCCGTAGCTGTCGCCTACTTCGCCGTCTTCGCCATCCCGATCGCGCCCACCGAGGCCGTTATGCTGCTCAAGTTGTCCATCACCGCCGTGTAGGTGCCGACGTCCTTGAGGTTCAGGCCAGTCAGGCCGGCCATCATGCCCTTGGCGCCGTGGAAGGGGATCTTGTTGAGATCGCCGATGGCGGCCTTGGCGCTTTCCAGCACCTTCTTGAGCTCTTCGTCGCGCTTGTTCGACGCTTCCCAGGCGAGCTTGGCCTTGGCCACGGCCTTGCGGGCCTCGGCCACCTTGAGCAGCTGATCGGCGCTCATCGCAGGCAGGGCCCCTTTGAGCTTGGTGGCTTCGGCGCCGATGGTGGCCAGCTTGGCGTCGAGCTTGGCGAACTCGGCGGCCAGGGCCGCGGTCTCGCTGCGGCGCGCGCTGTAGTAGGTGGACACGTCGTTGACGCGCGAGGCTAGGCCCTTGACCTGCGCCTCCATCGCGGTGAGCGGCCCGGTGACGGCGGCCACGTCCTTGATCAGCAGCTCCATCGAGCGCCGTTCCTGGTCGAGATTGTTCTTGTACGAATCGCGCACCTTGAGCAGCGCCGACGCGCCGCCCAGGCCCGCACTGGCTGCTGCGATGGCCGCAAACGCCACGCCGGCCGTGCCGAAGGTCAGGACTGTCGCGGCAATCGCCGCCGCGGCCACGCTGAGCACCAGCACGCCGCGCAGAATGGCGCCGACGACGACGCGGAACTTCTTGGCGTCGATGTCCTTCTTGATCGACTTGCGCGCCGCCGCAAAGGCCTCGGCCTCGAACTTCTTGCCGTAGATCGCCATCTGCTGCTTCTTGACGTTCTCGACCGCGCCCTTCAGGTAGTCGTTGTAGTCCTTGACCTGGGTGACCAGATCCGTGGGGAAGCGCTTCTTCATCTCGGCCGTCTTGGCCATGATCTTGGCCGGGTCTGTCAGGGCATGGATCTCGGCGACCAGCTTGCGCAGCTCGTCGATCTCCTTCTGCATCGAGGCCAGCGGCACGCCGAAGTGTTTGGCCTGCTCGGCCATCACCTTCTGCAGCCCATCTTCGTAGTTCTTCTTGAAGTAGCCGATCAGGACCTTTTCAAGCTCCGGGTCGCCGTCGAACTCGACCTCCCATTCGCAGTCCAGCGCCGGCGGCGTCAGGTCGGCCGTCTTGCTGATATCGATGGTGAACTTGCCGCCAACCTTGGCCATGTGTCTCGCCCTTTCCGATGCACGCCTTCCAGGCGAAGGCGGGCGATGATAGTCCGTGCAATTCGAAAGTTAGCGAAGCGACGCGGCAAACCTCGGGTCATCCACACGGGCAAAGGCGAAGCCATCCTTGCGCAGGGCGTCGATCACCTCGGGCAGCTTGGCCAGGGTGTTGGCGTGGATCTCGTGCATCAGCACGATGCCGCCCTTGCGCGCCCGCGCCGCCGCGGCTACATGGCCGACGAAGTCGCTGCGGTCCTGCGAGGACACGCCGCAGGACAGCGCTTCCTGCGTGTCCACGCTGCCCGTGCGGTCGAAGGCCCAGTCGCAGCTGTCGATGTGCCAGCCGACGATGTGATAACCCTGGCCGTGCAGCACGTCGTTGGCACCGCAGGATGAATTACCGTAGGGATAGCGGTAGACCTTGAAGGCCTCGGCGAGGGGCATTTCCTCGATGCCGCGCAGGATCTCGACTTCCTGTGTCGCGGCAGGGATGTCGTGGAAGTTCGGATGCGACCAGGAATGGCTGCCCACCAGATGCCCCTTGGCCAGCACCTTGGCCACCAGCTCCGGATACTTCTGCATCTTCTCGCCGATGAAGAAGAAGCTGGCCTGGATCTTGTTGCGGTCGAGCACTTCCAGGATCTGCTCGGTGCGCTCGGGGTCGGGGCCGTCGTCGAAGCTCAGGGCCACGATGCCGACCGGCGGTGCGGTGCTGATGTCCGACTCGAAGCGGCATTGGCGCTTGAGTTCGGCGGGCTCGGTCGTCAGGCGCTCGTACAGGCGGCCGAGGTGGGCCTGGCGGATCCGCGCATGCGCGTGTTCGCCAGCCGATGATGCCGCCGGAGCCGGCGCGGAAGCCGCTTCAGGCGGGCTGGCTGCCAGCGCCCATCCGCCCGTCGAGAGGATGCTGAGCGCGGCGAGCAGGCGCAGCGGCAGATTCGTCATGCGGCCGCGGCCTTCTTCTCGGTGATCAGCCCACGCAGATACGGGATCAGCAAGGCGAGCACGACGCCCACGGCCACCGTGCTCCAGCCCAGAACGCTGAACAGGTGCGAGTAGAAACCATTGGTGGCCTGCGGCGCCGCGCCCTGGGCCTCGGGAATCAGGCGCGAGAAGTCATTGGCGAACAGCGAGGCCAGGCCGGTCAGCAGCATCCATGCGCCCATCATGACGCCCTGGTACTGGCGCGGCGCGAGGCGGCCGATCATGGCGTAGCCAATCGGCGAGATCAGCAGCTCGCCCACGCTCTGCAGCAGATAGCTGAGGAAGATCCAGACGAAGGCCGAGCGCCCGCTGGCCGGATCAGCCAAGCCGATGCCCAGCGGCAGGATCGCAAAGGCCGCGCCCATCAGCATCACCGCGATGGAGAACTGCTTGGGCACGTCGATGGTCCAGCCCCGCGCACGCAGCTGTGTGAACAGAATCGCCAGCAGCGGCCCGCCCACGGCGATCACGAATGTGTTGATGTTCTGTACCCACTGCGGCGCGATCTGGACGCCCAAAAGAATCGGGTCCACATTGCGGTCGTAGAACAGCTGCAGCCCGCTGAAAGCCATCTGGTAGAGCGACCAGAACGCCAGCGAGCCGAAGGCCAGGATCAGGTAGGCCGTCATCTGGCGGCGCTCCTGGCGCACAGGGTGGCGCAGCGTCAGCACCAGCAGCGAGCCGAATACCACTACGCCGATGGCCTTGACGATCCACTCGGTCCAGTCCGGGATCTGCAGCAGGCCCCACACCAGCGGCACCAGGCCGATCAGCACGGCCAGGCCTACAGCGAAGCGCATGCGGAAAGCAGTGGGTGTGGCATCCAGCAGCGGCGTGTCCAGGTCCTTGAGCGTGCGCCAGAAGGTCAACGCCAGCAGGATGGCGCCGAAATTGCCGACGGTCGCGAAGGTGAACAGGCTGGTGTAGCTCTGCGTCAGCTGATAGTGGCCGGCCACGCTGAAGCCGACGAAGAAGCCGATGTTCATCCCCGCGTAGTTCCACAGGAAGGCGCTCTCGCGGCGCTCGTCCGTGGGCGCAAAGCGCTGCGTCAGCATCATGTTGATGCAAGTGACGTTGAGCCCGCTGCCGGTCAGGAACAGTGCCAGCCCCCAGTACATCAGCGCGGCCGTACCGCCCGCTATTGCAGCGCAGCCCAGCACCTGCAGCAGCATGCCACCGATGAAGAGATTGCGGTTGGAGAGGAGGCGCCCACCCAGGTAACCACCGAACAGATGCAGGCCGTAGTTGAAGGCGCCGAACACGCCCATCAAGGAGGTGGCGAGCGCATCGCTGAAGCCCAGGTGCTTGGTGGCGTAGAGCACCAGCGTCGATTGCAGGACGGCAAAGCCCAGCGTCGAGAAAGTCTGGATGAAGAACAGCACGCCGGCGCCCGGCACGCTGGCACGGGCGGGTTCAGGGAGGGTTGTTGAGGACATGGAAGGCTCGGCGGAAAAGTGGGCGCGATGATAGCTGGCAGCCCCGGAAATAGCCCCACTGTGGGGCGCCGCCGCAATGGGGCCTGGGTGCAAGTACCGCTGTACGGCGTGGCCGCCGCCGGTCAGGATGGACGCGCTCGCCGCCTCCGAGAGCGAGACCTTTGAGGAGATGGAATGAACGACTTCCTGAAGTTTGACAACATGATCACCCCGAAGATCATCACCTTCGTCTACTGGCTGCTGCTCTTGGGTGTCCTGTGCGGAGGCCTGGCCTCCATGTTCGGTGGCTTTGGCGGCTTCTCCATCGTGCGCTTCCTGCTGGGCCTGCTCTACATGGTGCTGGGCGCGCTCGGAGCCCGCATCTGGTGCGAGCTGCTGATTGTGCTGTTCAAGATGAACGAGGCGCTGCAAGAGATGCGACGCAAGTAGTGAGAGCGCCCGCCACCGCGCCGGACACTGCGCCGCTCAGATGGGCAAAGGGCGCCACGGCGATGTCCCAGCCGCCGACCTGCTGAAGCGCCGGCCCGAAGGGATACTCCAGCGTGACCTTGAGCGCCAGGCCTAACGCAATGCCTGCGCCGATCCGGCGATCACGCCCGGGGCGGAGCAGCAGCTCGATGGCGGCCACGGCCACGCCCGCATGCAGCACGCCCGAGAGCCCGCCATAGGACAGCAACTCCGGCCGCAGCAGCAAGCCCATCTGGGTCAGCGGCCAGGCGATCACCCACGCAACTGCGCAGCGCGCAGGCAGACCCGCGGAAAGGCCCAGCCAGGCCAGCACCGCGCAGCCCGCGAGATTGGCGGCGAGGTGCAGCGCGCTCCAATGCACGAAGGCGGCGCTGAAGGCGCGCCAGGGCCAGCCGCCGCCGCTGCCATGCCAGGCCAGGATTTGCGGATCAAGAGGCCAAGCCAGCAGCGCGCCAAGGGCGAGAAGCGCCGCGAACAGCGCGAAGCCGTTCAGCCGAAGACTGCGTGCCACAGGGCCTGGATCGCTTCGCGCTGGGGTAGCAGCTCGGTGTCGGCCACTTGGGTGGGCTGCTCGTCCAGGCGTGCACGGTGCTGCACGCGGCGCAGCTCGCGGTAGGCGTCGGCGGCGCTAACGCCGATCTTCGGCGGCAGCAGGCCGGCTGCCTCGGCGCGGCCCAGCAGGGCAATCACGCCGGCGTTGTCGAGCAGCTCCGCATGCGCGCCGCCATGGGCCAGCACCAGGAATTGCACGGTGAACTCGGCGTCCATCATGCCGCCCGCGCCATGCTTCAGGTCGAAGAAGCCCTCGCGCGGCTTGTGGGCCGAGCGCACCTTGTCGCGCATGGCCTTGATCTCCTCGCGCAGCGCCGCGTGGTCGCGCTCGGCCGTCATTACATGGCGGCGCACGGTCTCGAAGCGCGCGGCCAGGTGCGGCGCTCCGGCGCACCAGCGCGCGCGGGTGATGGCCTGGTGCTCCCAGGTCCAGGCGGTGTTGGAGCCGCGGCCGGTCTGGTAGTTCTCGAAGGAGGCCAGCGTGCTGACCAGCAAGCCCGAGTTGCCGTTGGGGCGCAGCGCGGTGTCAATGTCGAACAGCTCGCCCGCCGCCGTGCGAACGGTCAGCCAGGTGATCAGCTTGCGCACGAAGCCGCCGTAGATATCGAGCGCGTTCTCGTCTGCGTCGTCGTAGAGGAAGACCACGTCCAGGTCACCGCCGTAGCCGAGCTCCTTGCCGCCCAGCTTGCCGTAGGCGATGACGGCGAACTGCGGATCGGGCCGGTGTGCCTTGGTGTGGCGCGCCCAGGCCCAGCGGATGGCGCAGCCGAGCAGCGCGTCGGCCAGGGCCGAGAGATCGTCGGCCACCTGCTCGACGGTGATGCGGCCTTCCACGTCGCGCACGAGGATGCGGAAGACCTCGGCGTGGTGGGCGCGGCGCAGGGTGTCGAGCAGCGCCTCTTCGGCCGCCTCGCCGCTGCGCTCCCAGGCGCGGTGGCGCTCTTCCATCTCGGCGATGAAGGCCGCGCTGTCGAAGCGCTCAGCAAGCTGGCGCGCATCGGCCAGCTCGTCGATCACCCCCGGGTGCTGCATCAGGTAGCGCATCGGCCAGCGCGCCAGGCCGAGCAGCCGCAAGAGGCGGGCCTGCACGGCGGGGCGCTCGACCATCAAGGCCAGATAGCTCTCACGGCGCAAGAGCGGTTCGAGCCAGTCGACGAAGCGCAGCGCGGCATCCAGCGTGACCGCGTCTTCCGCCACCGCCTTGCCAGCGCGGCCCACCAGCTTGGCCAGGCGCAGTCGCGATTCCTCGCGCAGGCCCTGCACGCGCGGTGTCTGCGCCCAGCGGCGCACGCGCTCGGCCAGCTGGGGCTGCAGGCGTTGCAGAAACTCCTCGTTGTCCACCGGCAGGGCCGGGCCGTTGCAGCCCTTGCAGGAGCCGCTGCCGGCGGCGGCCGGCGCGCGGCCGTCGTGCAGCAGGGCATCAAACTCGGTCGCCACCAGCTCGCGCACTTGCAGCAGGCGATCCAGCAGCTCGCAGGCGTCGTCGCGGCAGGCCATGCCGAGGCTCTGGGCGATCCAGCGCAGGTCTTCATCGCCGGGCGGCAGGCAATGCGTCTGCTGGTCGTCCAGGTACTGGATGCGGTGCTCAACCTGGCGCAGAAACTCATAGCCACTGGCGAGCTGCGCCGCCGTCTCGGCCTTCATCAGGCCGCTGGTGGCCAGCACCTGCAAGGCCTTGCATGTGGAGCGCGTACGGATCTCGGGGAACTGGCCGCCGCGCACCACCTGCATCAGCTGCACGATGAACTCGATCTCACGGATGCCGCCGCGCGAGAGCTTCACGTCGTTGGCGCGCTCGGGCCGGCCGGCGGCGCGGCGCTGCGCCTCGTCGCGGATCTTGCGGTGCAGCTGGCGCAGGCCTTCGAAGACGCCGTAATCGAGGTACTTGCGGTAGACGAAGGGCGTGACCAATGATTTGAGGCCCAGCACGCGCGTGCCGCCGACGCTTTCCAGCGGCGCCACCACGCGGCTCTTGAGCCAGGCGAAACGCTCCCACTCGCGGCCCTGGACGAGGAAGTACTCCTCCAGCATCGACAGGCTCACCACCGGCGGGCCCGAGTTGCCGTTCGGCCGCAAGGCCAGGTCCACACGGAAGACCTGGCCGTCGTCCGTCACCTCGCCGATCAGCGCATACAGGCGCTTGGCCACGCGGCTGAAGTATTCGTGGGCGCTGATCACCGCGGGGCCGGCGGTCTGGCCGTCATCGTCGTAGACGTAGATCAGGTCGATGTCGGAGGAGACATTGAGCTCGCGTGCGCCGAGCTTGCCCATGCCCAGCACCCAGAACTCGATCACCTGGCCCTCGGTGTCCAGCGGTGCGCCGTTAATGGCGTCCTGCTCCAGGCGGGCCTGGGCGAGGGCGAGATTGAGCGTCACCTCGGCCAGGTGCGTCATGACCAGGGTGACGTCTGCCATGGGCGCGGCCTGCTCCACGTCCAGCACGGCCAGGCGCTCGATTACCAGGTGTCGGGCCACGCGCAGCGCGGCGGGCAGGGGCTTGCCAGCTTGCTGCAGTGCGGCAATCAGGGCATTGATGATGGCCCGGTCGGGCAGGCCTGGGGGCAGCAGGCCCAACTCAGCGGCGTAGCGGCGCCGGACGCGCTGCACGAAGCGGCTGTGGTTCGCTTTGGCAAAGCTACGTTCGGTCACCGCAGAATCAGGGGGCGAGGTCATAGAATTTGGGCACCGCCGCTGCGGCCCGGTTTCTGCGGTATTTCCGAGACGGACATTTCAATTTGCTTTCCACGCACACTGCTGCCGCGTTCTGGCTCCGTCGACCTGCCCGCATCCTCTGGCGCCTGCTGCGCTGGGTGCTGGGCTTGCTGGTCCTGCTCTGGGGCCTGATGCTGCTGGCATGGCTCGTTTTGCAGTGGGCGATTCTGCCGCACATCGACGATTGGCGTCCGCGCATCGAGCAAGAAGCCTCAAAGGCTTTGCGGGTGCCCGTGCGCATCGGCTCGATCAGCGTGCCCGGCGGCACCTGGATGCCGCTGCTGCAGTTGCGCGACGTGCACCTGCTCGACCCCCAAGGCCGCGACGCGCTGGTGCTGCCCAGCGTGGATGCGGCGCTCTCGGCCAGTTCGCTGCTCACGATGCAACTGCGCTTCGAGCAGTTGCTGATTGACCAGCCACAACTGGAGATGCGCCGCGACGCGCAAGGCCATATCTTCATCGCCGGCCTGTCGGTGGAACGCGGCGCGCATTCTGAAGCGACCAGCAGCTTCGACGTCGCCGACTGGTTTTTCTCGCAACACGAGTTCGTCATCCGCAAGGGTCGCATTCGCTGGACCGACGAGATGCGCCACGCCGACCCGCTGCAGCTGGAGCAGCTCGACCTGGTGGTGCGCAACGGCCTGCGCCGGCACGATCTGCGGCTCGATGCCACGCCGCCGCCGGCCTGGGGAGAGCGCTTCACCCTGCGTGGGCAGTTCTCGCAGAGCCTGCTCAAGAAGCCCGGCGAGCTGCGCTTCTGGACCGGCCAGCTCTATGCCGACCTGCCGCGCGTGGACCTGCGCGAGCTGCGCCGTCATGTGGACCTGCCCTTCGAGCTCAGCGAAGGCGACGGCGCTCTGCGCGCCTGGGTGGACATCAAGGCCGGCGAGCCCACGGGCGCGGCCGTGGACATGGGCCTGCGCTCGGTGCGCCTGCGCCTGCAGCCGCAGGCCGAGCCGCTGAACCTCGCCCAGATCGAAGGCCGCCTCGAATTGCGCCACGACACCGGCAAGCTCTCGCTGCAGGCCACGCGGCTGAGCTTCGTCAGCCTGGAGGCCGATGGCCACAGCGTGCTGTGGCCGCGCAGCAGCTGGGGTGCGACGCTGCGCCTGAAGGAGGGCAAGCAGCTGCATGCGCTGGACCTGGGCGCGGCCACGCTGCTGGGCGGCGAGGTCAACGCTGAGCGCCTGGACTTTGCCCTGATGGCGCAGATCGCCGAGCGCCTGCCCATCGGCCAGCAGCCGCGCGAGCTGCTGGACCAGCTCGCCCCGCAAGGCGTGCTCAGCGGCCTCTCGGCGCGCTGGGATGGCCCGCTGGAATCGCCCGCCAGCTACCACGTCAAGGCCAGTCTCGAAGGCCTGCGCATCAACGCCCGCGACTCCGGCGTTGAACTTGTGCTGGGCCGCCCCGGCCTCTCCGGCGCCAGCGTGGAACTCGAAGCCAGCGAGCGCGGTGGCACGGCCGAGCTCAGCGTGCAGGACGGCGGCGTCGAGCTGCCGGGCCTGTTCGAGGAGCCCGTCGTGCCGATCGGCCACCTGAGCGCGCAAATGTCCTGGCTGATCGAGCCGCAGGCAGGCGGCAAGCCCTCGCGGCTCGAAGTCCGCGTCAAGAACCTGCAGATCGAGAACCCCGACCTGCATGGCCGCTTCGACGGGCTCTGGCGCAGCAGCGCGCACCCAAGCGGATACCTGGAGTTGACGGGCCGCATCGACAAGCTGGCTGCCGTGCAAGTACAGCGTTACCTGCCGGCCTTCCTCGTGCACGCGCGAAGCTACGTCAAGCGGGCCGTGCTGGACGGCCAGGCGCAGGACGTGAACGTGCGGGTGCGCGGCGAGCTGGTGGATTTCCCCTTCAACCAGCCCGCGGCGCAGCGGGCCGGCGGCATCTTCCGCATCTCCACCCAGGCGCGCGGCGTGCTGCTGGCGTATGCGCCGCCCGAGCCTGGCGCGCCGACAGGCCATGTGGATTGGCCCGCCTTCGAGCAGGTGGATGCCGAGCTGGTCTTCGACCGCAGCAGCATGCAGATCCGCAACGGCCATGCTCACGCTTTCGGCTACGAGCTCTTCAACGTCAACGGCGGCTTCAAGGACCTCGGCCATTCGGTGCTGGAACTCGATGGCAGCGGCCGCGGCCCCATGCAGGAGCTGCTGCGCTACATGCATGCCTCGCCGCTGGACGAATGGACGGGCCACGCCATGAGCCAGGCCCAGGCCAGCGGCAATGCGGCCCTGCGACTCAATCTGGTGCTGCCGCTGGACGAGATGGACAAGTCGTTCGTCAAGGGCAGCGTGCTGCTGGCCGGCAATGACGTTCGCATCCGGCCCGACGTGCCCCTGCTCGGCAACGCGCGGGCCAAGATCGACTTTGATCGCAAGGGCGTGACGGTGAGCGCCGGCCAGGCCCGCGTGCTGGGCGGCGATGCCAGCTTCGAAGGCGGCACACAGAAGGACGGCGTGATCCGCTTCAGCGCGCAAGGTGTGGCCACGGCCGAGGCGCTCAAGCGTGCGCCCGAGATGGGCCTGTCCTCGCGCATCGGCCAGCAGGCCACGGGGCAGGCGGCGTACAAGCTGCAGCTGGCTTTCGGCCCGGGCGCGCAGATGGGCCTGGACCTGACGAGCCCGCTGGCCGGCATGGGCCTGAACCTGCCGGCGCCGCTGCACAAGGAGGCCGAACCGGCACTGCCCCTGCACGTGCAGATCACGCCCCAGGGGCCGGGCCGCGATGAGCTGCGCGTGGAGGCCGGCAATGTGCTGGCCATGCTCTACCAGCGCGACAACAGCGGCGAGGTGAGCCGTGCGCTGCGCGGCGCCGTGGCCGTGCAGGAGGCCCTGCCGGCCCTGCCCGGCGCGGGCGTGGTGGCGCAGGCGCGGCTCGGCGTGGTCAACGGCGATGCGTGGCTGGCGGCGGTGCACGGCCTGAGCGCTGGCAGCTCGGCCAGCGGAGCAAATGGCGAAGCGGAAGCCAGCTATCTGCCCGGCCAGATCACCCTGCACGCACAAAGCCTGCAGGTGGCGGGCCGCCCGCTGGACAAACTCAGCGCCACCATCGCGCGCCTGCCGACTGTGGACGGCCAAAGCCCTTGGCGCATGGTGCTCGATGCTGACCAGGTGGCCGGCACGGCCGAGCTGCGCGTGACGCCGACCGGCCAGATCAGCCGCGTGGTCTCGCGCCTCTCCAGGCTGTCGATCCCCAAGCAGGAGGTCGATTCGGTCACGCAGCTGCTGGACCGCGGCCTCGACAACGACCCGGGCAGCGTTCCCGCGCTGGACATCGTGGCCGAGGATTTCGAGCTGCGCGGCAGACGGCTCGGCCGGCTCGAAATCGACGCTCAGGCCAACGGCCCGCAGCGCGACTGGCAGCTCTCGCACCTGCTGATCAAGAACGCCGACGCCACGCTCAACGCCAGCGGTACCTGGGCCAATGCGGGCCGCGGCCCGCGCCGCACCGAGCTCGACTGGAAGCTCGACCTGGCCGACGGCGGCAAGCTGCTCGAGCGCCTGGGCCAGGGTCAGGTGCTCAAGAACGGCAAGGGCACGCTTTCAGGCCATATCGGCTGGACCGGCTCGCCGCTGGCGCTGGACTACGCCAGCATGAGCGGGCAGCTGCAGCTCGCGCTGGAGGCCGGGCAGTTTCTCAAGGCCGAGCCCGGCGTGGGGCGCCTGCTGGGCGTGCTGAGCCTGCAGTCGATCACACGACGCTTGAGCTTCGATTTCCGTGACATCTTCTCGGAAGGCTTTGCCTTCGACGGCGCCACCGGCGACGTGAGCATCGAGCGCGGCGTGGCCAGCAGCCGCAACCTGCTCGTCAAGGGCGTGCAGGCCACCGTGCAGATCGAAGGCAGCACCAACCTCGCCGCCGAGACGCAGGACCTGCAGGTCAAGGTCGTGCCCAACATCAATGCCGGCGGCGCCTCGCTGGCCTACGCGGCCATCAACCCGGCCATCGGCCTGGGCACCTTCCTGGCGCAGCTGTTGCTGTCCAAGCCACTGTCTGAAGCCGGAACACGGGAGTTGCACATCGGCGGCACCTGGGTGGACCCCAAGGTGGAGAAAATCGAGCGATCAGAGCCAGCCGCATCGGGAGTTTCGCCATGATCAGATTAGCCGCCTTGCAGATGGTTTCCACACCGGACCTGGCGCGCAACCTGGCCAGTGCGCGTGTGCTGCTGGAGAAGGCCGCGCAGGGCGGTGCCAGGCTGGCCGCGCTGCCCGAGTACTTCTGCTTCATGGGCCAGGCCGATACTGACAAGCTCGCGCTGGCCGAAGGAGAAGGCGAGGGTCCGATCCAGCAGATGCTCAGCGACGCGGCGCGCGAGCTGGGCCTTTGGATCATCGGCGGCACCTTGCCCATCCGCACCGCCGACCCGGCCCGTGTGCGCAACAGCTGCAGCGTCTTCGCGCCCGACGGCACACAAGCCGCGCGATACGACAAGATCCACCTCTTCTGCTACGACAGCGGCCGCGAACGTTATGACGAAGGCCGCGTGCTCGAAGCCGGCGCCGATCCTGTCGCCGTGGAGGCCGCGGGCCTGCGCGTGGGCCTCTCGGTCTGCTATGACCTGCGCTTCCCCGAGCTGTATCGCGCTCTTGGAGTCTGCGATCTGCTCAGCGTCCCCGCCGCCTTCACCTACACCACGGGCGAGAAGCATTGGGAGCTGCTGTTGCGTGCCCGTGCCGTCGAGAACCAGTGTTACGTGATCGCCGCCGCCCAGGGCGGCCGGCACGAGAACGGCCGCCGCACTTGGGGCCACTCGATGATCGTGGACCCCTGGGGCGAGGTGCTGGCTTGCGTGAATGAGGGCGAGGGCGTGGCCCTGGCGGACTTCGATCCGGCGCGCTTGAAGCAGGTGCGGGAGCAGCTGCCGGCGCTGACGCACCGGGTCTTCTAGAAGCGCACGGCCATCAGGTCGCGCAGCGCCATGACGATGTTCTTCCGGACCGCATCTTCGTTGGCCAGCCGCATGCGCTCGGGCTGCGAAAGCATGGCGTCCGAGAAATCGGCATTGCCCGGCGTGCGCACATAGCGCTCGTAAAGCAGCTTGCCGTCGTTCTTGTCGATCAGCTGGTAGCGGATGGAGACGGCCACTTCGGTGTGGGCCGCCACGATGGGCTGCACCAGCGCGACGATGGTCGTCTTGAGCTGATAGCGGGCCGGCGTCGCGGTGGACGAAGGCAGCATGCCGACACCGCGCAGCGAGTCTTCCAGCGCGCGCTCCAGCGCCATGCCGCTGACCTTGGAACCCCACCAGGTGTTGGTGCCTTCGCCGCCCTGCACGTGGTCCAGCTCGACGTTGAACTTCAGCGCCTCGGGCACCCAGGTGCGCAGCTGCAGCAGGTCAGCCTGGGGCACGGTCATGGTCAGCGACTGCGTGGGCGTGCCGCAGGCGCTGAGCAGCAGCGAAAGAATCGAGAGGACAAACAACTTGGCCATGGTCTGGCTAGGCTACGCCGATTAGCCCCCTGGTGTTTTCCCGAACAGGCATGGCTTTTGGGTTCAGTTTCGCGCACCACTAGACTCATCGCCTTTCAACCCTTCCCTTCACTGTCATGAGATTCAAACTCGCGGGCGCTGCCCTGGCGCTGACGATGGCTTTTCCTGCTGCCCAGGCTCAACAAGACGCCCTGGGTCCGCTGACCCATCCGCTGTGGCTGCGCCAGTCGAGCATCTCGCCCGACGGCAAGCAGATCGCCTTCACCTTCCAGGGCAATCTCTACCTGGTGCCGGCCGCGGGTGGCGCCTCCAGGCTGCTGGTGTCCAACGGCCATCACACGACGGCGCCGGTGTGGTCGCCAGATGGCAAGCTGCTGGCCTATGCGGCGGACGTGTATGGCAACAACGACGTGTTCGTCGTCTCGGCTGAAGGCGGCCCTTCGCGACGGCTGACCGCGCACTCGGCTTCTGAGACGCCCATCGCCTTCACGCCGGATGGCAAGGCCGTGCTGTTTTCGGCCCAGCGCCAGGATTCGCGCAGCACGCTGGCCTTCCCCTCACCGGGCATGAACGAGCTTTACAAGGTCGGCATCGAGTCCGGCCGCCGGCCCGAGCAGATCTTCAGCGAGCCGGCCCTGGCCGGCGCCTACAACAAGGCCGGCACGCAGCTCGTGTATGAAGACTGGAAGGGCTACGAGAACGCCTTCCGCAAGCACCATATCTCGCCGGTGGCGCGCGACATCTGGCTGTGGGACGCCAAGACCGGTCAGCACAAGAAGCTCACCAGCACCGGCGGCGAGAACCGCAACCCGGTCTGGTCGGCCGATGAAAAATCGATCTACTACATCGGCGAGAAGAGCGGCTCCTTCAACGTCTGGAAGATGCCGCTGGACAAGCCCGAGGCGACCCAGCAGATCACGCACTTCACGAAGAATCCGGTGCGCTTCCTCTCCATGTCGGCCAGCGGCGTGCTGTCCTTCGGCTATGACGGCGAGCTCTACACCCTGGCCGGCGACACCGCCACGCCGCAGAAGCTGGAGGTGAGCATCGCCGCGGACGCGCTGGTGCCAGCCGTCGAGAACCTCAAGCTCTCGGACGGTGCGACCGACATGGCCGTGAGCCCCGATGGCGGCGAGGTGGCCGTGATCGTGCGCGGCCAGGTCTTCGTCACTTCGGCCGAGTTCGGCAACACCCGCCGCATCACCGAAGGCCCGGGCCAGAAGCGCTCGGTCAGCTTCAGCGCCGACGGCCGCAAGCTGCTCTATGCCTGTGAGATGGACGGCCAGTGGAGCTTGTGCGAGGCCAGCATCGTGGGCGACAAGAAGGCCGTGCCGAGCTTCTTCAACGCGCCGCGCGTGGCCACCAAGGTGTTGCTCAAGAACGAGCACCAGAACTTCCAGCCGGCCTACTCGCCCGATGGCAAGCAGGTGGCCTATCTGCAGGACCGCGCGGCCCTGCATGTGCTGGACGTGGCCACGGGCAAGACCCGCGAGGTGCTCTCGGCCGACTGGAACTACTCGTACGAAGACGGCGATCAGTGGTTCGACTGGGCGCCCGACGGCAAGAGCCTGCTCGTGCAGTTCGTGGACAAGAACCGCTGGGGCGCCGAAGTCGGCGTGGTGCCGGCCGACGGCAGCGGCAAGATCACCAACCTGACCAACAGCGGCTACGACGATTTCCACCCGCTGTTCGCGCGCCAGGGCCAGATGATGATCTGGCTGACCGACCGCCAGGGCCTGCATGGCAGCGGCGGCGGCGCGCGCAGCGATGGCGACGTGTTCGGCATGTTCCTTACCCGCGCTGCCTTCGATCGCTTCAAGCTCGACAAGGCCGAGTACGCGCAGCTGAAGAAGCGCGAGGAAGACGAGAAGAAGGACGCCGAGAAGAAGTCCGACAAGGCCGAGGCCAAGAAGGACGACAAGAAGGAAGACGACAAGAAGGACGCGGACAAGAAAGAGGCCAAGAAGGAAGAGCCGCCTAAGCCCGTCGTCATCGAGATGGAAGGCATCGAGAACCGCATCGCGCGCCTCTCGCAATCTTCCGGCGACATCAAGGACATCGCGCTCACGCCCGATGGCGAACAGCTCTTCTACGTCACCAAGGCGGGCGAAGGCTTCGAGCTCTGGCAGGTGCGCCTGCGCGAGAAGGAAGGCAAGCGCGTGGCCTCGCTGCCGGGCGGCCGCGGCGACGAGGTGGCCCTCGCGCTCAACGCCAAGGGCACGGAAGGCTTCGTGCTGGCCGGCGGCCGCGTGCAGAAGTTCAAGGTGCCCGGCGACGACGGCAAGGGCGACGTGAAGACCGAGCCCGTCAAGTTCAACGCCGAGCTGCGCATCGACCACGCCGCAGAGCGCGCCCAGATGTTCGACCACAGCTGGCGCCAGACGCAGGAAAAGCTCTACGACAAGAGCATGGGCGGCGTGGACTGGGCCTACTACCGCAAGGTCTACGAGCGCCAGCTGCCTTTCGTGGCTGACGGCCCCGACTTTGCCGAACTGATGAGCGAGATGCTGGGCGAGCTCGACGTCTCGCACACCGGCAGCGGCTACCGCCCCAAGCCCAGCGGCGACGCCACGGCCTCGCTGGGCGTCTTCTACGACCAGCACTACGAGGGCGCCGGTGCCAAGGTCAGCGAGATCATCGAAGGCGGCCCGCTGGACACGGCCACCAACCAGGTCAAGCCCGGCATGCTGATCGAGTCCATCGACGGCGAAGCCATCAAGGCCGGTGCCGAGTTCGATTCGATGCTCAACCTCAAGGCCGGCCAGCAGGTCGTGCTGGAAGTGCTCGACCCGGCCACGGGCAAGCGCTTCGAGCAGACGCTCAAGGCCATCAGCCAGGGCGCTGAGAACCAGCTGCTCTACAAGCGCTGGGTGCGCGAGGAGCGCGCGCAGGTGGACAAGCTCTCGGGCGGGCGCCTGGGCTATGTGCATGTGCGTGGCATGAACGATGCGAGCTACCGCCAGGTCTATGCAGATGCGCTGGGCCGCGCCAGCGGCAAGGAAGCGCTGATCGTCGACACCCGCTTCAACGGCGGCGGCAATCTGCACGACGAGCTGGCCACCCTGCTCTCGGGCAAGCGCTATCTGGAGTTCATGCCGCGCGGCCAGAGCCTGGGCTGGGAGCCCACCGCGAAGTGGACCAAGCCCTCGGCCGTGCTGATCAGCGAGAGCAACTACTCCGATGCGCACCTGTTCCCGTGGACCTACAAGCACCTCGGCATCGGCAAGCTGATCGGCATGCCCGTGGCCGGCACCGGCACCGCCGTGTGGTGGGAAACCATGCAGGACGGCGCCACCTACTTCGGCATCCCGCAGGTTGGCTTCCGCGCCCAGAACGGTGACTTCATGGAACGCGCCCTGATCACGCCGGACATCGTCGTGCCCAACGACAAGAGCAAGCTCGATGCCGGCGAGGATCAGCAGCTGGAGGCGGCGGTCAAGTCGCTGCTGGGCAAGTAATTCCTTGGCTTGACGAAGCGAAAGGGCTGGCCGCGGGGCCAGCCCTTTTTCTATGCACTCAGCATGAGCGCACTCTTGCGGGTGCAAGTCCCGCCGTAAGTTGATCGCGACGAACGAAGCGAAGCGCAACTGCATGAGGGCGACCGAATGCGGGGAGGAAGCGTGGAGCGAAGCTGACCGCCCCTGTCCCGATTGCCATGGCAGGCCATGCGAGCTGCCCGTCGGCCTTGCCCAAGGCATCGACGTTCAGCGGACGCCTTCCGGCTGGCGCCCCCGGCTCCGCACCTCATGCAGGGTTGCCAGCGTGATCTTGCGCACCTCGGCCTTGCTCTGCTCCACATGGCTCTTGAGCAGCAGCTGCGCCTGGTCGGCCTTGCGCTGCATCACCGCGCGCAGGATCTTGGCGTGCTCGGTGTAGGTGGCTTCGACGCGGTCCGCGCGGGTGAAATCGAGGTGGCGGACGATGCGGATGCGCTCGGTCACGTCCCAATGAACGCGGGCCATTTCGGCGTTGCCGGCGGCGCATACCAGTGTCGCGTGGAAGGCCTCGTCGAGCATGCCGACTTGTCGCGCATCGTCCAGCCGTTCAGCGGCCGGCACCAGCCAGATCGCTTTCAGGGATTCCAGCTCGGCGGACTTCGGGCCTGTATGCGCGCACAGCCTGGCCACGGCTGCCAACTCCAGGATCACACGCAAGTCGTAGAGTTGCTCCAATCGGCCGAAATCAATTGGCCGCACCGACCAGCCCGACTTCGGCTCCACATCCAGAAAGCCTTCGTTCTTCAGCCGGAACAGCGCCTCGCGCACCGGCGTGCGGCTCACGCCCAGGCGCGCGCTCAGCTCGGCCTCCGAGAAGCGATCACCGGGCACGAGGCGGAAATCATCCATCTCGGCCTTGATCTGCGCGTAGATCTGCTCGGACAGATTAGGGCGAGCGGCGGGAAGCGGAACTGCACTCATGCGGGCAATCTTAGTCAGGCGGCCAGGAAACTCACATGCGCGGCCACCACGCGCCAGCCTTCGGGCATGCGGACCCAGGTCTGGCTTTGGCGGCCGATGGCGGCGCTGCCCTCGCGCTGGAACTCGGTCATGGCCGTCGCGCAATCCCGGCCGTAAGTGGTGATGACCGTGTGGCCCAGGCTGCGCGCCAGGCCCTTGGGCGAGCGCCCCGCACGGAAGGCCTGGATCTGCGCGTAGCCGACGAGGTTCTCGGTCGCGCCGTAGCGCACGGTGTGCGGCGAATCCCAGAACAGCTCGTCGAGCACCTCGACCTTGTTGTTCACCAGCGCGTCCTCATAACGCTCAAACACAGCGTGCACTTCAGTCAGCACTTCAGGGATGTTGATGTTCATACGAGCCTGGCAATCGGCGCTTGCACCACGCCCGCCTGTTCCAGCGCATGGGCGATGCGCAGCGCATGGTCCTCGCGCCACGGCGCGGCGATGATCTGCACGCCGATGGGCATGCTCGGGTGCACACCCCACACCGGCGCCGCGCACACGGGCAGGCCGATGCAGGAGATCGGCTGCGTGAGCAGGCCCAGGCTGGGCCGCGCAGCGAAACGCTGGCCGTTGATGTCGATCCACTCGCTGCCGATGTCGGGCGCCGCCACGGGCGTGGCCGGCGCGATCAGCACGTCCACCTCGCGCAGCAACTCGGCGGCGCGCAAGGCGAACCATCGCCGCAACTTCTGCGCCTGGATCACCCAGGCGGCGGGAATCAGCGCGCCCGCCAGGAAGCGGTCGCGCGACAAGGGCTCGAAGTCCTGCGGCCGACGGCGCAAATCCTCCAGATGCAAGGCCGCGCCTTCGGCGTTGCTGATCAGAAAAGCCGCGGCGCGGGCGCGCGCGACCTCGGGCAGTTCCACCTTGGGCAAGCCGCCCAGCGCCTCCGCCACGCGGGCCACGGCGGCGCGAGCTTCGCGTCCGGCCATGTCATGGAAGTAACCCGTCAGTTGAGCGACACGCAAGCCGCGCCGGCCCAGGCTCAGCAGCGGCGCTGCCGGCTCCAGCGGCCGGCGCACGCAGGCCGGGTCGGCGGCGTCATGGCCTTGTATAGCGTCGTAGGCCAGGGCCAGATCCTGCGCAGAGCGGGCGAAGGGGCCGAGGTGATCGAGGCTCGCCACAAAGGGATAGCTGCCGTTGCGCGGCAGCCGGCCGTAGGTGGGCTTGAGGCCGAAGATGCCGCACAGCGATGAAGGCACGCGGATCGATCCGTTGGTGTCCGAGCCCAGCGCGAGCGGCACCTGGCCCGCGGCGACCGAGGCGGCCGATCCGCCTGACGATCCGCCGGCCACGCGCGCCGGGTCATGCGGATTGCGCGTCGGGCCTTCGTGGCTGTTCTCGGTGGTGAAGCCGTAGGCGTATTCATCCATGTTCTGCGCGCCGACGAGCACGGCGCCCGCCGCTTCGAGCCGCTTGAGCAGCGGGCCGTCGGCCTTGGCAGGCGGCTTGCCGCGCTCGATCCTGGAGCCGGCCAGCGTGGTCAGGCCTTCAATATCGAACAGGTTCTTGACCGCATAGGGCACGCCCAGCAGCGGCAGGGCCAGCGTGCCGGCATCGCCCGCGGCAATGCGCGCATCGAGCGAACGTGCCGTAGCCAGGGCGCGCGTGGCCGTGACCTCGGTGAAGGCATTGACCGTGCCATCGGTCGCCTCGATGCGCGCCAGGCTGGCCTGCGCCACGGCCTCCGCGCTCACCTCGCCGGCGCGTACGGCGGCGGCAATCGATCCGGCATTCTGGAGCAGCAAGGCCTCACTCATGACGCTCACTCGCGGCGATGGGCACAAAGGCCTCGGCCGGCTCGTCATGCACGCTCAAGGACAGCCCGTTCACCAGCGCTGCCATCTCGTCCGCGAGCGCGAAGTAGCGCAGCACGCCGGGCCGATGTTCGGGCGCCAGCGGCAGCGCCAGCGTGGCGGCCAGCGCGTCCACGTGGGCGGCGATCTGTTCGGGATTCATGAGGGGCTCCGGCTGGCCTCGGCCAGATGGCTCACGTAGGCGCGCCAGCCGCCAAAGGCCGTGATGTCGGTGGCCTTCTTCAGCGCGTGGCCCTCGCAGATGAAACCCTGGACGGGGCTGCCGTCGGCCAGCTCCAGCGTGCCCAGGCCCAGCGGGGGCGGGATCAGCGCGAGCAGGGAGCCCACATGCTGGATGGGCAGGTCCCAGACCTCGACGGCAATCGCCGCGCCGCCCGCGCTCACCCGCTGCAGGCCCGGCTTGGGCGGCACGGTGCCGGCCAGCGCGTAGAGCCGGTAGTGTGGTGCGGTGTGGGTGGCTGCGCGAAGGGTGGCGCCGCGCGCCGTGAGCTGCCAGTTCAAGGGCATGCCCGACAGATGGGCGCCCACCACGGCAATGGGCAGCGTGGCTTCCACCGCCGGCCAGGCCGGTCCGGGCTCGCCGGGCAGCCAGGTCAGGCCGAAGCGGGCCAGAGCAGCGTCGTGATTGGCAGGCCCGATGAAGGTCACGCCAAAGGGCAGTTGCTCGGCCGTGAATCCTGCCGGCAAGGCCAAGGCGCACCAGCCCAGCAGGTTGACGAAGTTGGTGAAGCGGCCCAGGCGCGTGTTCACGCCGAGAGGGTCTTGCGCGAGCTGCGCGAAGCTCGGATGCTGGACTGCCGTGGGCACCATCAGCAGATCGACCTCGTTCCACAGCAGGGCCGTGCCGCGCTGGGCGGCACGCAACTTGTATTGCGCACGGAAGGCGTCGGTGGCGCTCCGGCCCAGCGCGCCCTCGATCACTCGGCGCACGGTCGGCTCGATGGCCTCGGGCTCGCGCTCCAGCAGCTCCTGCACCACGGCATGCCGCTCGGCCACCCACGGGCCCTGGTAGAGCAGGTCGGCCACCTCGTGCAGCGACGCGAAGTCCAGCGCCGCGATCTCGTGCCCTAGCTTGCGGGCCTGTTGCTGCGCAGCCAGCCAGGCCTGCGCGTAGCCCGCTTCCGGGAAGCCCGGTGCGGCCGGCACGCCCAGGCGCAGCCGCTCAGGCAATCGTGCTGGGCCGGGTGCGAACTGGCTGTAGGCATCGGCCTCGTCAGGCCCTTCGATCAGCGCCTGCACCGCGGCCGCGTCGCCCACGCTGTGCGCGAAGACCGAGACGCAATCGAGCGTGCGGCAGGCTGGCAGCACGCCGCGCGTGCTCACGCGGCCTGGCGTGGGCTTGAGGCCGACGAGATTGTTGAAGCCGGCCGGCACGCGGCCCGAGCCGGCCGTGTCGGTGCCCAGCGAGAACGCGACCTCGCCGCGTGCCACTGCCACGGCCGATCCCGAGCTGGAGCCGCCGCTGATGCGCCCGGCATCGAACACACAGACCGGCACGCCATAGGGCGAGCGCGCGCCCACCAGGCCGGTGGCGAACTGGTCGAGATTGGTCTTGCCCATGCACACGGCGCCGGCGTCGAGCAGGCGCTGCACGACATGGGCGCCAGCTTCCGGCATGTGCTCGAAGGCCGGGCATGCCGCGGTGGTGGGCATGCCGGCCACGTCGATGTTGTCCTTGGCGGCGAAGGGCACGCCGAACAGCGGCAGGCGCGCGAGCAGGTCGCCGAGGCTTTCGGCCTCGAAGATCAGCGCCTCCAGCTCGGCAATGCGCGCCTCCAACGCCTCAGCACCAACGCGATGGATCCACACAGCGGGGTCGCCCTGGCCCAGGCGCGCGGCGCATGCCGTCAGCAGCCCGCGCGGCGAGGCGCCATCCAAATAGGCCTGCCGCCAGTCATCCAGGGTGAGAAGAAGGTCTTGCTCTTGCATGCCGGCCTTGTGCGCTTTGTTGCCCGTCAGCCAGCATCAACCGTGCCAGCGCTTCTCACCGCATCCGATTCCTGTCGTGTGAACAGGCCCTGAACGGTGGCTTGCTTCTTGCTCGCATGCAGCCTGCCATCTGGTATCCCAGACGGTATGCATCATCTTGGCGCGTTCATGCCCCAAGACGAATCCGAGCCTTGCAGGAGTGAGTCCGGCATGCACCATCTGGTTGACGCAGTACCCGCCCCGCTGCCGCTGGATCCGGCGCGCACGGCCGTGCTGATGATCGACATGCAGCGCGACTTCATCGAGCCCGGCGGCTTTGGCGCGAGCCTGGGCAATGACGTGGCCTTGCTGCGTGCGGCCATCCAGCCCTGCCAGGCCTTGCTCGTCGGCGCACGGGCCGCAGGCATGCTGGTGATCCACACACGCGAGGGCCACCGGCCCGATCTGAGCGACGCGCCAACAGCCAAGATCGAACGCGGCCCGCAAGGCATGCGCATCGGCGACAGCGGACCGATGGGCCGCATCCTGATCCGCGGCGAGCCTGGCCATGGCCTGATCGCCGAGCTGCAGCCACTGGCCAACGAGCCCGTGATCGACAAGCCCGGCAAGGGCGCCTTCTACGCCACCGAGCTCGGCGCCATCCTGCAGCACCGCGGCATCGAAGCCCTGATCGTCTGCGGCGTCACCACCGAGGTCTGCGTGCACACCACAGTGCGCGAGGCCAACGACCGAGGCTACCGCTGCCTCGTGCCGGGCGATGCCTGCGCCTCCTACTTCCCCGAGTTCCACGACGTCGCACTGCGCATGATCCACGCGCAGGGCGGCATCTTTGGCTGGGTCACCGACACGACCCGCCTTCTCGCCGCCCTGGCGCAGTCCTCCACCAGGCCTTCTTCTTCTGTGAACGACAGGAGCTATTCATGACGACGACGACCTCTCACACACCCAAGCTCTGGGTGCCTGGCGACTGGAACGCCTTCTTCGGCTTCGGCACCAACATCCTCGTCAACCTGCTGGTGCTGACGGGCCTGCTGCGCTTCGTGCTCAAGATGCCCGACGCGCTGGTGTTCGGCCGTATCCTGCCGGCCGCGGGCTTGATGATGTTCCTGTCCACGGCCTACTACGCGTATCTGGCCTGGAAGCTGGCCAAGAGCACGGGCCGCAGCGATGTCTGCGCCCTGCCTTCGGGTATCAGCGTGCCACACATGTTCATCGTGGTCTTCGTGATCATGCTGCCCATCGCGCTGCAGACGGGCGACCCGGTCAAGGGTTGGGAGGCCGGACTGACCTGGGTCTTCGTACAGAGCTTCGTGCTGATGGTCGGCGGCTTCATCGCACCGATCATTCGCCGCATCACGCCGCGCGCCGCACTGCTGGGCACGCTGGCCGGCGTGTCCATCGCCTTCATCGCGCTGCGCCCCGCGCTGGAGATGTTCATGACGCCGCTGCTCGGCCTCGTGTGCTTCTCGGTCATCCTCGTCAGCTGGTTCGGCGGCGTGCGCTGGTTCGGCGGCCTGCCCGCCGGCCTCGTCGCCATCGCGCTGGGCTGCGTGATCGCCTGGGGTTCCGCAGCGGCAGGACATCCGATCGGCGGCATGAGCGTGCCGGGCCTCGCGGCCTCGCTGGCCAACTTCGGTTTTTCGGTGCCACTGCCGGCCGTGGGCCATGTGTTCTCGGGCTTCCAGTTCCTCGGCGTGATCCTCGTCACTGCGATTCCCTTCGGCATCTACGACCTCGTGGAAGCGATGGACAACGTGGAGAGCGCCGCCGCTGGCGGCGACAGCTTCCCCACCACGCGCGTGCTGAGCGCCGACGGCGTGGTCAGCCTGATAGGCTGCCTGATGGGCAACCCCTTCATCAACGCCGTCTACATCGGCCATCCCGGCTGGAAGGCCATGGGCGGGCGCATCGGCTACTCGCTCGGCACCGGCGTGGCCGTGCTGCTGCTATGCTGGTTCGGCATCATCGCGGTGCTGACGTCCCTGGTGCCCGTGGTCGCCATCTCGCCGATCCTGCTCTACATCGGCATGCTGATAGGCGCGCAGGCTTTCCAGGAGACGCCGCACAAGCACGCGCCGGCGGTGATCCTGGCCTTCATGCCCCACCTCGCGGCCTGGGGCAAGCTGCAGATCGACAACGCGCTGGGCGCCGCGGGCACCAATGCGGCGACGGTCGGCATGGACAAGCTCGGCCAGGTAGGCGTGCTGTACCACGGCATGGAAGTTCTGGGCGGCGGCGCCATCCTCGGCGGCCTGGTGCTGGGCGCTATTGCGGTCTTCATCATCGACCGGCAGCCCTTCAAGGCTGCGGGCTTTGCGGTGGCCGGCGCGCTCCTGACCTTCTTCGGCTTCATCCACGGCGAGCAGATCGGCATCGGCCGCAGCCCGGAAGTGGCACTGGCCTACCTCGGCTTTGCGGCTGTGCTTCTGGTGGCGGCAAAGCTGGCGGCGCCGGTGAACTTGGCCGTTGGCGCGCCGGAGGAAGCGAGCCCGGCGGCGGCTTAGCCGGCCTCAGTTGCTTCGTTTCAAACTCCGTATCACCAGCTGAGTGATCAGCGCATGTGCCGCCTCGAAGTCCGCATCGCCCAGCTTCTTCTTCCCGATCAGCAAGGCGAACTGCGGAGCCAGGTCCGCATAGGCCTGGGTGCTGGACCAGATCAGGAACATCAGGTGGGTGAAGTCGAGCTTGGCGATCAGCCCCTGCCGCGCCCATCTTTGAAAAGCCCGCACCTCCTCGCGCAGATGCGGGATCACGCGCGCCGCGAGCTTTTCGGCGTAGCGCGGCGCGCCGGCCATCACCTCGCGGGTGAATACCACCGAGCCGCTGGGCCGTTGCTGTGAGAAGCGCAGCTTGGCGCGCACATAGTTGCTGACGGCGGTTTCGGGGTCGGCGCTCTTGGCCATCGTGGCCATCGAATCAAGCCAGGCTTCGAGCACGCTGTCGAGCACCGCCGCGTACAGCTCTTCCTTGCTGGCGTAGTAGTAAAGCATGTTCTGCCGGCTCACGCCCAGGGCCGCGGCGATGCTATCGAGCGACACGCCCTCGAAACCAGAACGCGCAAATTGCGCCTCGGCCTCCAGCAGGATCTGCTCCTGTTTGCGCAGCCGCGCCGGGCGTGGCGGGCTGTTTGTCTCGGTACTTTTGGCTTTTGGCATCCGCGGGTGGAGAGGGTTATTGCTAGGCGCCGTTTTTTTACTATCTAGTAAATTTTAAGCACGCAATCGATTTAGGCCAAGTGATGAATGCACCTGAACCACGCCACGCCTGTGGCATCCACGCCGAGCGCCTCAACCTGGCCGAATACGCCAAAAACTTCGGCGACGCGCACCCGCCGCTGAACCGCACGCAGGCATTGATCGAGGCCGAGCGCTGCTACTACTGCTACGACGCGCCTTGCACCACGGCCTGCCCGACGGGCATCGACATCCCGAGCTTCATCCAGCGCATCGCGCAGGACAACAACCGCGGCGCGGCACGCGCGATCCTCGAAGCCAACCCGCTGGGCGGCATGTGCGCGCGGGTCTGTCCGACCGAGGTGCTGTGCGAGCAGGCCTGCGTGCGCAACACCAACGAGGACAAGCCGGTGGAGATCGGTTCTCTGCAGCGCTACGCCACCGATGCCTTCTTCGACAAGCCCGGTGCGCCACTTTTCACGCGTGAAGCGGCGAGCGGCAAGCGCGTGGCCGTGGTCGGCGCAGGGCCTGCGGGCCTGGCCTGCGCGCACGGCCTGGCGCGGCGCGGGCATGAGGTGGTGCTGTTCGATGCCAAGCCCAAGCTCGGCGGCCTGAACGAATATGGCCTCGCCACCTACAAGACGGCCGGTGGCTTTGCGCAGCAGGAGATCGAGTGGCTGCTGTCCATCGGTGGCATCGAACCCCGTGCGAATCAGCAGTTAGGGCGGGACTTCACGCTCGAATCGCTGCTGGCGGAATTCGACGCGGTCTTCCTCGGCATGGGCCTGGGCGGCGTGAATGCGCTGGGCATTGCGGAGCCGCAGGTGAGGGGGGTGCGCGATGCGGTGGATTTCATCGCCGAGCTGCGCCAATCGAATCCGGCTGCGGTGCCCGTCGGCCGGCGCGTGCTGGTGATCGGCGGCGGGATGACGGCGGTGGATGCGGCCGTGCAATCGCGTCTGCTCGGCGCTGAACAGGTGACCATCGTCTACCGGCGCGGGGCCGAGGCGATGCCGGCTTCGGGTTATGAGCGCAACTGGGCGCAGACGAATGGGGTGACGATCCGTGAATGGGCGGCGCCGAAAGAGGTCTTGATGAAGGAAGACGGCACGCTGCAGGGCATGCGCTTCTCCGCCACGACGATTCAGGACGGCAAGTTGATTGAGACCGGCGAGAGTTTCATCCTCGAAGCCGACATGGTGCTGCGCGCGATCGGCCAGACGTATGTAGCCGGCCCTGCCGTCGAGCTGAAGAACGGCCGCATCGCCACCGACGAAGCCGGCCGCACGAGTCACGCCAAGGTCTGGGCCGGTGGCGACTGTCGATACGGCGGGCGCGACCTGACGGTCGAGGCTGTCGAGCACGGCAAGCAGTCCGCCATTTCCATCGACGCCGCATTCAGGAGCTGAGACCATGGCCGATCTGCGTACAAGCTTCGTAGGTATCTCCAGCCCCAATCCCTTCTGGCTGGCCTCTGCGCCGCCGACCGACAAGGAGGTCAACGTCAACCGCGCCTTCGAGGCCGGCTGGGGTGGCGTCGTGTGGAAGACGCTGGGCGAAGACCCGCCGGTGGTCAACGTCAGCGGGCCACGCTACACCACGCTGATGTCGCAAGACCGGCGCGTGATCGGCCTGAACAACATCGAGCTGATCACCGACCGTCCGTTGCAGACCAACCTCGACGAGATCCGGCGCGTCAAGCGCAACTGGCCGGACCGCGCGATGGTGGTCTCGCTGATGGTGCCGTGCAACGAGGCGAGCTGGAAGAACATCCTGCCGATGGTGGAAGACACCGGCGCCGACGCGGTGGAGCTGAACTTCGGCTGCCCGCACGGAATGAGCGAGCGCGGCATGGGCTCGGCCGTGGGCCAGGTGCCCGAGTACATCCAGATGGTAGCGGCCTGGTGCAAGCAGTACACCAAACTGCCGGTGATCGTGAAGCTCACGCCCAACATCACCGACATCCGCGCGCCGGCCCGCGCCGCGCATGCGGGCGGGGCCGATGCGGTCTCGCTGATCAACACCATCAACTCGATCATCGCCGTGGACCTGGAGCGCATGGTGATGAGCCCCAGCACCGACGGCTGGGGCTCGCACGGCGGCTATTGCGGCCCGGCCGTGAAGCCGATTGCGCTGAACATGGTGGCCGAGATCGCGCGCGATGCGCAGACCGCGGCCATGCCGATCTCGGGCATCGGCGGCATCACCACCTGGCGCGATGCGGCGGAGTTCATCGCCATGGGCTGCGGTACGGTGCAGGTGTGCACGGCCGCCATGGTCTACGGCTTCAAGATCGTGCAGGACCTGTGTGATGGCCTCTCAAACTTCATGGATGAGCGGGGCTACAAGAGCATCGAGGACTTTCGCGGCAAGGCCGTGCCCACGGTCAAGAACTGGAACCAGCTCAACCTCAACCATGTGGAGAAAGCGGTCATCAACCAGGACTCGTGCATCCAATGCGGGCGCTGCCATGTCGTCTGCGAGGACACCTCGCACCAGGCCATCACGGCCAGCAAGGACGGCAAGCGGCATTTCGAGATCAAGGACGAGGAATGCGTGGGCTGCAATCTCTGCGTGTCGATCTGCCCGGTGCCGAATACCATCAGCATGCGCGCGCTGCGGCCCGGTGAGGTGGACCCACGCACCGGCATGACGGTCAGCGGTACGTATGCAAACTGGACCACGCACCCGAACAACCCGATGCGCGCAGGCGCCTGACCATTTCTTGCGATCCGCCTGCCGCTGTTTTCTCTGACGAGGTTTTACGATGAGTCAATACGAAGTCGCCCACTGGATCTCCGGCCAGCCCTCCCGCGGCAGCGGCACGCGCACACAGGACATTTACAACCCCGCGACCGGCGCCGTGCAGGGCCAGCTTCTGCTCGGCAGCGAGGCTGATCTGGATGCGGCCGTGGCCAGCGCGCAGGGCGCCTTCAAGAGCTGGGCGCAGACGCCGCCGTTGCAACGTGCGCGCGTGCTGTTTCGCTTTCTTGAGATCACCCAGAGCCGCCGCGAGCAGCTGGCCGAATGCCTGGTGCGCGAACACGGCAAGACCACGGCCGACGCGCTCGGCGAAGTGGCCCGCGGCATCGAGAACATCGAGTTCGCCACCGGCATCCCGCAGCTGCTCAAGGGCGAGTACACCGAGCAGGTGGCGCGCGGGCTCGACGCCTGGTCGATGCGCCAGCCGCTGGGCATCGTCGCCGGCATCACGCCCTTCAACTTCCCGGCCATGGTGCCGATGTGGATGTACCCGCTGGCCATCGCCTGTGGCAACTGTTTTATCTTGAAGCCGAGCGAGCGCGATCCTTCGGCGAGCTTGTTGATGGCGGCATGGCTCAAGGAAGCCGGCCTGCCCGATGGCGTGTTCAACGTCGTGCAGGGTGATAAGGGCATCGTCGATGCGATCCTGCGCCATCCGCTGATCGACGGCGTTAGTTTTGTCGGCTCCACGCCGGTGGCCGAGCACATCTACTCGGTCGGCAGTGCCCACGGCAAGCGCGTGCAGGCGCTGGGCGGCGCCAAGAATCACATGGTCGTGATGCCCGACGCCGACATCGAGCAGGCGGCCGATGCGCTAGTCGGCGCGGCTTATGGTTCGGCCGGCGAACGCTGCATGGCGATCTCGGTCGCGGTGGCCGTGGGCGATGTGGGCGACAAGCTCGTCGCTGCGCTCATTCCGCGCGTGAAGGCGCTGAAGATCGGCGAGGGCCATCAGGCCGGCGCCGAGATGGGCCCGGTCATTACCGCGCAGGCCAAGCAGCGCATCGAGAGCCTGATCGGCCAGGGCATCGAGCAGGGCGCCAAGGCCGTGGTCGATGGCCGCGAGTGCGTGGTCAAGGGCTACGAGAAAGGCTTCTTCGTCGGCGGCACGCTGCTGGACCACGTGGCGCCCGAGATGGTCGTGTATCAGGAAGAAATCTTCGGCCCCGTGCTGTGCGTGCTGCGCGCGCCGGACCTGGCGCATGCGGTCAAGCTGATCAACGCCAACGAGTTTGGCAACGGCGTGGCCGTGTTCACCCGCGACGGCAATGTGGCGCGCGAGTTCGTGCACAACATCAAGGTGGGCATGGTCGGCGTCAACGTACCTCTGCCCGTGCCCATGGCCTTCAACAGCTTCGGCGGCTGGAAGCGCAGCCTCTTCGGCGACCACCACGCCTACGGCCCCGAGGCCGTGCGCTTCTACACCCGCCACAAGGCTGTGATGCAGCGCTGGCCTGACAGCATTGCAAAAGGCGCGGAGTTCGCTTTCCCCCAAAACACCTGAGAGGACCCCAGCTCATGAGCCTTTGGAACGAGGACCTGGCCCCGACCACGGCGGCGCAGCGCACCTGGCGCTGGTACCACTTCGCGGCGCTGTGGGTCGGCATGGTGATGTGCATCCCGGCCTACACGCTGGCGGCCAGCCTGATCGAGTCGGGCATGTCGGCCGGCCAGGCGGTGCTGACCGTGTTCCTGGGCAACCTGATCGTGCTCGTGCCGATGCTCTTGATCGGCCATGCGGGCGCCAAGTACGGCATCCCGTATGCGGTGCTGGCGCGGGCGTCCTTCGGCACCAAGGGCGCGCGGCTGCCGGCACTCCTTCGGGCGCTCGTGGCCTGCGGCTGGTACGGCATCCAGACCTGGTTTGGCGGCATGATGATCTACACGCTGGCCGGCGTGCTGATTGGCCATCCGCTCGAGGGTGACAAGCTCCCGGGCCTGGGCATCAACCTCGGACAGCTCGTCTGCTTCCTGCTGTTCTGGGCCATCCAGTTTTATTACGTGATCCACGGCATCGACGCGATCCGCAAGCTGGAGACCTACACGGCGCCGATCAAGATCGTGATCTGCTTCGTGCTGCTGTGGTGGGCCTGGGACAAGGCCGGCGGCTTCGGTCCCATCCTGCACCAGCCCTCTGCGTTCGAGGAAGGCGGCAAGAAGGCCGGCCAGTTCGCCTCGGTGTTCTGGCCTTCGCTCACGGCCATGGTCGGCTTCTGGGCCACGCTGGCGCTAAACATTCCCGACTTCACGCGCTTTGCCAAGTCGCAGAAGGACCAGCTGATCGGCCAGGCGCTGGGCCTGCCCGCGCCCATGGGCCTGCTCGCCGGCCTCGCGGTCATCGTGACATCGGCCACCGTGGTGATCTACGGCAAGGCGATCTGGGACCCGGTGGACCTGTCCAGCCGCATGACCGGCGCCGCGGTGCTGATTGCGCTGCTGGTGCTGCTGATCGACACGGTCAGCGTCAACCTCGCGGCCAATCTGGTCGGCCCGGCGTACGACTTCTCGGCCTTGTCGCCGAAAAACATCACGTACAAGACCGGCGGCTACATCACCACCGGTATCGCCATCGTGATGATGCCGTGGAAGATCCTCGAGTCCACGCAGGGCTACATCTTCACCTGGCTGATCGGCTATTCCGCTTTGCTCGGCCCTGTGGCCGGCATCCTGATCGTGGACTACTACCTGCTGCGCAACACCCAGCTCAAGGTGGACGATCTCTACAAGGAACAAGGCGCGTACAGCTACAGGAGCGGCTGGAATCTCGCCGCCGTCGTGGCCTTCGTGCTGGGCGTGGCGCCGAATGTGCCGGGCTTCTTGAATGCGGCGTTTCCGGCTTCGTTCCCGGATGTCGGCGATGGGTTCAAGCTGGTCTACACCTATGCGTGGTTCATCGGCCTCGGGATTGCCGCGGTGGTGTATCGAGCCTTGATGAAGAAGGAGGAGTGACGCGATGAGTGCCTTGTTGATCCGCGGCGGCACGGTGGTCAACGCCGACCGCGAGTTCGCTGCCGACGTGCTGTGCGTGGACGGCGAGATCGCCGCGCTTGGCGACCGTGCCTTGACCGAAGCCCCAGTCGGCGCGCTAACGCTCGATGCCAGCGGACAGTACCTGCTGCCCGGCGGCATCGACCCGCACACCCACATGCAGCTGCCCTTCATGGGCACGGTCACGCAGGACGACTTCTTCACCGGCACCGCGGCCGGCCTGGCCGGTGGCACCACCTCGATCATCGACTTCGTGATTCCCAATCCGCAGCAGCCGCTGATGGAGGCCTACCAGCAATGGCGCGGCTGGGCTGAAAAATCCGCGGCCGACTACTCCTTCCACGTCGCCGTGACCTGGTGGAGCGAGAGCGTGCACGCCGACATGGGCCGGCTCGTGCATGAGGAAGGCATCAACAGCTTCAAGCACTTCATGGCCTACAAGAACGCCATCATGTGCGACGACGAAACCCTGGTGAACAGCTTCAAGCGCGCGCTGGAGCTGGGCGCCATGCCCACGGTGCATGCCGAGAACGGCGAGCTCGTCTACCTGCTGCAGCAGGAGGTCGCCAAGATGGGCATCACCGGCCCCGAAGGCCACCCGCTGTCGCGCCCGCCGATGGTCGAGGCCGAGGCCGCGAACCGCGCGATTGCGATTGCCGACGTGCTCGGCGTGCCCATCTACATCGTGCACGTCAGCAGCATGGAAACGGCCGAGGCGATTGCTCGCGCGCGGGCCCGCGGCCAGCGCGTGTACGGCGAGGTGCTAGCCGGCCATCTGCTGATCGACGATAGCGTCTACCGCCACCCCGATTTCGCCACCGCGGCGGCCTATGTGATGAGTCCGCCCTTCCGCCCCAAGGGCCACCAGGAGATGCTCTGGCGCGGGCTGCAATCGGGCCAGCTGCACACCACGGCGACGGACCACTGCACCTTCTGCGCTGCGCAAAAGGCCGCCGGCAAGGACAACTTCGCCAAGATCCCGAACGGCTGCGGCGGCGTGGAAGAACGCATGGCGGTGATCTGGGATGCGGGCGTCAACACGGGCCGGCTCACGCCTTCCGAGTTCGTCGCGATCACGTCGGCCAACTGCGCCAAGCTCTTCAACATCTATCCGCAAAAGGGCGTGATCACCGAAGGCGCGGATGCCGACCTCGTGCTGTGGGACCCGCAGGGAACGAAGACTATTTCGACCAAGACGCAGCACTCGAAGAACGACTTCAACATCTTCGAAGGCCGCACGGTGCGCGGCATCGCCAGCCACACGATCAGCCAGGGCCGCGTGGTCTATGCGGACGGCGACTTGCGCGCCGAGCGCGGCGCGGGTCGCTATCTCAAGCGCGCGCCTTTTGGCCCGAACTTCAAGGCTGTGCAGGCGCGCTCGCAAGACCTCGCACCCACGGCCGTTGTGCGCTGAAGGAATCAATCGTTATGGAACTGAAGAATCTGCGCGTCAACGGCGAACGCCTCTGGGACTCGCTGATGGAACTGGCCCGGATCGGCGCCACGCCCAAGGGCGGCGTCTGCCGGCTCACGCTGACCGATCTTGACAAGCAAGGGCGCGACCTGGTGTTGAAGTGGGCTCGCGAGGCCGGCATGACCGTCACCATCGACAAGATCGGCAATGGCTTCATGCGCCGCCCCGGCAGAAATAACGCCCTGCCTCCCGTGATGACCGGCAGCCACATCGACACGCAGCCGACCGGCGGCAAATTCGACGGCAACTACGGCGTGCTGGCCGGCATCGAGGTCGTGCGCACGCTTAACGATCACGGCATAGAGACCGAAGCGCCCATCGAGGTCGCGTTCTGGACCAACGAGGAAGGCTCGCGCTTCGTGCCCGTCATGATGGGCTCGGGCGTGTTCGCCAAAGCCTTCACGCTGGATCATGCGTACGCCGCCAAGGACACCGAAGGCAAGAGCGTGAAGGAAGAGCTCGCGCGCATCGGCTACATCGGCGAGCAGGAGCCCGGCGACCACCCGATCGGCAGTTATTTCGAGACCCACATCGAGCAAGGCCCGGTTCTGGAGGACCACGACAAGACCATCGGCATCGTCACCGGCGTGCTGGGCATCAAGTGGTACGACTGCACCGTCACCGGCATGGAAGCCCATGCCGGCCCTACGCCGATGGCCTTGCGCAAGGATGCGTTGCAAGTGGCCACCACGCTGATGCAGGAAGTGGTCGCCATCGCCCACCGCTACCCGCCGCACGGCCGCGGCACCGTCGGCATGGTGCAGGTCCACCCCAACAGCCGCAACGTGATCCCCGGCCGCGTCAAGTTCAGCATCGACCTGCGCAACAGCACGGACGAGCTCGTCGCGCAAATGGATGCCGACATCCGCCGCGCCGTGGCCGAGGCGAGCGCCAAATCCGGCCTGGACATCCAGATCGAACTGGTCTCGCACTACCCGGCCGCGCCCTTCCATCCGGACTGCGTGGCGGCGGTGGCGCATGCCGCTGAATCTCTCGGTTACTCCAACATGAAGGCCGTCTCAGGTGCGGGGCATGACGCCGTCTACATGGCCCGCCTGGCGCCGGCCGGGATGATCTTCATCCCCTGCAAGGACGGCATCAGCCACAACGAGATCGAGGATGCGAAGCCCGAGCACATCACGGCGGGGTGCAATGTGTTGTTGCATGCGATGCTCGGCCGGGCTGGGGTCAGGGGCTAACGGCCGACTTTGGCATGAGTGGCGAGGCCGCTGCTCCTCAACCGCTGCGTTACGCGTTCGTCATCCTGTGCATCGCGCTCATCGCCACGAAACATTTCATCGGCCCGTTCGCCATGACGCGACTCTTAGGTGCCTACTTCTCTGCGGGCGCGCTGTGGTCCATCTTTGCGCCGGAACTGCCGTTCAGTTTGGGTTCGGTCGAGGTGGTCCGACTCAAAGGCTGGTCCAAGGCTTTTCTCGTCGTACCCTTTCTTTGCATCGGCATCGCGGTGATCACGTACGCACCGGAACTCACCTGCTCGATGCGCGGGTACAAGGCGACAGCGCTTTGCACAAAGTAGCAAGCTGGTCCGTCGATATAGTGCCCCGAAAACATCTGGGCCCAGATCGATGACAGTCACCCCGCCTCCCGCCGCCCTCCAAATCACCGGCCTCACCAAATCCTTCGGCGGCAAACTCGCCGTCGACCAACTGGACCTGAGCATCCCCCGCGGCGAGTTCCATGCGCTGCTCGGCCCCAACGGCGCCGGTAAGACGACCACGCTGCGCATGGTGGCCGGTCTGCTCAAGCCCGACATGGGCAGCGCTTCCATCCTCGGCCACGACATCACGGCCTCGCCGATGCAGGCCAAGCAGCTGCTGGCCTTTCTGCCGGACGATCCGCTGCTCTACGGCAAGCTGCGCCCGCTGGAGTTCCTGGAGTTCGTGGCCGGGCTGTGGGGCATCGAGCCTGACCTGGCCGCGCCGCGCGCTGAAGAGCTGCTGCGCTGGCTGGACCTCTGGGGCAACACGCACGAGATGATTGAAGGCTTCTCGCGCGGCATGCGGCAGAAGCTTGCGTTGGCCGGCGCGCTGATCCATGACCCTCAGGTGCTGATCCTCGATGAGCCGCTGACCGGCCTCGACGCCGCGGCGGCGCGGCAGGTTAAAGACCTGCTGGTGGAGCGCGTGGCCCAGGGCAACACGGTCGTGCTTACCACCCACATCCTGGAGATCGCCGAGCGGCTGGCGCAGAGCATCAGCATCATCCAGCGCGGGCGCATCATTGCCCAGGGCAGCCTCGATGAATTGCGCGAGCGTGCTGCGGCGCAGGGCGGACCGGGTGCCACGCTGGAGGATGTGTTCCTGCAACTGACGGGCCATGCCGCATGAGCGTGTTCGGGACACCGCGCCCCGGTTCGGCGCAATGGCTGATCCGGCACGAACTGCGGCTGACCTGGCGCGGTACCGGCCAGAAGGGCCGAATTCTGCTGTTCGTGACGCTGGGGCTGGTCAGCCTGGCCATGCACTTCGGCGCCTACGTCCTGCTGCGCCATCTGCCCGAAGGCGCCTTTCCGCCGCAGGCCCTGTATCTGCTCGGCGGCGCCACGTGGCTGTGCGTCAGCCTGATGCTCTCGCAGGCCATCCTGCAATCAGTGTCCGCGCTGTTTGATCGTGGTGACCTGGACCTGCTGCTGTCCTCGCCCTTGCCTGCGCAAAGCGTGTTCATGGCACGCGGCCTGGGCATTGCGGCCAGCGTGGTCATGCTCTATCTGTTTCTGCTGACGCCGCTGGCGAATGCAGGCCTCGTCACCGGCCACGTGAACCTGCTCGCCATCTATCTGGCCTTGCCGGCGCTGGCCCTGGCGGTCACGGCGCTGGGTCTGTGGCTGACCTTGGCCCTGGTGCGCCTGCTGGGCGCCCGGCGCGCCCGCACGGTGGCGCAGGTTTTCGGCACGCTGATGGGTGCGCTGCTGTTCCTGATCACGCAGGCCAACGGCATGGTCGGCGAGGCCAAGCGGCAGCACTGGGCCGGCCTGCTGCGGCATTGGGTCCAGGCCGGCGGCCCGCTGGCGCTGGACAGCCCCTTCTGGTGGCCAGGCCGCGCCTTGCAGGGCGAGCTGCTGCCCTTGCTGGCCGTGGTGGCGATCGGCGCGGGCAGCTTCTGGGGCGTGGTGCGGCTGATGCAGCGGCGCTTCCTCGAAGGCACGCAGGAATCGGTGAGCGGCAACGCGCGTCGCTCTGCGGCCGCACCACGCGCCGGGGCTGCGCGATTTCAAAGAGGCCTGTGGCGCAATGTGTTGATCAAGGAATGGCGCATGATCCTGCGCGACCCGCAGCTGATCGCCCAGACCCTGCTACAAGTGCTCTATCTGCTGCCCACGGTGTGGCTGGCCCTGCGCGGCAGCAGCATCGGCAATTCGGCCGTGCTGGCGCCGGCCGTGGTGGGTATCGCCGCGACGCTGGCTAGCGGCCTGGCCTGGATCACCGTGGCCGCCGAGGATGCGCCCGAGCTGCTCGGCAGCTCGCCCAACTCGCTGGCCCGGCTGCGCTGGCTCAAGGTGCTGGCTGCGCTGATCCCGGTATGGCTGCTGGCGTCGCCGGTGCTGATCCCGCTGCTGCGGGAAGGCGCATGGCCGGCGCTGGTGTTCATCGTCTGCCTGGCCGGCGGCACGCTGTCGGTGGGCGCCGCGCAGATCGGCTATCCGCGCCAGGGCAAGCGCAGCGAGATGAAGAAGCGCGGCCAAGGCGCTCAGGCCGTCGGCATCTTGGAAGTGCTGATCGCCGCGGGCTGGGCGGGCTCGGCCTATTGTCTGAATGCGGCGCTCGCGTACACGCCACTCCCCTTGCTTGCCGCCTTGGCGGGCTCTGGCGCGGTGTGGGTGATGGGGCGGTCGCGGCGGGAGGAAAACCTGGCTTGATCGGCTCGGCCGTCACGGGCCCAGCACTTCATTCACCAGATCGGCGTAGCGCCTCAGATGCTCTCGCGAGGGCCCGGCCAGTGCCTGTACCAGCTCGCCCAGATCGAGCGGCGATGCCGGCAGGCCAGTCTCCCAGCCGATCGCGCCGCCATGGTCTACCGGCCAGTCGAGCCGGTGCTCGTGCCCATCCACCAGGGCCGAACTGCGCAGGACCACGCCGTCGTTGACCTCGCGCGTGATGCCGCCGATCTTCTGCGCCAACGCGAACAGCGGCGATTGCCTGTCGGCCAGGGCGGCATTGCAGGCCACGTCCACATAGCGGACCTCAGCCTGGTCTGGGTGCGGCAAGGCGCGCGGATCGGGCGTCAGCAGGTCCTGCAACGCCGCCACATGGTTCAGCAGCGGCGCCAGCCAGGTGTCGCGGGCGGCTTCGAACAGCGGCCCCGTGCCGCGATGGATCGCATCCGCCACCGGCGAACCGTAGTGCGGCGTGGCGATGGCGATCAGGGTCTTGCAGCGCTGGCGCAAATCGTCACGCATGGCCAGCATGCAGCGCGCGTCGAGGCCGCCCATGCTGTGGGCAATGATGTGGAACTCCTGGTCGTCGCTCCAGGCATCGTCAATGGCCTGCGCGAGCTTTTCGGCCCTGTCCGTCACGTGGCCCAGCGGCGGCACCCCGGGTGCGATCACCGTGTGGTTCTGCGCCTCCAACTGCTTGGAGACGCCACGGAAGTAGGGCGGCAACAGGGCGGTAGGCCAGTCTTCACCCCAACCGAAGATGCCGTGGGCGAGGACGATGTGGTGTGGCATGGGCAGCTCCGTTTGCATTGAAGCGAGCCATCATCGCCGTCAACGTGCACGGGCGCATCCCTTGCTTCGAGGAGATGCAAGCCAGCGTCATCCGCTCCGTTCTAACCCTCCGCCATTGATTCGAGATTCTTTGTGGTCTTCGCGCGACTGGCCGGTGGCCCGATGCGTCCGTGCGACAACCCAGGGAGAAACATGTTGATCGCGCGAAGAATCCTGTTTGGCTTCATCTGGTTCCTTATCTTCTATTTCGTGGCCTGCGTGCTGGTCGGCGCCATTGCGGGCGGCTTCGCCGGCGCGAAGAATCCCGACAGTGCCCGCGAAGCCGGCCGCATCGCCGGCGCCGAAGCCGTGGGCCATCTCCTCCCCCTGATCGTCATTGGTTCGCTGCTCGGCGCCGCCGTCGGCTCTGCGAAGGGCGTCCTGCCGGGCACGCGTGGCAAGAAGTAGGACGATGAAGCAGTGGACGAGCCCAAGCAGCCATGAACGCAAGCAGCACGGCATGAGGGAAGGAGTCGCGTAGTGGGAATGCGCGTGCACACTATTTTGGTCGAGTACGTGGAACGCAAGCTCACAGGGGCAGAAAGTCGTTGAAGCGCACGCACGCACGGCCGCTGCCGACGGGCGGTCAATTCAGCGCCGCCGACGTCCGCTTCGATTTGCATGGCAGGCGTGGTCGTCTCCGTGCACGCGTCGGGCTTGGCCTGGGCTTTATGGCATTAGCGAGGCCGGCGATGACCATTGAAGACAAGCGCCGGCAACCGGCGGCGGTCATTGACGACGGTCAGCGTCGGGTTGCCCTGAACGCCTTGAAGTCGATGACGCCTTACTTACCAGTCAATTCGTTGACGCCATGGTGGATCGCGTGCCCCGTGGCGCGCACACCCTTGTGGATCGCGTGACCAGTCGCGCGCACCCCTTTGTGAATCGAGTGGCCGGTAGCGCGGACTCCGCGGTGGACAGAGTGACCGAGGTGGTGCATATCCTGGCGGACGCTGCCACCGCCGGCTTGCGAATCAGTGGTGCCCCGGCTTTGCGCTGAGGCGACTGTGCAGAGTGCCACGGTAGCGATGGCCAGTGCGGCGGCGAATTTGTTGTTCATGTTGGTCCTTGTAGGAATCGCGAGGAATGTTCGACTACAGACGCCTGATTTTGAACTGCCAACCCGACAAATATCGTCAGAGAAGCGGAGTACTGAACGTCAGTGGTTTACGCGCGCAAAATGACTCAAACTTGGGATCGGTATGAGCGCGGTCATCTTGCGCCGGCCAAGCGGCTGCCGGTCATTGTTTTGGCCAGTATTGCGTTTTTTGGCGGCCGACTGCGTTCGGCCAATTGCAGTCTCTCGCGAACGGCTGGTTTCGAGCAGGCTGGGAAGCACATTCGCGGCGCTACTGAGGCGCGGCCAGATGAAGGTGCTTTTTGCACCGCGCGTGGGCGGTTGCGTCGTGAGCGGTATTTGCGCGAAGATCGTCGCTGGAGGCATGTCATGACATTGGACGAAGAAGGCAACGCGCCGCTTCTCATGCATCAAGGTTCGTTGGGCGTGGTTAGTGCCGTCTTCGTGCTGGGATTGGTCTTTGGAATCGTCACTGCGATGTACGCATCACGAGCGTTGCTCACAAGAGGTGAGTTGGCGTGGGTCTCTTCGCAACTGTCGCTGGTGCCAGTAGGCACTCAGCCTTTTGGGGACGAAACGATAGTGACCCTGACACGCACGGCGTGCGAAGGGACCTGTCCGTCCTACGAGGTCAAGCTCTATGGATCAGGGCGTGTCGAATTCCGAGGCGTTGCTTTTGTTTGCGCAAAAACGCCACCCGCCACGCGAGTCAATCCTATGGAGGTAAAACGCCTTGTTGACGGACTTCTGGCGCGCAGCTTTTCGACGATGCCCAGCTACGCGAACCATGACATGACGGACAATCCGATTGCGGTTGTTTCGTTGCAATATGGCGGCAAAAGGCACCAGGTCGAACACGTTCTTGGCGATGTGACTGCCCCACGCTTGTTGTACTTGATTGAAGAGCGTGTCGACGAGATAGCCGGCACATCTGCTTGGCTTGGAGTTCAAAAGGGCTGGCAACGCATGTGCACTACGGTCGATGGAAAGTACGTGCCCGTGGAGCACGACACACCTTCGATCTAGCTTCGCGTTTGAACGTCGAATGCAAAGCCCTGATGAATACGCTCGGTCGGCAGTGTGATTGACGCGGCGGCGTGATGGGTGACCGACGTATTTCGGCCAGGAGCGGTCCGGCGTGACCGGCGGCTATCGGGTAGTCTGCTGGCGGTGTCGAGCAAGATCGCATCCGGCATGAGCAGCAGCAGCTGCACTTGTCTTTAGACTCATAGCGGCCATGACCGGCCGCCTTTCAAGGAGGCTATTGCGATGGCAATGTCATACGACTCAAAAGCAGTTCGCGCGCGCTCGGCCTTCGTGCTGGCGTTGCTAGTGCTGATGGTCGTGGCTGGATGTTCGACTTGCGGGCCAGTCGCAGTACGCAAAATCACAATTGAAAGTTCATCCGACGCCCACTTCACGCAGTACACCGCCGATGACGATCTCTTCTTGACGTCGGACGAAGTGTCTCTCTGGCTCAAGCCATGCGAATGGCGTGGCCGGGGTTCCCTCTGCGGAACGTTGTTTGTCCCGGCCGGGAAGACGGCTAAATTTTTAAGCCAGACATTTGCGATGACTGACTTAGGTTCGGGCGAATTCAGAGAGGTATCGATTGGATCAGACTCCTTCGACACCAAGAGTGAAATGGCAGGAGGAAGTCTTGGGCGCTTGCCTAGTTCTGGGCTCGTGTACAAGCCCTATAGAACCGACGGACTGCGGTATACGTTCGTGATTCTTGGTGATCCGGAACTGACGACCACGGTACGAATTGCCCTGCCGAAAATCTTGGTTGAGGGTTCGACGATCGCCTTCCCGGGCGTCCGTCTGACTCCTGCTGTTGCGCACCCCTACTGTCCTGGCGTGTGAGCGCCGCAAAACACCCGCTCCGCTTGGGCCATCTTTAGAAATCAGGCCTGCGCTCATGAAATCATTTCTGGCTCTCACCTTCTCTGTGTGGGCACGCTCATTGCTGTTCGGCGTCTCTCGCGTGACGTCTGCTTTTCGCCTGCCAATCTGAGACTTCGAATGTCGGAGTTGGGTCGAACCCAGTCGCTCCAGACCCGCATGCCGACACTGCCTCAACCTACAACCCCAACTCCTTCAATATCGCCTCCCGCAATCCCTGCGCCTCCGGGCTCGACAACTTCCGCGGATGCGGCAGCGTGACCTCGAAGCTGGCCTGGATGGTGGTGGGCCGCGGTGACAGCACCATGATGCGGTCGGCCATGTAGATGGCTTCTTCCACGTCGTGGGTGATCAGCAGCACGGTGTGGCGCTCTTCTTCGAGGATGCGCAGGAGCTCGTTGCGCATCTTCATGTTCATCAGCGCGTCCAGGGCCGAGAAGGGCTCGTCGAGATAAAGGATCTCGGGCTTGACGATGAAGGCGCGGGCCAGCTCCACGCGCTTGAGCATGCCGCCTGAGAGTTCGTGCGGATAGGCTTTCTCAAAACCTTTGAGGCCGACCATCGCGGCGTAATGATCGGCCAGTTCGGCCTTGTCGCCGTGCCCATTGCCGTTGAGCCCGAACATGAGGTTCTGCTGCACGGTCAGCCAGGGGAAGACCGAGCCGTGCTGCGAGATGACGATGCCCTTGGGGCTCGGGCCGTTCAGCGGCGCGCCATCGATCAGTACGCTGCCGGTGTCCGGCTTTTCGAAGCCCGCGATGATGTTCATCAGGGTGGACTTGCCGCAGCCCGAGGGGCCGACGATGGCGACGAACTCGCCATCGGCAACGCTGAAGTTCACGTCCTTGATGACGGGCAGGTCGCCAAAGCGCTTGGCGATCTTGTTGACGGCAATCTTGTTGCTGTTCTTCTTATCGGACATAGCGCCACTTCATGGTCTTGAGCCTCTCCAGCAGGCGGGTGATGCCATCGAGCAGCAGGCCGATGATGCCGATGATGATCATGCTGGCGATGACGAGGTCATAGCGGTTGCCGGCGTTGCGCGAGTCCATGATCAGGTAACCGAGGCCCGAGCGCAGCGCGATCATCTCGGCTGCCACCACAACCAGCCAGGCCACGCCGATGCCGATGCGCATGCCCACGATGATCTCGGGCAGCACGGCAGGGATCACCACCTGGCGGAACAGCACTGAGCGCGAGACGCCGAAGTTGGCAGCCGCGCGCAGGTAGCGGCGCTCGATGGTGTGCACGCCGCTGGTGGTCTGCACGATCATCGGGAACACCGAGGAGATGAATATCAAAAAGATCGGCGAAATGTCGTCCATGCCGAACCACAGGATGGCCAGCGGGATCCAGGCGATCGGCGAGATCGGCCGCAGCATCTGGAAGATCGGGTTCAGCGTGCGGTAGGCGCCGCCGACCCAGCCCATCCACAGGCCCAGCGGAATCGCCACCAGCATGGCTAGGCCAAAGCCCACGCCGACGCGGAACAGCGAGGAGCTGATGTGGTCCCACAGGCTGCCGTCCTGCGCCAGTTCCCAGGCGCCGGTGACGACGGCCCAGGGCGTTGGGAAGATGGGGCTCTCGGACCGCGCCACGACGTACCACCAGACTGCGATTACCGTGGCGATCACGAGCAGGGGCGGGATGATTTTCTTGAGCCGGTCGACGGCTGCTGAGCCGCTTGTTGTCGGTGAACTCACGTGTCCCTCTTCATGATCTTCTTGTTGAAATTCTTGATGCGCCATTCGAGCCGCGCCCAGCCGCGCGCGGGCGTCGGCGCCACGATGATGTTCATCTGCCCGCTGGCGTGCGCGGTGCAGGCGAAGCTGTAGGTCGATGCGACCTCGAAGGGCAAACGAAAACTCTGCCCCGGCATGATCAGCGTGGGGCCGAAGACCTGTGGCACGTCGTCGAGATTCCTCAGCAGCAGCACGTCGTTGGCGCCCAAGGTGAGGTGGATGGTGTCGGGCAGGATCCCGACCTTGTCACCGGCCATGCGGCGCTCGTAGGTGCCGCGCGGGATCTCGAAGAGCTCGTCGCGTGACGCCGGCGCCAGCGGCGCGAGCGCGGCCCAACTGGCGCTCACAACGAGTGCGACGGCCACCAGTGTCAGCGCGGCTAACGCGATACGTCGGCGCATCACTTCTCGGCCAGCAGCGCTTGCAGGTCGTGCACGAAGTCTGCCGCGCCATGCCCGTAAGGCATCAGCGCGCGCAGCAGCCCGGCGCGGTCGATCAGGTAGATCGAGGTGGAGTGGTTCATCGCGTAGCCACCCGAGGACAGTGGCACCTTGGCCGCGCTCACGCCGTAGTTCTTGCGCACGGCCTCCAGCGCAGGCGGCCTAGCCGTGCCGCCGACGAAGCTCGGATCAAAGGCGGCCAGGTACTGCCTGATGCGCTCGATGTCGTCGCGCTCCGGGTCCACCGTCACGTAGACGACCTGCACCGCATCGGCCTGCGCGCCCATCTGCTTGCGGGCCTGCGCCAGCGTGGCCAGGGTGGTGGGGCAGACCTCGGGGCATTGCGTGAAGCCGAAGACCAGCAGCACCACCTTGCCGCGGTAGTTGGCCAGCTTGAGCTCGCCGCCCTTGGATGCACTCACCGCGATGAACTCGGGCGCCGCACGCGGCGGGTCAAAGACGCCGGCCTTGAGCGCTGCCGGCTTGGCCGTGGCCGATGCGGCCAGCAACAGCGAAGCGAAAAGAACGAGAAGTCGCTGCACGATCTTCAAAGCGCAATGACCGCCGGCCTGGCCGCCTTGGCGAAACTCTCGTCCATGTACTTCTCGTAGGCCACCGGGCTCTTGAGCGTGCCGGCCTCGATGGAGAGCTTCATCAAGTCCTCGAACTCCGCGCGGATCATGCGCAGGTCGCCATAGGTGACGCGGTCGGTCGGGTTCTCCATCACGAACTTGATGATGTTCGGGTCCTGGTTGAAGAACTTGCGCCCCGCGGCGATGGTGACGGCCTTGTTGCGGTTGTCCTGCTTCTGGTCGAGCCAGGCGCCGGCGCCCATCACGTGGTTGACGAGGTCCTGCACCAGCGGGCGGTTGTCGCGGATCAGCTCCTCGCGCACGGTCAGCACGCAGCAGATGTAGTTGCGCCACTCGTCGCGCGTCATGCGCAGCGTGCGGGCATAACCGGCACGTTGTGCGGCAGCGCCGAAGGGCTCGCCGGTGCAGTACGCGTCCACCGCCTTGGCGAACAGCGCTGCCGGCATGTCGGGCGGCGGCATCTCAACGATCTGGATGTCCTTGGGCGTCATGCCCTCCTGCGCCAGCATCTTGCGCAGGAAAAGAAAGTCCACCGCGAAGCGGCTGGGGATGGCGATGCGCTTGCCCGTCAGGTCCTTGAACTTCTTGTAGGGCGAGTCGGTGCGCACCATGATGACGGCGCCCGAGCGGTGGCCCAGAGAGACGATCTTGACCGGGATCTTCTTGTCCGCCAGGTCCATCACCAGTGGCGCCAGCATGTAGGCGGCCTGGACGCGGCCGGACATCAGCGACTCCTTGATCTCGGGCCAGCCGTTGTACTTGCTGTACTCGTACTCGAACTTCGGGCCGGTCCCCGCGCTGTTCTCGCCGGCGCGGGCCACGCAGGCCACGGGCAGGGTCAGGTTGCAGGTGACCGGCAGGCCGCCGACCAGCAGGGGGCCGGATGCCGCCGCCGCAGGCAGGGCCAGCGCGGGCAGGGCCGAGGCCAGGGCGCCTCGCAGCACCTGGCGGCGATCAAGTCTTGGCAGCGGGTGATCAGGCGTGAGGGGATTCATGGCAGCTCATTGGCGCTGAGACTGTGCCAGCGGCACACCGATTGTCCATCCGGGCAAACGGAAATGAGCCTATGTACCTACAAGCTAGCCGAGCTCGCGCGTCCTGGCCAGGCCCTCGATGCCGCGTTCGATCAGCACCAGCACATGGGCAAAGCCCTGGGCCGGGCCGTAGTAGGGGTCGGGCACGTCCTGGCCCTGCATGCCGGGCACGTAGTCCAGCAAGAGGCGTATTTCGGCGCGCGATTCCTCGGGGCGCATCTCGATCAGGGCATCGAGGTTTTCGCGCTCCATGGCGATGATCAGGTCGAAGCGCTGGAAGTCCTCGACCGTGACGCGGCGCGAGCGGAACTTGCGGTCCACGGCGATACCGCCCTTTTCGAGCAGGCTGCGCGAGCGGGCATCGATGGACGCGCCGCGCGCGGCGTAGACACCCGCCGACTCGACCGGCGCGAAGCCCGGGTAGCGGGCCTTCATCACCATCTCGGCGGTGGGAGAGCGGCAGATATTGCCGACGCAGACGAAGAGGACGGAGGGCATGCGGCGGATGTTATCCACCTTCGCGCTCCGTCCCCTTCAGCTGGGTGTTGTTGCGGTGAGTACGAACTCAGTGCGCCGCTGCCACCTTGCCGTTCAGGTCCGCCAGCACGATCTCCACGCGGCGGTTCATCTGGCGGCCGGCGGCGGAGTCGTTGCTCGCCACCGGATAGGCCGGGCCCAGGCCCTTGGCGGTCACGCGGTCAGCCGACACGCCCTGGCCGATCAGTGCGTTGCGCACGGACTCGGCACGGCGCGCGGACAGCGCCTCGTTGGTCGCCTGGCTGCCCGTGCTGTCGGTGAAGCCTTCCACCTGCACGCGGCGGTCCGGGTCGTCCTTGAGCAGGGCGCCCAGCTTCTCGATGCTGCGCATGCCGCCGGGCTTGAGCTCAGCGCGGTTGGTGTCGAACAGCACGTCGTTGATGGTCACCACCATGCCGCGGTCGGTCTGCTTGGCATGCAGCTCCTGCAGCAGGACGATCAGCTGTGCGTTGTGGGCCTGGGTGGCTGCGGCGGCCGCTTGCGCGTCCACGGCTTGCTGCTGCGCCGCCACTGCCTGGCTTTGCGCCACGGCCGCCTGTCCTTGTGCCATAGCCGCCTGGCCTTGTGCGGCCTGGGCGTCGGCCTTGGCGCTCATGCTGTCCATGCGGGCCCGGTCGGCCTCGCGGGTGCGGGCTTCCAGGCGGATGCGATCACGCTCGGCATTGGCCTGCACGGCACTCTGCTCGGCCGCCTTGCGCTGCGCCACCTCGTTGGCAATGCCCACGCGCTGCTTGGCCAGATAGGCGAAATGTTCGATATCGGCCAGCGAGGCGCGATCCTGGCGGGCGCGTTCGGCGCGGTCCAGCGCGGTCTTGGCCTGCATCATCTCGGCGGCGGCGTAGTCGCGCACCTGCGGATTGCTGTCGGCGGCACGGTAGGCGGCTTGCGCGTCGGCCAGGGCGGGGTTCTCGGGCGGCATGCTGCTACAGGCGCCGAGGGCGATGCTCATCGCCGCGGCGGCGATGAGGGAGAGGGAGCGGATAGGTGTGCGGTTCATGGCATTGTTCCTTGGCGATCAGTTGCTGTTGTTGTTCGACTTGCGATTGACCTCTTCGGCCAAGGCGCGGTTGGCGTCGTGCAAGTCCTCGGCCGACTTGGTGCTGCGGGCGGCCAGGGCCTTGGATTCGGCCAGGCGCGCATCGACCGTGGCCTCGCGGGCCAGGGTGATGGCTTCCTCGCCGTGGCCTGCATCACGCTGCTGGCGCGCGCGGTCGAGCTTCTCGCGGGCGGTGCGCAACTCCATCGGAGCCGCCTCGCCTGCGCCGGCACTGAGCGCGCCCGTGATGGCGGCGTTCGAGATCGCGATATCGGCGTCCGAAGGCGGGTTGCTCGCGCAGCCGCCGATCAGAGCCGCGGCGCTCAGAATCAGGATCGCCTGAGCGTGTTTCATCATGTCCATGGAGTTCTCCTTGCGTTGTCCAGGTGCTGGAACAACTCTAGGAGTTCACCCAGGGGCGCGGCGTAGGACGAAGGCGCGGGTGGACGTCGGACCGGCTGCGGGAATCCGCGCTTGCCGCGAGAATGGGGCCATTCGCCACGTCAACGGAGCTCCCATGCACTACGTCGATGGTTTCGTCATCCCCGTCTCCGAGGCCAACAAGGAGCGCTATCGCGCGCTGGCCGAAACGGCGGCAGTCGTCTTCAAGGACCACGGCGCGCTCAGCGTGGTGGAGTGCTGGGGCGACGACGTGCCCGAGGGCAAGCTCACCTCGTTCACGATGGCGGTGCAGCGCCAGCCCGACGAGGCGGTGGTCTTCTCGTGGATCACCTGGCCTTCGAAGGAGGTGCGCGACGCCGGCATGAAAGCCGTCATGGAGGATCCGCGGATGGACTACACGCCCGACGCGATGCCGTTCGACGGCAAGCGCATGATCTTTGGCGGCTTCAGGGTGCTGGTGAGCGCGTAGGGCTCATTGCCCGCGCAGGCGATTCTCGCCTAGCGCGCAAGTTCAGCGCGCATCGCGTCGATCACGGCCTTGTAGTCGGGCTTGCCGAAGATGGCCGAGCCGGCCACGAAGGTGTCCGCGCCGGCATCGGCGATCTGGCGGATGTTGTCCACCTTCACGCCGCCGTCGATCTCCAGGCGGATGTCGCGGCCACTGGCGTCGATGATCTTGCGCGCGGCCTGCAGTTTCCTCAGCGCCGAGGGAATGAAGCTCTGCCCGCCAAAACCCGGGTTGACGCTCATGATCAGCACCAGGTCCACCTTGTCGATCACCCACTCCAGCACGTCCAGCGGCGTGGCCGGGTTGAAGACGAGGCCGGCCTGCTTGCCCTCGGCCTTGATCAGCTGCAGCGTGCGGTCCACATGGGCGCTGGCCTCGGGATGGAAGCTCACCAAATCGGCGCCGGCCTTGGCAAAGGCCACGGCCAGCGAATCGACAGGCTGCACCATCAGATGCGCGTCGATCATGGCCGGCGTGCCGTCGGGCTTGACCGCATGCTTGCGCAGTGCCTCGCAGATCATCGGGCCGAAGGTCAGGTTCGGCACGTAATGGTTGTCCATCACGTCGGAGTGGATCCAGTCGGCACCAGCTGCCAGCACGTTGCGCACTTCCTCGCCGAGGCGGGCGAAGTCGGCGGAGAGGATGCTGGGGGCGATCTTGTAGGCGGGCTTGCTCATGGCCGCGATTTTAGTTGGCCTGGGCTGGACGGCGCGCAGCATCACTTCTATACTTTCCAAAAATGGAAACTATAGGAGACGCCATGAGCGCGCCCGTGCTGCACTACCACCCGCTTTCCTCGTACTGCCACAAGGTGCTGATCGCCCTCGACGCGCTCGGCATCGAGGTGGAGAAGCGGTTGCTGAACCTGGGCGACCCGGCCGAGCGCGAGGCCTTCCTCGCCCTGTGGCCCACGGGCAAGATGCCGCTGCTGGTGGACCAGGGCCGGCCCGTGCCCGAGACCAGCATCATCATCGAGCGCCTGCAGCAGCATCACGCGCGCCTCGGCCGCAGCCTGGTCCCGTCCGATGCCGCGGCGGCGCTTGACGTGCGACTGTGGGACCGCGTCTTCGATCTCTACGTGATGACGCCGATGCAGGCCTGCACCGACGATCTGCTGCGGCCGGAAGCAGACCGCGATGCCCATGGCGCCCGGCGCGCGCGCGATCGCCTGCGGTCGGCCTACGACTTCATCGACCGCCATCTCGAAGGGCGCAGCTGGGTCAGTGGCGATGCCTTCAGCATGGCCGACTGCGCGGCGGCGCCGTCACTGTTCTATGCCCTGGCCTATGTGCCGCTGGCGCCGGAGCATGTGCATCTGGCGGCGTATTTCGAACGCCTGATGGCCCATCCGTCCGTGGCGCAGACCGTCGATCAGGCGCGGCCCTTCTTCCAGTACTTTCCGGGCAAGGCCGGGCTGGCGCGGCGCTTCTTCGACCCGGACGCCGCCTGAGATGCGCGCCGCCAGCCAAGATCCCGCGCAGCTGGACCGCATGTTCTTGGCGCTGGCCGACGGGCGCCGCCGCGGCATGCTCGACCGCCTGAGCCGCGGCCCGGCCTCGGTGTCCGAGCTGGCCGCGCCGCTGGGCCTGGCGCTGCCACTGGCCGTCAAGCAGCTGGCGGTTCTGGAGCGGGGCGGTTTCGTCGCCTCGCAGAAGGTCGGACGCGTGCGCACCTATGCGATCGAACCCCAGGCGCTCGACGCGATGTCGGCCTGGGTGGCGCGGCGCAAGGCCCAACTGAACGCGCAGTTCGACCAGCTGGACGCCTACCTCCTTGAACAAAAGAAAGGCAAGACTCCGCGATGAAGCCGCAGCATCACCCGCCCAGCACGCATACCGATCTCGTCATCGACCGTGAGTTCGCCGCGCCGCCCGAGGCGGTGTTCCAGGCCTGGGCCGACCCCGAGGCCAAGCGCCGCTGGGCCGACTGCCATGCCGAGCACGGCACCGAATTCCGGCTGGACTTCCGTCTCTACGGGCGCGAGTCGCATCGCGTGGTGCACCCCGACGGGCGCGTGCAGGAGGTCGAGAAGGTCTTCTTCGACATCGAGGCCCCGCGGCGCATCGTCTTCTCGTATGACATCCGGCTCGACGGGCGTTGCCTGTCGGTCTCGCTGGTGACGGTCGAGTTCTCCGCCAGCCGGCGCGGCACGCGCATGGTCTACACCGAGCAGCTCGCCTATCTGGATGGCCACGAGGACCGCGCCCAGCGCATGCAGGGCACGCTGGAAGGCTTCGACCGGCTCGACCTGGAGCTCTTCAGCCCTGACCGGGCCGCTTGAAGCCCTTGAGCGCCGTGGCCACGCGCTCGCGCGCGACGCAGCCGATGGAATGGTCGTTGAGCATGCCCATCGACTGCATGAAGGCGTGCATCGTGGTGGGCCCGACGAACTTCCAGCCGCGCTTCTTCAAGTCCTTGGACAAGGCCCGCGAGGCCTCGGTCTCGGCCGCGTAGACGGGCTTCTTCAGCGGCGGCGCCTCGAAGCGCCAGACGTAGGCGGCTAGCGAGCCGGTCTCCGCCACCAGCTCCACGCAACGCGCGGCGTTGTTGATCACCGCCTCGATCTTGCCGCGGTGGCGCACAATGCCGGCGTCCTGCAGCAGCCGCTCCACATCGCGCTCGGTGAAGCGCGCCACCTTCTTGAAATCAAAGCCCGCAAAGCCCGCCCGAAAGGCCGGCCGCTTGTTGAGGATGGTGCGCCAGGACAGGCCCGACTGGAAACCTTCGAGGCTCAGCTTCTCGAACAGCCGAATGTCGTCGGCCACCGGGAAGCCCCATTCCTCGTCGTGATAACGCAGATATTCAGCGTCACCGGCGGCGGCACCGACCCAGGCGCAGCGCGCACAGCCGTCTTCAGGGGTATGGAGATCGCTCATTGCGAAAGCATAATGCCGGCATGACCCAAGCCGAATTCACCGTCCAGGTCCAGGTGCAGCCGCTGGCTGAAGAGACGCGGCCCGAGCGCGGCGTCTGGGCTTTCCGCTACACGCTCACCATCGTCAACACCGGCAAGATCACCGCGCAACTGGTGGGCCGGCATTGGCGCATCCTCGATGCGCGCGGCAAGAAGCAGGAAGTGAATGGCCTGGCCGTGGTGGGCCACCAGCCCCTGCTGGCGCCAGGCCAGCAGTTCCAGTACAGCTCCTGGGCGCAGATCGAGACGCCGCAGGGCAGCATGCGCGGCAAGTTCCTGTGCGTGACGGAAGACGCCGAAGTCTTCTACACCGAGGTGCCGGAGTTCGCGCTCTCGGATTCGAGCGCGCTGCACTGATCTACTGATCGCCGTCGCGTTCGCCACGCTTGCGGCCGGCGAACATGGTCCACCACACGATGAACAAGAGCAGCGCCAAGGCCGCCAGGGCTTCAAGCACGATTGCAAGCATGGCGGCGATTCTAGGCATGCTGGGCGGCTGCGCGACGCAGCTGGCGCCCGTTGTGCCTGCACCGGCTCCAGCGCCCACGGCTGAAGCCCCACGCGCCACGTTGATGCGCGAAGGCGCGCGCTGGGTCGAGGCCGATTGGCGCGAGCTGCCCGGCTGGGGCGAGGACCGCGCGGCCGAGCTCTGGCCCGTGCTCTTGCGCTCCTGCGCGCGGCCTGCGCCGGGCTGGACGCTGCTCTGCGCACAGGCCGCGCTGCAGAACCCAGACGATGATCAGGCGGCCACGCGCTGGCTGATGCAGCATCTGCGCCCCTATCGGGTGGAGAGCCTCGCGGGAGAAGCGACCGGCCTGGCCACCGGCTATTTCGAGCCGCAGCTGGAGGGCCGTCGGCAGCCGCAAGGCCCTTACCAGGTGCCCGTACTGGCCGCGCCGCCCGATCTGGCCACGCGCCGCCCCTACTTCACGCGCCAGCAGCTCGCCACCGAGCAGGCCGCACGCCAGAAGTCCATTGCCTATGTGGCCGACGCCATCGAACTCCTGATCATGCAGATCCAGGGCTCGGGCCGTCTGAGCATCACCGAGCCTGACGGCCGCACGCGCCAGGTCCGCCTAGCTTTTGCCGGCCACAACGACCAGCCTTATCAATCCATCGGCAAGATGCTGGTGGAGCGCGGCGAGCTGCGCGAGGCCTCCTGGTCCAGCATCCGCGCCTGGGCCACGCAGAACCCCTTGCGCTTGAATGAGCTGTTAGCCGCCAATCCGCGCTACGTGTTCTTCCGCGAGGAGCCGCTGCACGACCCCGAACTCGGCCCGCGCGGCGGGCAGGGCGTGCCGCTGACGCCGGGCCGCTCGGTGGCGGTGGACAAGGCGGCCATCCCCTTTGGCACGCCGGTCTGGCTGGACACCACGCTGCCGCGCAGCGAGGTGCCTCTGCGAAGGCTCGCGATGGCGCAGGACACCGGCGGCGCCATCAGCGGCGCGGTGCGCGTGGACTACTTCTGGGGCTGGGGCCGCGAGGCCGAGGAGCAGGCGGGCAAGACGCGGCAGGCGCTGCGGGTCTGGGCACTGTGGCCCATCGACGCTCCCTTCACTCGATGACTTGGACGCCTTTCCAGAACGCCACGCGGCCCTTGATGCCGCCCGCTGCGGGCAACGGGTCGGCGTAGTACCAGACCGCGTCCGGGTTCATCTCGCCGTTGACCAGCAGGCTCAGGTACTGGGCCTGTCCCTTCCACGCACAGCTGCTGCGGTGGTTGCTGAAGGTGGTGTACTCGCGCTTGAGGCTGCTCTCGGGGAAATAGTGGTTGCCTTCCACCACCAAGGTGTCTGCGCTCTCGGCGATCACCACACCATTCCAGATGGCTTTCATGTCGGCTAACTCCTTTTATCGATTGACCTGCTGCTCGGGCGACAATCGCCCGCGTGAAGCGATATTACGAGCATCAGGGCCGCGACATCTTTCTGACGGCTGGCAGTGCCCGCGAGCTGGCCCCCGGGGCCTTCGGCATCTGCGCGATCGAAGGGGGCGCGCAGGGCTGGTCGGTGGTCCACATCGGGCCTGAGGGCGAGGCTGCAGACCTGGGTGGCGAGTACTACTTCGCCACGCCCGAGGAAGCGCTGACTTTCGTGCGCGAGCTGATCGACCTGATGATGGGAACAACTGGATGAAGGCCTTCCCCCGTGTGGCGCCGCTGATCGGCGCCTTGCTGTTCTGCGCTGCCCCCCTTACGGTATCTGCACAACCAACACCCGGCCCGGTGGACAGCATCACCTGGCTGTCCGGCGAACCCGTGGAACCCGGCGTCCAACCTTTTGCGCAGGCGCTGGTGGATTTCCTGCAGACGCGCTGGCCCGAGGCCAGGCAGGTCATCGTCCAGGCCAATGCGCGCCGCTCCTGGCAGATGGTGGCAGCCGGCGAGCACGCCTGCCAGGTCTCCTCGGTGCGCACGCCCGAGCGCGAGAAGCTGGCCTTCTTCACCGACACGCTGATCGCCCCGCCGCAGCAGCTGATCGTGCGGCGCGACAAGGCCGCGCTATTGCCACACAATGCTGCCGGCGAGGTCGAGCTCGCCCGGCTGCTGGCGGATGCGCATCTGCAGGGCGCACTGATCGACGGCCGCAGCTACGGCGACCTCGTCGATGCCCAGCTCGAAAAGCTGCCGCACAGCCCGAGTCTCGTCCGCTACACCGCCAGTGATTTCGGCAGCCGCATGCTCACCATGCTCGGCAAGGGCCGCGCCGACTACACCATCGGCTACGACGTGAGCCTGAGCCACGCCCCGGCCGAGGGCGGCCCCCTGCCATCGGTCGCGCTGACGAGCCTGCCCATCGCCGGCGCCAGCGCGCCCGTGCGTGCCGGCGTGGCCTGCCCGCGCAATGCCTGGGGGCGGGTGACCATCCAGCACATCGACAAGCTGCTGAGCACCCCGGCCGGCGTCGCCATGCTGCGCCAGGAAGCCGAGCGCTGGCTGAGCCCCGAGACCCGCCAACGCTACGGCCCGCGGCTGGACGAGTTCTACCGCGAGCGGGCCAGGCGTTCGGTGATCCGCTGAAGCATCACGGCGCCCAGTGCCTCGGCCACCTCGATCCCGTCCACGCCGGCGCTCATGATGCCGCCGGCATAACCCGCACCTTCACCGGCAGGGTAGAGGCCGCGCACATTGAGGCTCTGGTAGTCGCGGCCGCGGTTGATGCGCAAGGGCGACGAGGTGCGCGTCTCCACGCCGGTCAGCACCGCGTCGGGCATGCTGAAGCCCTTGATCTGGCGCTCGAAGGCGGGCAGGGCTTCGCGGATGGCTTCGAGACAGTAGTCGGGCAGGCTGCCCTGGTTCTTCTGCTGCAGATCGGTCAGCGTCACGCCGGGCTTGTACGAAGGCGCCACGCTGCCGAATTCCTTGGAGCGCTGGCGCTTGATGAAATCGCCCACCAGCGAGCCCGGCGCCTTGTAGCCGCCGCCGCCGAGTTCGTAGGCGCGGCTTTCCCAAAGGCGCTGGAAGGCCATGCCGTCGAGCGGACTCACGGGGCTGCCGTCCGTCTTGCCGTCCCGCCGGTAGTCCTCAGGCGTGAGGCCCACGACGATGCCCGCATTGGCGTTGCGCTCGTTGCGCGAGTACTGGCTCATGCCGTTGGTGACCACGCGATTCGGCTCCGATGTCGCCGCCACCACCGTGCCGCCGGGGCACATGCAAAAACTGTAGACCGAGCGGCCGTTCTTGGCGTGGTGGACGAGCTTGTAGTCGGCCGCGCCGAGGATCTCGTTGCCGGCGAAGGGGCCGAAACGGGCCTTGTCGATCAGGCTTTGCGGGTGCTCGATGCGGTAGCCGATGGAAAAAGGTTTCGCTTCCATCTGCACGCCGCGCTTGTGCAGCATCTCGAAGGTGTCGCGGGCACTGTGGCCCAGGGCGATGATGACGTGGCTCGCCGAAATCTGTTCGCCCGATTCGAGCGTGAGGCCGCGCACCGCACCGTTTTCGATGTGCAGGTCCGTCACCTTCTGCTGAAAACGGATCTCGCCGCCCAGCGCCTCGATTTCAGCCCGCATCTTGATGATCATCGAGACCAGGCGGAAGGTTCCGATGTGGGGCTTGCTCACATAGAGGATTTCCTCGGGCGCACCGGCCTTGACGAACTCGTGCAAGAGCTTGCGCGTGAGGTGGCGCGGGTCTGAGATCTGGCTGTAGAGCTTGCCGTCCGAAAAGGTGCCGGCGCCGCCTTCGCCGAACTGCACGTTCGATTCAGGTTCCAGCACGCTCTCGCGCCACAGGCCCCAGGTGTCCTTGGTGCGCTCGCGCACGGCCTTGCCGCGCTCCAGCACGATGGGCTTCAAGCCCATCTGCGCCAGGATCAGCGCCGCCATCAGGCCGCAGGGGCCGAAGCCGACGATCACGGGCCGGTTCTCGGCGGGCCAATCGGCCGGGGCGTGGCCGACGAACTTGTAGTCGGTGTCGGGCGTGGGGCGGATGTTGCGGTCCTCGGTCAGCCGAGCGAGGACGTTCGCCTCGTGCTCGACCTCGCAGTCCACGGTGTAGGCCAGGACGATGGCGCTCTTCTTGCGCGCGTCGTAGCCGCGGCGGAATACTTCAAAGGACTTGAGCGCCGTGCCGGCAATGGCCAGGCGCTTGAGGATGGCTTCGCGCAGGGCCGGCTCGGCGTGGTCGAGGGGCAAGCGCAGTTCGGTGATGCGGATCATGGTGATTGATCAGGCAGAGGAGGTCTTGAATGAAGAATGCCCCGTGCTCGCGCGACGGGGCATCCAGCCGGAACCGGCAGGCTTCAGCCGCTATGCGGACGCTTGCCGGGGTTCTTCTTGGAACGGGTGTGCGAACCACGCTCCTGGCTGCCCTTCTGGCCGTCGCCCATGCGCGAACGGGTGCCGGCGAGGCGGGGGGTAGCCTTCTTGTCGGCTTCGGTAACGATCTTGTTGCCCATGATGGCTCCGTGAATTTGCAAATAGAACAGCCGTCGAAATGGGGCTGAACCGTAGATTTTAGTCCATCAGCGCAATTCGGCCAGCCGGGACAGCACCAGCCGCGCCGAGGAGACGTTGGTGGCGCAGGGCACATCGTGCACGTCGCAGGCGCGTACCAGGGCGTTGATGTCGGGCTCGTGGGGCTGCGGCGTCATCGGGTCGCGCAGAAAAATGACCGCATCGACACCGCCCTCGGCCAGCCGCGCGCCGATCTGCAGGTCGCCGCCCATCGGGCCGGAGTGCAGGCGCTCGACGGTCAGGCCCACCTCGCTCTGCAGGCGCCCGCCGGTGGTGCCGGTGGCGATCAGGGTGCAGGTCTTCAGAAAGGGCGCGAACTCGGTGGCCAGGGCCACCATGGCGTCTTTCTTGTGGTCGTGGGCGATGAGCGCGAGGATCATGGGCTTGTGCATGGCTTTATCCTAGGGCCAAGCCATTACATCGTCACAACAAGATGCCGTTGACCCTGCCTCCCGCCGCCCGCCCCGGCGATCTGCTCTCCTCTGTCGATACCCCCGCTCTGCTGCTGGACCTGGCTGCCTTCGAGCGCAATGTGGCGCGCATGCAGGCCGCTGTCAGCGCCGCGGGCCTCTTTTTGCGCCCTCACGCCAAGGCGCACAAGACGCCCGCCATCGCCCTGGCCCAGATCGCGGCCGGCGCGGTGGGCGTGTGCTGCCAGAAGATCAGCGAAGCCCTGCCCTTCATCGAAGCCGGCGTGCGTGACATCCACATCAGCAACGAGGTGGGTTCGCCGCACAAGGCCGCCCTGCTGGCCGAGGCGGCGCTACACGCGCGCGCGAGCGTGTGCGTGGATCACCCGAGCCAGATCGAGTGGCTGGCCGCCGCCACGCGGCAGGCCGGCAGCCGGCTCAACGTCTTCATCGAGATCGACATCGGCCAGAACCGCTGCGGCGTGGCCGGCGCGCCCGAGGTCTTGCGCTTGCTTGAAGCGTTAGGTGCCCACGGCCAGCTGCACTTTGCGGGCCTGCAGGCCTACCAGGGCCGGGTCCAGCATCTGCGCGGGCATGAGGAGCGCCGCGATGCGGCGCGGCGCGCCTCGGACCGTGCAGGCGCCGTGGTGACCGCGCTGCTGGCCGAGGGCGTGCGCTGCGAGACCATCACCGGCGGCGGCACGGGCAGTGTGGAGTTCGATCTGCAAAGCGGCGTCTACACCGAGCTGCAGGCCGGCTCCTATGTCGGCATGGACGTGGACTATGCGCGCAACGAGTATGCGGGCGACCTGCGCTTCGAGCATGCGCTCTTCCTCGCCAGCCGCGTGATGAGCCTTGGCGACGGAACGCGCGCCGTGGTCGATGCCGGCCTCAAGTCGCTCGCCATGGACAGCGGCCTGCCCATCGTCTGGGGCCGCGAGCTCGACTACACCGTCATCAGCGACGAGCACGGCACCGTCATGCCGCGCTCGGGCGCTGCGCCGGGCTTGGGCGAGCTGCTGCTGCTCGTGCCCGGCCATTGCGACCCGACTTTCAACCTGCATGACGAGCTGGTGTGCTTCCGCGGTGATCGCGTGGAGGCGATCTGGCCCATCGCCGCCCGAGGCCTGAGCCGATGAAACCCGTCATGAACGCCCGCCTGCGCCAGCGCGCGCTGAACCTCAAGATCGCCGTGCTGAACCTGCGCGACCTGCTGGTCTCGCTCGGCCCGGTGCTGCTGCTCGTGGCCGGCCTGCTGGTGGCCGCCTACTGGTGGCTGGACCCGCAGCCGCCCAAGACCGTGCGTCTGGCCACGGGGCCGGCCGATAGCGCCTATGCCAACTTCGGCGAGCGCTACAAGAAGGCGCTGGCGAAGAACGGCATCACGGTCGAGCTGATCCCGACCGAAGGCGCGCTGGCCAACCTCGCCCTGCTGCGCGATGGCAAGGCCGACCTGGGCTTTGTGCGCGGCGGCGCCGCTGATCCGGTGAACGATGAAGAGGCCGGCATCGTCTCCTTGGGCAGCCTGTTCTATGAGCCGATCTGGGTGCTCTACCGCAAGGAGCTGGGCAGGAAGCTCGACCCCAAGACCGGCATGTTGACGCGTCTGCCGCAGCTTGCCGGCCTGCGCGTGAACGTGGACCAGCCCGGCAGCGGCGTGCCGCAGATCATGGAAAAGCTGCTGGCTGCCAACCACCTCAAGCCCGAGGCCTTCAAGCTCTCGAACCTGGGGCCTGTCGAGGCCGCCGAGGCGCTGCTGGCCGGCAAGCTCGATGCCGTCGTGCTCGCCTCGGCCCCGCAGTCGCGCGGCGTGCGTGCGCTCTTGCGCGACCCCAAGGTCGCGCTGATGTCCTTCGAGCAGAACGAGGCCTACTCGCGCCGCCTGCCTTTCCTCTCCACCGTCTCTCTGCCGCGCGGCATCGTCGATCTGGACAAGGACTTCCCGCCCGACGACGTGCCGCTGCTGGCCACCACCACGGCATTGCTCTCGCGCGACGACACCCACCCCGCGCTGCGCCAGCTCTTCGCCGAAGCTGCACAGAACCTGCACAGCGAGGCCGGCTGGTTCAACGGTGCTCGCGCTTTCCCCAACACCAAGACCAGCGAGCTGCCCGTCAGCCCCGAAGGCGACCGCGCCATCAACGGAACGCCGCCGATCTGGCAGCGCTACCTGCCCTTCTGGGCCAGCAACCTGGTCGAGCGCATGTGGCTCGTGCTCGGCGGCTTGCTCGTGCTGATGCTGCCGCTCTCGCGCGTGGTGCCGCCGCTCTACACCTTCCGTGTGCGCAGCCGCGTGTTCCGCTGGTATGCGCGGCTGCGTGATGTGGAGGCGCAGATGGAGAAGCGCGAAGGCGACAGGCAGGGCTTGCTGGACGAGCTGGACAGCCTGGAGAAAGTCACCAACCGCATCGCCGTGCCCTTGTCCTACGCCGACGAGCTCTTTGCGCTGCGCAACAACATCCATGCGGTGAGGAAGCGGTTGCTGGCGCAGTGGCCGGAACAGGTCGCAGCCAAGCCCTAAGGCGCTGACGGCATGAAGCCCACGGCCGCTTTCATCAACTCCCGCGTGTAGCCTTGCGCCACCTCGCCACGCGCCAGCTTCTCGGCGCTGAGCGTCTCCACCTCGCGGCCCTTCTTCATCACCATCACCTGGCTGCACAGATGCGTGACCACGGCCAGGTCGTGGCTGACCATCAGGTAGCTCAAGCCGCGCTCGCGGCGCAGCGCATCGAGCAGGTTGAGCACCTCGGCCTGCACCGAGGCATCGAGCGCCGAGGTGGGCTCGTCGAGCAGCAACAACCTGGGCTCCAGCATCAGCGCGCGGGCGATGGCCACGCGCTGGCGCTGGCCGCCGGAGAGTTCATGTGGGTAGCGGTAGCGGAAGCGCTGGCCCAGCGCCACGGCGTCGAGCATTTCGGTCACGCGGCGGTCGCTGTCGCCGATGCCGTGAATCGTCAGTGGCTCTGTCAGCGTGCGGTCCACGGTGTGCCGCGGGTGCAGCGAGCCGTAGGGGTCCTGGAAGACCATCTGCACGCGGCGTGACAGCGGCAGCGCCGCATCGCCGCCGATCTGCACCGTGCCAGCGGCCACTTTGACCAGGCCACAGATCGCGCGCAGCACGGTGGACTTGCCGGAGCCCGATTCGCCCACCAAGCCGAAGCTCTGGCCGGCGCTGACTTCGAGATCAAGCGCATGCACGGCAGTGAATTCGCCGAAGCTCACCTGCAGGTCCTGCACCTTCAACATCATGATTTCCACGCCTCATCGCGTTGCAACGTCGGCAGCGGATGGCGCGGCGCATCCAGGCGCGGCAGGCAGTCGAGCAGGCCGCGCGTGTAGGGGTGCTTCGCCTCATCCAGCCGGCCCGAGTCCAGCGTCTCCACCACGCGGCCGGCATACATGATGAGGATGCGGTCGCAGAAGCTCGACACGAGCCGCAGATCGTGCGAGACAAAGAGCAGGCCCATGCCGCGCTCGCGCACAAGCCGATCCAGCACGGCCAGCACCTGCAGCTGCACGGTCACGTCCAGCGCCGAGGTGGGCTCGTCGGCGATCAGCAGTTCGGGCTCGCCGATGGTCATCATCGCGATCATCACGCGTTGGCCCATGCCGCCTGAGACCTCGTGCGGGTAGAGCTGGGCCACGCGTTCGGGGTCTTCGATGCCGACTTCGCTCAGGCTCGCGAGCATGCGTGTGCGGGCGTCGGCAGCGTTCACGCGTCGATGCGCACGCAAGGCCTCGATGATCTGCGTGCCGATCCGCATCACCGGGTTGAGCGAGTACTTGGGGTCCTGCAGGATCATCGCGATGCGGCTGCCGCGCAGGGCGCGACGCTGGTTCTCTTTCATCGTGAGCAGATCGCTACCCGCGAAGTTCAGCGCATCGGCGGTCACGACGGCGCCGGGCGCCAAAAGACCCATCAATGCGCGGCCCGTCTGCGATTTGCCGCTGCCCGATTCGCCGACGATGCCGAGCCTTTCTTTGCTGAGCGAGAAGCTCACGCCACGCACGGCCTCGATGACCGAGCCATCGCGCTGTGGATAGCTGACCTTGAGATTGCGGACTTCGAGCATCATTCGCCCGCCTTCGGATCGAGCACGTCACGCAGGCCATCGCCGAGCAGGTTGAACGCCAGGCTCACCACAAAGATCGCCACGCCGGGCCCGGCCGCCACCCACCATTGGTCCAGCACATAGGCGCGGCCCGCAGCGATCATGGCGCCCCATTCGGGCGAAGGCGGCTGCGCGCCCAGGCCGAGAAAACCGAGGCCCGCGGCGGTGAGGATGATGCCGGCCATGTCCAGCGTCACGCGCACGATCAGCGAGGGCAGGGCGAGTGGCATCACGTGGCCGAGCAGGATGCGGCCGTTCGACGCACCGGCCAGCTGGATGGCTGCGATGAAGTCGGCCTGGCGGATCGACAGCGTCTCGGCCCGCGCGATGCGCGCGTACGGCGGCCAGGAGGTGATGGCAATCGCCAGCACCGCGTTCTCGATGCCAGGACCGAGCGCGGCGGCCAGCGCTAACGCCAGGATCAAGCGGGGGAAGGCCAGGAATACGTCGGTCACGCGCATCAGCGCCTGATCGACCCAGCCGCTGAAGAAGCCCGCCGCCGTGCCCACGGCCAGGCCGATGGGCGCCGCCAGCACGGCCACCAGCGTGACGATGAAGAGCGTGATCCGCGAACCCCAGAGCAGGCGCGAGAGGATGTCGCGGCCCTGGTCGTCGGTGCCCATCCAATGCGTGCTTGACGGCGGCAGCAGCCGCGTCTTGAGCAGGTCGCCCTGCGTGGGATCGAAGGGCGCGAGCCAGGGCGCGAGCAGTGCGACGACGGCCAGGAGCACGATCAGGCCCAGGCCCAGCAGTGCCAGCCGATTGCGCGCGAAAGCCTGCCAGCCTTCGCGGGCACGGCGCAGGCGGGCTTGCATTTGCGGGCTCTGTTTCATCGCGTCCTCGGGTCCAGCCAGCGGTACAGCAGATCGCTCAGCAGATTGATGCCGATGAAGACTGCGCCCACCACCAGCGTGCCGCCCAGCACCGCGTTCATGTCAGCGCTCTGCAGCGCGTTGGTGATGTACTGGCCCAGCCCCGGCCAAGAGAACACGGTCTCGGTCAGCACCGAGCCCTCCAGCAGGCCGGCATAACTGAGTGCTACGACGGTGAGCAGCGGCACGGCTGCGTTGCGCAAGGCATGGCGCCAGATGATGCGCGCCTCGCTCAGGCCCTTGGCGCGGGCCGCCACCACGTACTCGGCCGAGAGCTCCTTGAGCATGAAGCTGCGCGTCATGCGGCTGATGTAGGCCAGCGAGAAATAGCCCAGCAGCGCGCCCGGCAGCACGAGGTGGGCGACCGCGCTCTGGAAAGCCTCCCAGTCGCGTGCGAGCAGGCAATCGACCAGCATCAGCCCCGTGCGAGGCTCCACGCTGTAGAGAAAACCCACATTGATACGCCCCGGCCCGCCCACCCAGCCCAGGCGCGCATAGAACAGCGCCAGCGCCATCAGGCCCAGCCAGAAGATCGGCGCCGAGTAGCCGACCAGGCCCATCAGGCGCACGAGCTGATCGGCCAGGCGCCCGCGCCGCACCGCGGCCCACACGCCCAGCGGAACGCCAATGGCGGCGCCGAAGAGGATGCCCACCGTGGCCAGCTCCAGCGTGGCGGGGAAGACGCGGGCGATGTCACTCGTCACGTCGTTGCCGGTCAGCAGCGAGGCGCCGAGATTGCCCCGAGCCACTTGCGCGACATAACGACCGAACTGGACGTACAGCGGCAGATTGAGGCCCAGCTGCTCGCGCACCGCGCCGAGTTGCGCCGTCGTCGCGCGGTCACCCGCAATCGACAGCGCCGGGTCGGTCGGCACTACGCGGCCGATGAAGAAGGTCACGGCGAGCAGGCCGATCACGGTCAGCAGGAGGCTCACGAGAAGACGGGCGAGCTTCTTCATCTTGTTTTCGTGACCGGCGCAAGAAAGGTCGTGTCCGACGTGGGCCCGAGCCGGAAGCCCGCAACCCCGGCGCGCACCGCCGCCACCTGCAGCTGCTGGTAGATCATCACGAAGGGGCTCTCGGCGCGGAACTGCGCCTGCATGCGCTCATAGAGAGCCGCGCGGCGCGCGGTGTCGCGCTCCAGGAGCGCCGCCTCGGCCTCGCGATTCAGCGGCGCGTTGGCCCATGCATTGCGCCAAGCCAGCGGCTGCACGGCAGCGCGGTCGCTGTTGTCGGGGTTGCGCGCAAAGGTGTCGGCGTTGCTGTGCGGGTCCCAGTAGTCCGTGCCCCAATCGCCGATGTAGATGTCGTGCTTGCGGGCGCGGTAGCGGGTCAGCGTCTGCTTGCCGTCGCCGGGCAGGATCTCGATCTGGATGCCGGCGCGGCCGGCCCATTGCTGGAAGGCCTCGGCAATGCCTTGCACGGGCTGCGTGCTGCGCACATCCATCGTCACCTTGAAGCCATCCGGCAGACCGGCCTTGGCCAGCAGGGCCTTGGCGCGTGCCACGTCGAGCTTGTACGGCGCCTCGTCGCTCGCGCCGAGCAGGCCGTGCGGCAGGAAATTCTGGTGCGGCTTGCCGATGCCCTGGATCAGCGTGGCCCCCAGGGCTTCGTAATCGACCAGCCACTTGAAGGCCTCGCGCACCTCGGCCTTGGCGAGCAGCGGATTCTTTTGGTTGAGGCTGATGTAGTAGACCGTGCCCTTGAGCACTTGGGTCAGCTTGATTTGCGCGTTATTGGCCTTCAGCGCCAGGATGTCCTGCGGCGAGAGGTTGCGCGCCACGTCCACGTCGCCGCGCACCAGCATCAGCCGCTGCATGCTCGATTCCTTGACGTGGCTGTAGATCGCACGCTCGATTTGCGGCTTGGGGCCGTAGTAGGCCTCGTTGCGGTCCAGCACCACGATCTCGGCGGCGCGCCAGTCGCGCAGCCGCCAGGGGCCGGAGCCGGCGCTGTTGCGGCGTAGCCAGTCTGCGGGATGCGCCTGCACCACACGCTGGTCGACGATGGAAGCCACGGTGGAGCTCAGGCAGTTGAGCACGAAGCTCGGTGCAAAAGCTTCGTGCACGCTGATGTTGAGCGTTAGCGGGCCGGTCTGCCGCACCATCGCGCCCACATTGCCTGCGTCCCAGCCCAGCTGCGTGAGGATGAAGGCCGGCGTCTTGTTCAGCCGCACGGCGCGCTGGAGCGAATACACGACCTCGGCCGCGGTCAGCGGGCTGCCCGCGGCGAAGCGCAGGCCTTCGCGCAGGCGGAAGTCGTAGCTGCGTCCGTCGGCGCCCAGCGTCCAGCCTTCCGCCAACTGGCCGCTAAGCTTGCTCGGGTCGTCCAGGTCGAACTGCACCAGACGCTCGTACAGATTGCCGATCAGCTCGCCGCCGCTGATTTCAAAACTCTCGGCCGGGTCCAGCGAGATCATGTCGTCGATGGCCATGGCCTGCACCAGCGTGCGGCGCGGGGTCTGCGCCAGCGCCGGCAGTGCGGCGGGCAGCACAACACTCAGCAACAGATGGCGGCGACTCAGAGACATCGGGCGCCATTGTGAGTCACTACCATTGGCGCCAATGAAATGGATTGCCCTGATTGCCCTGCCGGCCCTGCTGCTAACGGCCTGCCACGACGCACCCGCGCCGCCCGCTGCCTCGCCCGCGGCCTCGGTCCCCGCCGCGCCACCGCCGCCTCCGCCCACCTTGCCCGCCAGCGCCGCCACGGTGCAGCTGCTGGCCGGCGACGGCACGGCCGCCACGCTGGCCGACCCCTACGGCGTGGCCTACGCGGCGGATGGCACGCTCTACGTGGCCGACGACCACCGCATCCTGCGCATTGCGGCCGACGGCAGCTTGAGCGCCTTCGTCGATTCGCCCGAGCTGTCTTTTGCCTCGGGCCTCGCCATCGACGCGCAAGGTGCGCTGATCGTGGCCGACACCGGCCATCACCGCATCCTGCGCATCGCCGCTGATGGCGCGATCCAGGTGCTGGCCGGCAACGGCAAGCCGGGCTGGCGCGACGGCGCGGGCAAGGAAGCGCAGTTCGACATGCCGATGGCCGTGACGCTGGATGCCGACGGCAACGTGCTGGTGGCCGACAGCTTCAACGACCGCATCCGCCGCATCGCACCCGATGGCCATGTCTCCACCATCGCAGGCGGCCCGCGGCCCGATTGGAAGGACGGCCCTGGCGAGGCCGCGAGGCTGGACACGCCGCTGGGCCTGGCGGTCGATGCCGAAGGCAATCTCTGGATCGCCGACACCGGCAACGATGCGCTGCGCAAGCTCACGCCGCAGGGCGAATTGCTGACCGTCGTGCGGCGAGATCCCAAGAACCCGGATGATGATTTCTACCGGCCGCTGGCCGTGGCCGCGGCGCCCGATGGCCGCGTCTTCGTCGCCGTGGCCGCGCGCGGCCGGGTGCTGGCTTTGCAGCCCGATGGCTCGCTGGTGCGCGTGCTCGAAGCCACGCACACGCGCCTGGCACGGCCCGCGGCGCTGGCGCTCGATGCGAAGCGCCTGCGGCTTGCCGTCAGCGATGCCGCCGGCCACCGCGTGCACCAGATCGTGGAGCATGCCAGCAACGAGATCGTGGGCCCCGCGCCCGACGCGCCGCTGCCAGACACGCGCGGCCGCTGGCCCCTGGTGCCGCAGCGCAGCTGGCACGAGGTGGTCGGTACGCTGGGCGAGGTGCGCGCCACCCGCCACGAGAAGCTCGACCATCTGCACGCCGGGCTGGACATCCGTGGCGACGTCGGCCAGCCGGTGGTGGCGATTGCGGATGCGCGCGTGACGAGCCCGCTGGCGGCCAGCGGCTTCGGCAATCTGGGTGAGACCTTGTCAGTCGATGATTTGGCTTATGTCCACATGCGCGTGGGCCGCAGCGCGGGCAACCGGCCGCTCGATGCCAAGCGTTTCGTGCCGGTGTTTGACGAGCGCCACCGCCTGCTGCGCATGCGCGTGCGGCGCGGCACGGTCATCAAGGTGGGCGACGTGCTGGGCACCGTCAACCCCATGGCCCACGTGCATCTGCAGCTGGGCGCGCCGGGGGCGCAGCGCAATCCGCTGGTGCTGGGATTCACGGGCTTTGTGGACCATGTGGCGCCGACGCTCAACTCGGTCAGCATCGACAAGGATGGCCAATTGCTGGCCGAAGGTTTCGACCAGGTGGACGGCAACGAGGAGCGCCGTCGCCTGGGCTTCTACGCCTTGCAATATCAGTTGCTCAACGCCACGGGCCAGCCCTTGGCCGGCTTTGAGAAACCGCGCGAGGCCATCCGTTTCGACAAGCTGCCGCCCGACGATGACGCGGTGGAGCAGCTCTACACGCCGGGCAGCGGCATCACCGTGCAGGGCAGCCGCGTCACGCGCTTTGTCTACCGGCTCGGCATGCTGCCGAGCCTGCCCGCGGGCAGCTACCAGTTGCGCGTGATCGCCAGCGATTTTTCGGGCAATCAGGCGCAGCGGGAAGAGCCGTTCAGCGTGCGGTGATCATCAACGCGATAGCGGCAGGCAGATCTCGTCGATCTTCGCCAGCACTTCGGCCGTCAGCTTGGGCGTGAGCTTCAAGGCGCCGAGGTTGTCCTGCAGCTGCGAGAGCTTGCTCGCGCCGAGGATGACGGTGGACACATGCGGGTTGTGGTTGGCCCAGGCGATGGCCAGTTGGGCCACGTTGCCGCCGAGGTCGGACGCAATGCTCTCCAGCTTCTGCACGGCCGCGTTGCGCGGCGCGTCGAGCAACTGGTCCTTGATCCACGCAATCGACTCCATCGAGCCGCGTGAGCCGGCCGGGATGCCGTTGCGGTACTTGCCCGTCAGCAGGCCCGAAGCGAGCGGACTCCATGTGGTCAGGCCCAGGCCCATGTCTTCATACAGCCGCGCGTATTCCTTCTCCACCTTCTGGCGGTGGAAGAGGTTGTATTGCGGCTGCTCCATCACGGGCTTGTGCAGGTGGTGGCGCTCGGCAATCTCGTAGGCCGCGCGGATCTCGTCGGCGCTCCACTCGCTGGTGCCCCAGTACAGCGCCTTGCCGCGGCTGACGATGTCGTGCATGGCCCAGACCGTCTCCTCGATCGGCGTGTGCGGGTCGGGGCGGTGGCAGAAGATCAGGTCCAGGTAGTCGAGACCGAAGCGCTTGAGCGAGCCGTCGATGGCGCCCAGCAGGTACTTGCGGTTGAGCGTGTTCTTATAGTTGACCTGGGCGCCTTCGTTGTCGATGCCCCAGAAGAACTTGCTCGACACCACATAGCGGTGGCGTGCCCAGCCCAGCTGGCGGATCGCCGCGCCCATCACCTCTTCGCTCTTGCCCAGCGCATAGCCTTCGGCGTTGTCGAAGAAGTTGATGCCGGCGTCGTAGGCCGCGGCCAGCATCTCGGCGGCGGCCTTGGTGTCCACCTGGTTGTGATACGTGACCCAGGAGCCGAGCGAGAGTTCCGAGACTTGCAGGCCGGAGCGGCCGAGGCGGCGGTATTGCATGGTGTGTTGTCCTGTTGGCGGATATGCGCTGGGGGCGAGGTTAGCAAAGATGGGCTCGTATCATCCGGCGCATGGAATTGACACCGCCCGCACCCATAAGGATTGCCATCGTCGGCGCCGGCCCGGCCGGCCTCGCGCTGGCCTTGCTGGCCGCCCGTTCGCTGCCGCAGGCCGAGATTCATCTGTTCGACGCGCGTCCACTGGACCGCGATGTCTCGGGCGATCCGCGCACGCTGGCGCTCTCGCTCGGCAGCGTGCAGCTGCTCGAACGCCTGGGCGCGTGGAACAACACCGCCGCGCAGCCGATCCTGGAAGTGCATGTGAGCCAGGCGCCGCCCACGCTTTCACACCCGATCTTTGGCGCCAGCGGTGAGCCCGAGGTGCGCATCACGGCGGTTGAGCAGGGCGTGGACAAGCTGGGCGCCGTGCTTGCGTATGGGCAGTTGGTGGCCCCCTTGCAGAAGGCGTGGGAAGCGCTGCAGCAGCCGCGTCTGGTGAGCCGATTTGGTACGGCAGTCACCGCCATCAAGCCCGTCGCCGACGGCGTGGAAATCGACGCCGGCATCGCCGAGACCTTCGATCTCGCAGTTGTGGCCGAAGGCGGCGTGTTTGCCGAGCAGGCGCGCAAGGGCCTCACGCATGACTACAAGCAGAACGCCTGGGTCGGCACCGTCAGCCTGAGCGAAGACGTGCCTGCCGGCCTCGCCTTTGAACGCTTTACGCGCAACGGCCCGCTAGCGCTGCTGCCCCTGCCGCCCAAGCCCGATGCACCGCGCCGCGCGGCCTTGGTCTGGTGCATGCCGCAGGACGAAGACGAGATCGCGCAGCTCAACGATGCTCAGCGCCTGACCGTCATCCAGACCCTGCTGCCCGAACGTGCCGGCCGCATCGGTGCCATCAGCCCGCTCAAGTGCTTTGCGCTGGGCCTCAATGCCGAACGCACCCTGGCCCATGGCCGCGTGATCCGCATCGGCAATGCGGCGCAGACCCTGCACCCGGTGGCCGGCCAGGGCTTGAACCTCGGATTGCGTGATGCGTGGTCCTTGGTTGAAGCGCTCAAGAAGAAGCCCGACATCGATTCGGCTCTGCGCAGCGTCGAATGGCAACGCGCCCCCGACCGCTGGGCCATGATCGCCGCCACCGATTTCCTGGCTCGCAGTTTTGCCTGGCGCTGGCCGGGCCTGCCGGCTGTACGCGGGCTCGGGCTTGCGGCGGTGCAGGCGCTGCCAATCGTGAGGAAGGTGTTGGCGAAGAGGATGATGTTTGGGGTGAGGTGACCGTCCCGACCACACGTTTACCGATAGCCCCATGGACTATTCAGCGCTCACTGCTGGCCTCAGCTTCGGCAAAACGTTTTACGTCGCGGCCCCAATGGCAGTCGGTCTCGCGTTGCTCGTCGCGGCCGTCACGCGTAAGGCTAATCCCGTCGCAGCTGTTGTTGGCATCTTGTTCCTTGGCGTCGGTTTCTTCGCGCTAACTAGTGACGCCGTTGCAAGCTTTCAATGCAGAGCTGCGGCCTCATCAAACGAAGGTGAGCGGGTTTCCGGAACCGTGAATTCCGTAAAACATACGTACCACCGAGACGGGCAAGGCGTGCTCCACCTCTATGTCGGCCAACGAGAGCTGAGGTCTTGATCCTCAGGCACTACGAACGATTGCGGCTTCGTTGAATCGTTCGGAAAGGTCGCCAAGATCAAGGAGGTGACGGCATCTCGATGTACTTGTCTATCATGAGCAAATAGTGAAGGCGATAGAGCCAAAATGACGACCAGCCGCTCTCTCAAGTCAAGGTCCTTCGGCAGGCCGCCGCTCGCGGCTCGGCTTCAATGTTGAGCGTCTTCTAACGGGCACCGAATTCGACTAATCGAAGGACAGCAGCGGGCCGAAGGCCCCCTACCCAAGAAGCCTCCGATGACCATGCCGAAATTTCAAGTCATCCCCCTCGCCCTCGCCCTGTCAAGCGCGCTCACGGTTGCCACCGCCGCCGACCTCCCCGCCGGCCAAGCCGCCTTCTCCGCCTGCACGTCCTGCCACCAGATCGGCCCTGGCGCCCGCAATGCCTTCGGCCCGCAGCTCAACGGCGTCTTCGGCAGGCCCGCTGGCTCTGTCAAGGGATACGGTTATTCCGCGGCGATGAAGAACTCGAAGATCGTGTGGAACGAGCAGACGCTGGCGGCCTTCATCCGCGACCCCGACCGTACGGTGCCGGGCACCAAGATGCGCTTTTACAGCCTGGGCTTTGGCGACCAGAAGATCGGCGAGCTGCTGGTTTATCTGCGGACGTTCCCAGCAGCGGCAAGCGCGGACGCCGCGCCGCACTGAATGAACGAACGCGCACCGCGGGTGCAGCGCCAAGGAAGCGAGAAGAGAAAGGCGGCCTGCCGGCGAGGGCCACATCGGCGAGCACTCTTGCGCTGCATCTGCTCTTTGCGCCGCCATCCCCCGTACAATTGACGTTTACGTTAACGTCAACCAAATAATCCAGGAGACTCCCCATGAACCTGCCCGGCCTCAATTTCCAGCTTGGCGAGGATGTGGACGCGCTGCGTGACGCGGTGCGAGCCTTTGCCGACGCTGAAATCGCGCCGCGCGCGGCGGAGATCGACCGCTCGGACCAGTTCCCCATGGACCTGTGGCGCAAGATGGGCGAGCTGGGCATCCTGGGCGTGACGGTGGCCGAGGAATACGGCGGCGCGAACATGGGCTATCTGGCCCACATGGTGGCGATGGAGGAGATCAGCCGCGGCAGCGCCTCGGTGGGCCTCTCCTACGGCGCGCACAGCAATCTGTGCGTGAACCAGATCCACCGCAACGGCAATGCGGCGCAGAAGGCCAAGTACCTGCCCAAGCTGGTCAGCGGCGAACACGTGGGCGCGCTGGCGATGAGCGAGCCGGGCGCGGGCTCGGACGTGATCAGCATGAAGCTCAAGGCCGAGGACAAGGGCGGCTACTACCTGCTCAACGGCAACAAGATGTGGATCACCAACGGGCCCGATGCGGACACACTGGTGGTGTACGCCAAGACCGAGCCCGAGCTGGGCGCGCGCGGCGTGACGGCCTTCTTGATCGAGAAGGGCATGCCCGGCTTCAGCATCGCGCAGAAGCTCGACAAGCTCGGCATGCGCGGCTCGCACACGGGTGAGCTGGTGTTCCAGAACGTGGAAGTGCCGGCCGAGAACGTGCTGGGTGCGGTCAACAGCGGCGCCAAGGTGCTGATGTCGGGCCTGGACTACGAGCGTGCCGTGCTGACCGGCGGCCCGCTGGGCATCATGCAAAGCGTGATGGACAACGTCGTGCCCTACATTCACGACCGCAAGCAGTTCGGCCAGAGCATCGGCGAGTTCCAGCTCATCCAGGGCAAGGTGGCCGACATGTACACCGTGCTGCAGGCGGCGCGGTCCTTCGCCTACACGGTGGCGAAGAACCTCGACCTGCTGGGCACGGACCACGTTCGCCAGGTGCGCAAGGACTGCGCTTCGGTGATCCTGTGGACGGCCGAGAAGGCCACCTGGATGGCCGGCGAGGGCGTGCAGATCTTCGGCGGCAACGGCTATATCAACGAGTACCCGCTGGGCCGGCTCTGGCGCGATGCCAAGCTGTACGAGATTGGCGCCGGCACGAGCGAGATCCGCCGGATGCTGATTGGTCGGGAATTGTTCGCGGAAACGATGTGATCCGGGTGCCTTTGCGAGAATGCCGAGCATGAGCACCGAACTTCAAGACCTCCTCGACAAGAACCGCGCCTGGGCGGCCAAGACTGAAGCGCGCGAGCCGGGCTTCTTTTCGAAACTGCTGAACCAGCAGACGCCGCAATACCTGTGGATCGGCTGCGCCGACAGCCGCGTCCCGGCCAATGAGCTGGTGGACCTGTTGCCCGGCGAGCTCTTCGTGCACCGCAACGTGGCCAACGTGGTGGTGCACTCGGACCTGAACTGCCTGTCGGTCATGCAGTTCGCGGTGGACCAGCTCAAGGTCAGCCACATCATCATCGTGGGCCACAGCAATTGCGGTGGCGTGCGCGCAGCGCTGTTCGACGTGCGCACCGGCCTGGCCGACAACTGGATCCGCCATGTGCAGGACGTGCGCAACAACCACCAGGACTGGCTCGACGGCCTGCCCGAGGACCAGCGCGTCAACGCCCTGTGCGAGCTGAACGTGCTGGAGCAAGCGCGCAATGCCTGCCAGACCACGGTGGTGCAGGACGCCTGGGCGCGCGGGCAGCAAGTGGTGGTGCACGGCTGGGTCTACGGCCTGCACAACGGCCTGCTGCAGGATCTGCAGATCACGGCATCCGGCCACGACGAAGTGGCGCCCGCCTATCGGCGCGCGCTCGAATCCGTCAAGCGCCGCTACGGCTGAACGTTCAAGAGGCGCCGATGTTCCCGCAGGAGTTGACGGACCCGCGCGCCTTCGAGATTGCCCAGGCCCTGCTCGGCGGTTTCAACCGCCATTACCGCTTGTTCCGCGCCACCAGCGCCGAGGCCAAGCGCCGCTTCGAGCGGGCCGACTGGCACGGCCAGCAGCGCGCCCAGCGTGAGCGCATCGAGTTCTACGATGCCCGGGTGGACGAGGCGGCCCTGCTGTTGGAAGAACGCTTCCAGACCAGCCAGCTGCCCATGGACGTGTGGCAGCAGGTCAAGTTGCACTACATCGGCCTGCTGGTGGACCACCACCAGCCTGAGCTGGCCGAGACTTTCTTCAATTCCGTCTGCACGCGGCTGCTGCACCACAGCTACTTCCACAACGATTTCATTTTCGTGCGGCCGGCCGTCTCGACCGAATACATCGAGAACGACGAGCCCGCCGCCGCGCCCACCTACCGCGCCTACTACCCAACGCCGGCCACGCTGCGCGAGACGCTGACGCGCATCGTCACCAACTTCCAGCTTGCGGTCGAGTTTGAAGACCTGGGCCGTGATGTGGAGTGGCTGATGGTGGCGCTGCTGAAAGAGCTGGGTCAGCCGCGCTGGCGCACCAACTTCCAGATCCAGGTGCTCTCTTCGCTGTTCTACCGGAACAAGGGTGCCTACCTGGTCGGCAAGATCATCAACGGTTTTTCGGAGTTGCCCTTCGCGCTGCCGATCCTGCACAAGGCGGACGGCAAGCTGTTGCACATCGACGCGGCGCTGTTCGGAGAGGACGACCTGCTCGTGCTGTTCAGCTTTGCGCGCGCCTACTTCATGGTCGACATGGAGGTGCCCAGCGCCTACGTGCAGTTCCTGCGCTCGATGATGCCGCGCAAGCCGCGCAGCGAGATCTACTCGGCCATCGGCCTGCAGAAGCAGGGCAAGAACCTGTTCTACCGCGATTTCCTCTACCACCTGCGCCACTCGAGCGACAAGTTTCGCATCGCGCCTGGCATCAAGGGCATGGTGATGCTGGTGTTCGACCTGCCGAGCTTCCCGTTCGTCTTCAAGCTCATCAAGGACTTCTACCCGCCGCAGAAGGACACCACGCGCGAGCTCATCCAGAGCAAGTATTTGCTGGTGAAGCAGCACGACCGCGTGGGCCGAATGGCCGACACGCTGGAGTACACGCGGGTGGCGTTTCCACGTGCGCGCTTCGAGCAGGAGCTGATCGACGAGATCAAGCATTTCTGCCCGAGCCTGCTGGAAGAGCGCGGCGAGGACATCGTGCTCAAGCACGTGTACATCGAGCGCCGCATGGTGCCGCTGAACATCTTCCTGCAAGAGGCCTCGCCCGAGCAGATGGACCATGCCGTCGTGGAATACGGCAACGCGATCAAGGACCTGGTGGCGGCCAACATCTTCCCTGGCGACATGCTGTGGAAGAACTTTGGCGTCACCCGCCACGGCAAGGTCGTGTTCTATGACTACGACGAGATCGAGTACATCACCGATTGCAACTTCCGCGCTGTACCCGCGCCGCGCAACGAGGAAGAAGAGATGTCCGGCGAGATCTGGTACCGCGTCGGCCCGCGCGATGTCTTTCCCGAGACCTTCAGCCCCTTCCTGCTCGGCAACCCCGGCGTGCGCGAGGTCTTCATGCGCCGCCATGCGGACCTGCTCGACCCGGCCTTCTGGCAATCCCACAAGGCCCGCATTCTTGCCGGGCATGTGCATGATGTATTCCCCTACGACGAACACAAGCGACTTGGCTCGGGCGCTCGCAAGGCGCCTGCGCATTCCCTTCCCGTCGGCGACGGCACCGTGCTTGAAGCGGGCCGCGGCGACCTTCCCGTCCAATGAACCAAGGAGTTAGACATGAGTGATTCCATCGTCATCGTTTCCGCCGCGCGCACGCCCATGGGCGGCCTGCTCGGCGATTTCGCCGGCCTCTCGGCCTGGGAGCTTGGCGCCATCGCCATCAAGGCCGCAGTGGAGCGCGCCGGCATTCCCGGCGACGCCATCGACGAAGCCCTGATGGGCAACTGCCTGATGGCCGGCCAGGGCCAGGCGCCTGCGCGCCAGGCCGTGCTCAAGGCCGGCCTGCCGCAATCGGTGGGCGCGGTCACGCTGTCGAAGATGTGCGGCGCCGGCATGCGCGCCACCATGTTCGCGCACGACACGCTCAAGGCTGGCAGCGCCGACGTGATGATCGCCGGCGGCATGGAGAGCATGACCAATGCCCCGCACCTGATGTTCGCGCGCAAGGGCATCAAGTACGGCGCCACGCAGATGTATGACCATATGGCCCTCGACGGTCTGGAAGACGCCTACGAACGCGGCAAGGCCATGGGCGTGTTCGCCGAGCAGTGCGTGGGCAAGTACGCCTTCACGCGTGAGGCGCAGGACGCCTTTGCCATCGCCTCGACCGAGCGCGCCAAGCGCGCCAACACCGACGGCAGCTTCGCCTGGGAAATCGCGCCGGTGACCATCGCCGGCAAGGCCGGCGACCAGATCTTCGACAAGGACGAGCAGCCCTTCAAGGCCAAGCTCGACAAGATTCCCGGCTTGAAGCCCGCCTTCAAGAAGGACGGCACGATCACGGCCGCCACGTCTTCGTCGATCAGCGACGGCGCTGCTGCGATGGTGCTGATGCGCGAGAGCACCGCCGCCAAGATGGGCGTCAAGCCCATCGCACGCATCGTCGGCACCGCCGTGCACGCCAACGCGCCCGAGTGGTTCACCACCGCACCCGTCGGCGCCATCCAGAAGCTGCTGAAGAAGAACGACTGGACGGCCGAGAGCGTGGACCTGTGGGAAGTCAACGAGGCCTTTGCCGCGGTGACCATGGCCGCCATGGCCGAGTTCAAGCTGCCGCACGACAAGGTCAACGTCAACGGCGGCGCCGTGGCGCTGGGCCATCCGATCGGTGCTTCGGGCGCCCGCATCATCGTCACGCTGATCGGGGCGCTCAAGCATCGCGGTCTGAAGCGCGGCGTGGCGGCGCTGTGCATCGGCGGCGGTGAAGCGACGGCTGTCGGCATCGAGCTGGTCTGAGAAAGAAACCATGGCCAATCAGATCCTCGTCATCGGCGCCTCCCGCGGTATCGGTCTGGAGTTCGTGCGCCAGTACCGTGAGGCCGGCGCGCAAGTCTGGGCCACGGCCCGCAAGGACGAGGATCTGGCGCGCTTGCGCGAGCTGGGCGCCACGGCGCTCAAGCTCGATGTGAGCGATGCGGCCAGCGTGTCGGGCCTGGCCTGGCAGATTGATGGTTGCTCGTTCGAGACCGTCGTCATCAATGCTGGCGTCAATGCGCGCAGCCAGGGCCTGGCGGCACCGACTGAGGCCGTTTTCGATCAGGTCATGCACACCAATGTGCTGGGCCCGATGCGCGTGATCCCGCAGCTGGTGGACGCGCTCGCGCCCGGAGCGCGGCTGGCGGTGCTCAGCTCGCGCATGGGTTCGATCGGCGCTCGCGCGTCGAATTCCGACTGGCTCTACCGCGCTTCCAAGGCGGCGGTGAACTCGGTGCTGAAGGACGCCTCGCTGGCCCTGGCCGGCCGCGCCGTCTGCGTCTGCTTCCATCCGGGCTGGGTGCGTACCGACATGGGCGGCTCAGCCGCCGACATCGACGTGGCCACCAGCGTGGCCGGCATGCGCAGCGTGCTCGCCAGCGTCAAGCAGGCGCACAGCGGCAGCTTCTTCAATTACGACGGACAAGTGATTCCGTGGTGAACCTGTAGATGCTGGTGCCAGCCGCCATCATCGAAGACAAGAATCCAACGAGACAACCAAGAAACGCCATGCTCCTCAGTGAAGACCACCGCGCCGTCCAGGACGCCGTCCGCGCCTATGTGCAAGCCGAGATCGCCCCGCACGCTGCGGCGTGGGACAAGGCCCACCATTTCCCTGCCGAGCAGTTGAAGGGCCTGGCCCAGCTCGGCTGCTACGGCGTCGCTGTGCCCGCCGAGTACGACGGGGCGGGCCTGGACTATCTGGCGCTGTCCATCATCCTGGAAGAGATCGGCGCGGGCGATGGCGGCACGTCCACGGTCGTCAGCGTCAACAACTGCCCGGTCTGCTCCATCCTGATGGGCTTTGCAAATGAAGCTCAGAAAGAGCGTTATCTGAAACCGCTGGCCCGCGGCGACATGCTGGGTGCCTTCTGCCTGACTGAGCCGCATGTGGGCTCCGAAGCCGGCGGCCTGCGCACCACCGCGGTTCGTGATGGCGATCACTACGTGCTCAACGGCGTCAAGCAGTTCATCACCAGTGGCAAGCATGGCGATGTGGCCATCGTGATGGCGGTGACGCACAAGGCCGCGGGCAAGAAAGGCATCAGCGCCTTTATCGTGCCCACCAACCTGCCCGGTTACGTCGTCGCTCGGATCGAAGAAAAGATGGGCCAGCACAGCAGCGACACGGCGCAGATCTTGTTCGAGAACTGCCGCGTGCCGGCCGAGAACCTGATCGGCCTTGAGGGGCAGGGCCTGAAGATCGCGCTCTCGGGCCTGGAGGGCGGGCGCATCGGCATCGCCTCCCAAGCCGTGGGCATGGCGCGTGCGGCCTTCGAGGCGGCGCTCAAGTACAGCAAGGACCGTGTCACCTTCGGCCAGCCGATCTTCGAGCACCAGGTGATCGGCCACAAGCTGGCCGAGATGGCCACGCAGATCGAGGCCGCGCGACAGCTGATCCATCACGCGGCCAGTCTCAAGGACGCCGGCCAGCCCTGCTTGAAGGAAGCGGCCATGGCCAAGCTCTTCGCGACCGAGATGGCTGAGAAGGTGTGCTCGGCCGCCATCCAGATCCACGGCGGCTATGGCTACCTCAGCGACTTCCCGGTCGAGCGCATTTACCGGGACGTGCGGGTTTGCCAGATCTATGAGGGTACTTCCGAGGTGCAGAAAATCCTGATTCAGCGCGCGCTGAGCTGACCACCCCCGTAGGCGCTTCGCGCCACCCCCTCAAGGGAACAGCACCCAGTGGCCTGGCGAAGCCAGCTCCACGGATGCAGCTGGGTAATACTGCCGGGATTCCCTTGCTGTGGAGACTTGCATGAAATCCCGTCGCCGGTTCCTCGTCCAGGCGCCGCTGCTCGCGGTAGCCGCCCGCGCGCAAGCCGCCGATCCACCACCTGCCACGGCAGGTGCGCCGCCCACTTGGGCCAGCGCACCGGGCAGCGGCCCCGAGGTCTCGGTACAGACCTTCACCGAGGCCAGCAAGCTGGTGCAGGTCAGCATGAGCCCGGCCGAGCTGGAGCAGGCCGCCACCACCTGGCGTAGCACCATGCCGCCCTTGCTGGAACGCCGCACCGGCCCGCACAAGCTGGCCTTGCCCGACGGTGTGGCGCCGGCCACGCTGTGGCAGCCGCTGCAGTTCGCGCCCAAGGCTAACGCCAAGCTTGAGCGGTTCAAGCGCTCGGCCGATGCGCACATGGCGCTGCCGGCCAGCGACGCCGATATTGCCTATGCGCCGGTCACGCAGCTTTCGCGCTGGATCGCTGCACGCAAGCTGACGAGCGAGCGGCTCACGAAGATCTATCTCGACCGCATCCACCGCTTTGATCCCCAGCTGCGCTGCATCATCACGCTGAACGCCGAAGGCGCGCTGGCCGCTGCCCGCGCAGCTGATGCCGAGATCGCGCGCGGCAAATACCGCGGCCCGCTGCATGGCATTCCCTATGGCGTGAAGGACCTGCTGGACACCGCCGGCATCGCCACCACCTGGGGCGCCGAGCCCTACCGTGATCGTGTGCCCGCACATGACTCGGTCGTTGTCGCGCGGCTCAAGGCGGCCGGCGCCGTGCTGATCGCCAAGCTGAGCCTGGGCGCGCTGGCGCTCAACGATGTGTGGTTCGGCGGCCAGACCATGAACCCGTGGATGCCGGACCTTGAAGGCTCGTCCGGTTCTAGCGCCGGCCCCGGCGCCGCCACGGCGGCGGCGCTGGTGGGTTTCTCCATCGGCAGCGAGACCGGCGGCAGCATCGTCAGCCCCAGCATGCGCTGCGGCGTGACCGGCCTGCGCCCCACCTTCGGCCGCGTGGCGCGCGCGGGCGCGATGACGCTGGCCTGGACGCTGGACAAGCTCGGGCCGATGACGCGCAGCGTCGAGGACGCGATGCTGGTCTTGCAGGCCATCAACGGCCCCGACGCCGCCGACCCCTACAGCGTGCCCAGCACGGTGGGCTTCGACGCCGCGGCCGCGGTGCGCGGCCTCAAGGTCGGCTATGTGCCGGCCTGGATGAACGAAGACCCGGCCACCGATGTGGACCGCGCTGCGCTCGAACACTTGCGCCAGCTGGGCCTCGTGCCCACGCCCGTCACGCTGCCTGACTGGCCTTATGGTTCGCTGGACACGGTCATCTTTGCCGAGGCCGCGGCATCGTTTGAAGAGCTCACGCTCTCCGGCGATCTGGCCCAGCTGAAGATGCAGGTGGCCGACGCCTGGCCCAATATCTTCCGCCAGTCGCGCTTCATCTCCGCCGTGGATCTGGTGCAGGCCGACCGCCTGCGCCGCCGCGTGGCCGGCGAGATGGCGCACATCATGGGCGAGGTCGATCTGCTGCTCGTGCCCTCGCTGCGCGGCGAGATGCTGACGATTAGCAACCACACCGGCCACCCCTCGCTGACCCTGCGCACCGGCTTTGTGGAGGTCAGCGAGCCGCGCAGCGACTGGGCGCCCGACGCGGCGCATCCGGCCCCGAAATTCGCCACGCCTCGGCGTGTACCCCATGGCGTAACGCTGATCGGCCGGCTCTTCGACGAAGGCCGGCTGGCGCAAGTGGGCTCGGCACTGGAGCGCGCCGCGAATGTGTTCGCAGAGCGCCCACCCGCATTCGGCTGATCTGTGCCAGATTGACGAAGCAGGCGATTGATACGCAAAGAAACCCGGGCGGGCCAGCCCCGGATTGAAGCCCATCCCCACAGTCTGCTAAGGTTCTGGCCCATGGAAAGGACCGCCCAACTGGAACAGGAGAACGCCGAGCTGCGCCGTCAGCTCGATGATCTGCTGCGCGAGGCGCGGGCCAACGAGGGCAAGATGCGCCGCTTCGAGAAGCTCGAACACCGGCTGATCGGCGCGCGCTCCTTCATCGAACTGCTGCACCTGCTGCTGGGCGACTACAAGCAGGAGTTCGGGCTCGAAGCCCTGGGCCTGACCCTGGTGGACCGCGAAGGCGAAGCGGCCGAAGTGCTGGCCGGCGATGTGGGCGACGACGGCCTGCTGCAGGCCTTGAACCTCGTGCATGAATCGGTCGCGCTCCAGGCTCTGCATGGTGAGGCGCGTCGGCCCTGGCTCGGGGCGTTCGACGACCAGGCCCACGGCCATCTGTTCGGCTCACGCGCCGGCCTCATCACCTCGGTGGCCCTGCTGCCGCTGCGCCGGCATGACGAGTTGATCGGCAGCCTGCACTTCGGCAGCGCCGATCCGCACCGCTACGAGCCCGGCACCGCCACCGATCTGCTGGAGCGCCTGGGCGGCATCGTCGGCGTCTGCCTGGACAACGCGCTCAACCAGGAGCGGCTCAAGCTCGTGGGCCTGACCGACCCGCTGACCGGCGTGCACAACCGCCGCTACTTCGACCACCGCTGCCAGATCGAGGTGGCGCACGCGCGCCGCCACCATTTCGCGCTGGCCTGCATGTTCCTGGACATCGACGGCTTCAAGCGCATCAACGACACCTACGGCCACCAGCTTGGCGACGAGGTGCTGCGCGCCGTGGGCCACGCCATCCGCGCTGGCCTGCGTACCGGCGACACCATCGCTCGCTACGGCGGCGAGGAGTTCATCGCCCTGCTGCCGCAGACCAGCCGCGTCAACGTGCGCGAAGTGGCCGAGCGCATCCGCTCGTCAATCGCTGCGCGCCCGCTAGCCGGCGGTGTGAGCGCCACCATCTCCATCGGCCTGGCTATGCTGCCCGGCGATGCCGATGGCCGCGGCGCGGGCGAGCTGGCGGCGGAGCTGGTGCGCAACGCGGATAACGCGCTCTACCAGGCCAAGCACCAGGGCCGCAACCAGGTCGTCTGCATCTGAAGTTTCAGAAGTTGGCCTGCTTCAGCGGGCTCTAAGCCATGTGCCGAAACATCAAGACCTTGTTCAACTTCGAGCCCCCGGCCACCGAGCTTGAGATCCGTGATGCGTCCCTGCAATTCGTCCGCAAGCTGAGCGGCTTCAACGTGCCTTCCAAGGCCAACGAGGAAGCCTTCAATCGCGCGGTGCAAGAGGTGGCTGCATCGGCGCGAACGCTGATCCAGAGCCTGCAGACGAACGCACCGCCGCGTGACCGCGAGGTCGAGGCGGCGAAGGCCAAGGAACGCAATCTGAAGCGCTTCGGCACCGGCTGACTGCACCCCATGAAAAACTGGATCAAGCAAAACCGAGGTTTTCTCCTCTTCCTGCTCTGCTTCGGCCTGATGCGCGGCGCCGTGGCGGACTGGAACCCGATCCCCTCGGGCTCGATGCGGCCCACGCTTCTGGAAGGCGATGTGGTGCTTGTCAACCGCGTGGCCTATGACTTGAAGCTGCCGCTGACGGACGTCATCCTGGCCCATCTGGGTGAGCCGCAGCGCGGCGACGTGGTGACCTTCAACTCGCCGGCCGACGGTACGCGCCTGATCAAGCGCGTCGTCGGCTTGCCGGGCGATGTGGTCGAGATGCGCGACGAGCGGCTCTTCATCAACGGCCAGCCCGTGCAATACAGCGGCGCGCAAAGCATCCGCGAGCAGCTGCAGTTTGGCGAGCAGGTGGAGGGCATCAGCGCCACCGAGCATCTGAGCGGCCGCGAGCACCGCATGCAGGTGCTGCCGGCCGTCGAAGCGCGCCGCAACTTCGCGCCCGTTGCCGTACCCGCCGGCCAGTACTTCATGCTGGGCGACAACCGCGACAACAGCGCGGATTCGCGCTATATCGGCTTCGTGCCGCGCGGGAAGCTGATCGGCCGCGCCCACCATGTGCTGGTGTCGGCAGACATCCTCGGCCATTGGAGCCCGCGCTTCGGCCGCTTCATGTCGTCCATCATCTAACGCTCCCAGGGCGGCGTCTCGCCGAACTTCTCGGCCATGAAGTCGATGAAGGCCCGCACGCGCGGCGGCGCCATGCGGCGTTGCGGCATCACGGCGTGGATGCCCGTGTCGGGCAAGGCGTAGTCGGGCAGCACGACCTGCAAGCGCCCCGCGCGCAGGTCTTCGCAGACATGCCAGATCGAATGCAGGGCGATGCCCAGGCCGGCCACGGCCGCGTCACGCAGGAGCTCGCCCTGATTGGAGTCGATGCGGCCATCGACCTGCACGGCGCTCGTCTGCCCGTCCGGGCCGGTCAGGCGCCACACATCGTTGCGGCCCGCGCGTCCCATCAGGATCAGGCATTGATGCCGCGTCAGTTCCTGCGGTCTTGTTGGCGTGCCGTGCTGGCGCAGGTAGTCGGGCGAGGCGCACAGCACCCGGCGGTTGCTGGCGATGCGCCGGGCCACAAGATTGGAGTCGTTCAAGGCGCCGATGCGGATGGACAGATCAAAACCTTCGGCCACCAGGTCACGATGCTGATCGTCCAGGTCCACGCTCATCCTGAGCTTCGGGTGGCGGGCCAGGAACTCGGGCAGCAGCGGTGAGACGTAGAGGCGGCCGAAGGTGGCCGAGGTGGTCAGCCGCAAGGTCCCTGCGATGCCGCTGCCGGCTTCGCGCAGGCTGGCGGTCAGCGCGTCCAGGTCCTCGATCAGGGCGCGCCCCTGCTCGGCCAGCGCCAGGCCTTCGGGCGTGGGGTGGAGGCGGCGCGTGGTGCGCTGGAACAGGCGCACGCCCAGCTCGCTCTCCAGGCGCTTGAGCCGCTGGCTGGCCGCGGCCACAGAGAGGTCGAGGCTGCGCGCCGCGGCGCTGATCGAGCCGGCATCGAAGACGCGCAAGAAAAGGCCGATGTCGGCGACCTTGTTGTCCATGAATTCTCAACGTTATGTTGAATGTGATTGGGTATTTTGATGGTTTATCAATGCAATCGCCAAACTTAAGCTGGCGGCATTCTTCTTTTTGGACCCTTTCACCATGTCCTCCCCTCAAAGCGCAGCGCGGCCTTCAAGCGGCCGCTTTCCGCCGGCGCTCTACGCGCTGACCACTGGCTCGTTCGGCATCGGCACGACGGAGTTCGTCATCATGGGCCTGCTGCTGCAAGTGGCGGCCGATTTGCAGGTCAGCATCGCCACAGCCGGGCTGCTGATTTCCGGCTATGCGCTGGGTGTGTTCTTCGGCGCGCCATTGCTGACCACGGCCATGGCCCGCCTGCCGCGCAAGTTCGCCCTGGTGGCGCTGATGGTGATCTTCACACTGGGCAATCTTGCCTGCGCCTTGGCCCCCAGCTACGAGTGGCTGATGCTGGCACGCGTGATCACCTCGCTGGCGCATGGCACCTTCTTCGGCGTGGGCGCCGTGGTGGCCACCAGCCTGGTCGCGGAGGACCGCCGCGCTTCGGCCATCTCCATCATGTTCACCGGCCTGACCGTGGCCACGCTGCTCGGTGTGCCTGCAGGCGCCTGGTTAGGTTTGCAGTACGGCTGGCGCGCGAGTTTCTGGGCGGTGACGGTCGTCGGCCTGCTGGCCACGGCGGTGATCGCCTGGTGGGTGCCGGCCGATGAAGGCGAAAGGCCCACCACCTCGATCCGCGACGACTTCAAGGTGCTGGCGCGGCCGCAGGTGCTGCTGGGCCTGCTGGCCACGGTGCTGGGCTTCTCGGGCGTGTTCGCCGTCTTCACCTACATCCAGCCGCTGCTGACCCGGGTGACCGGCTTTGCCGATGCCACCGTCTCGCTGGTGCTGCTGGTCTTCGGCGTGGGCATGATCGCCGGCAACTTGCTGGGCGGCCGGCTGGCGGACAAGCGCCTGGTGCCGACCCTGCTCGGCTCCATTGCCGCGCTGGCCCTGGTGCTGGTCGCCATGAGCTTTGTCCTGCACATGCCGGTGCTGGCGATTGTCTTTGTCGGCCTGCTCGGCGCGGCGGCCTTTGCCATCGTGTCGCCCTTGCAGCTGCGCGTGTTGCAGAAGGCCGAAGGCGTGGGCCAGAGCCTCGCGTCCAGCCTCAACATCGCGGCCTTCAATCTCGGCAATGCCCTGGGCGCCTGGGTCGGCGGCCTCGTCATCACGCATGGCCTGGGCCTGGAAGCGCTGCCCTGGGTGGCGGCGCTGCTGACGGCCTCGGGCGGGCTGGTGGCGTGGCTTAGCGTGCGGCTGGACCGGCCGCGCGAGCGGCTGGTCATCCAGGGATCGATGGCCTGAGTTCTACCTGCCGACAGCGCCGGCCAGTACATGGGCCTGACCATCCGCAAAACTGACGCGGGCCGAGCCGCGACCGTGGCTTGAAGCCCAGCGGCATTCGAGCGGCCGCGCCGGGAAGGCCATGCCTTTGCCGCGCAGATGCGCCACCAGCTCGGCGTCGCCCAGCAGGGCGGCCACCTCGATGGCTTGCAGGCCCTGGCTGCTCCGATACAGGCAGGCTGTCATCGAATCCCAGAGGTCGAGATTTTTGTCGCCGGTGAGGTGCGTGCCCAGGCGCAGCACCAGCTCGGACTGCGCGCCGTAGTTCGAATGCTCATAGAGGGCGCGCGCGTTCTGCAGGCCGGTGGGCGTCAGCGCATCGGGCTTGAGCAAGGTGGGCAGCAGGGCCTGCTTGCGGTCCAGGCCATTCTCGAGCAGCAGGTCGATGATTTCGAGCCGGCCTGGCGCGCGTGAGCTGAGGGCCTGCATGAGCAGGGTGCCCTGCTCCAGAGGCGCCTGCGGTAGCTTGGCCCCGCGCGAACAGCTTGCGCACGGCCGCTGGGCTGGCGCCGTTCTCGATGGCGCAGTCCAGATCGGCGCAACGGTCCGCCGCGTTGTCGGGATCGACCGCGTCAACGATGCGATCGAGCTTGGCATTGGCCGCGTCCACACCGTCCTTGACCGCCGCGACGTCGGTCTTCAGCGAGAGCACTTCCTCCTGCAAACTGCGCAGGGCCGGAAAGTGGCTGGCGGCCCAGCCGCCCTCCTGGGCCCTCGCCATCGACGCAAAACCCAGGACCGAAACCATGCACAGCAGGGCGAAGACGAACTGCCAGCCACCGCGCCGCCAGAGCGGCAGAATCTCCAGCCCTGTTGCTGCGAAGGCACGCTGGAGCGCGGCAGCTGGGCCGGGCAAGAGCGCAGCCAGCAGCATCGCCGCAGCCAGCAGGGCGGTGCCGCCGTAGATCAGGCGGGGCAGCACCTCCAGGCGCGGCGCGAGAAAGTCCAGAGCGCCGACCAGGCTGCCGGCGGCCAGCACCAGCGCGTTGGCGATCACGAGGTGGTCCTTGACGAAGTCGTAGAGCCCCTTGAAGGGCGGGCGCGCCGCGGCGGCGGTTGCGGTCATTCGGTCTTCCTTGTGCGCGCGGCCCGGTGGCGCGCCTAGAAAGGGAAGACGTGTTGCGGCGCCAAAGCCGGCCACGCGGCCTCAGGCACCCCAGCCCTGGCGGGTCGGATGCCGTGCGGCGATGGCGTCGGCCCGGGCCTGGTGCCGCTTCGCGCCGGCTGTGTCGCCGGCCGCGGTGTCGAGCCGCGCCAACTGCGCCTCGACGCGGCCGACATCGAGGCTGGCCTGTGCATCGAAGAGCTGGGTGTAGGCGGCCAGAGCGGCGTCGAAGGCCTGGCGTGCCGCTGCGCGGTCGCCCAAGGCCAGCAGGGCATCGGCCAGTCGATCCTGCAGACGCGCGCGCCATTCGCGCAGATAGGGCGCGGACTCGGGCGCAGCGGCGTCGAGGCGGGACAAGGCCAGTCGGGCGATGTCGCGAGCGGCTGCCGGATTGGGGTCGGCGGCGGCGATGCCGGCCTCGATCCAATCCACGCGCGCCCGCTCGATGGGCCCCACGCCCTCTGGCGCGAGCCAGCGACGGTGTTCCTCGAGGTAGCTGCGCGCCGCCTCTGGCTTGCCTTGTGCGAGCAGGGCGCGCATGCGCTGGAAGGCAATCTCGCGGCCGTAGTTGGAGCCGCGTCCTTGTGCGACGCGCGGCTCCTGGCTGTCGATCAGGGACAAGGCCTCATCGAGGCGGCCCAGGCTTAGCAGCGCGTCCATCTTGTCGAGCGGCGGCACGACGTCCTGCAGTTCTGCGTCCACGCTGCGCGCCAGCTCCAGCGCCTCTTCGAGTCGGCCCAGCCGGACCAGCGCATGAGCGCGTGCCAGGCGAGGGCGCATCGCCTTGAGCGACAGATCACGGACAGTGGGGCTGGCCAGCGGGCCGCCGCTGTCCAGCCATTGCAGAGCCTTCGCGGCCTGGCCCGTGTCTGCCAGAAAGCGGGCGTAACGGGCAAGGTTCCAGTCCTTGGGCCGCTGGTCGCCGGAGTCGTTGTGCCTCTCCATCGCATAGCCTTCGCGGATCAGCTCGTCGGCATGGGCGTAGTGGCCCGTGAACTGCTGCTGCCTGCCATACCAGGTAGCGTACGAGTCGGCGAAGGCGGCCCGCATGCCGCGCGCCTTGAAGAAGGCGTAGCTCTTGCGGAAATGTCGCTCGGCGTCGGCCAGCCGCATGTTCTCAAGCAGGATCACGCCCAGCATGTGATGGGAGCCGCTGGCCTCGTCATCGCCCAGGCTGTCGAGAAGAGGCTCGGTGATGGCGGCGACGGGCAGCGCCGACTCGGCATTCAGCTCGAAGTCGCGGTTCAGCAGCAGGTTGCAGAACTCGATGGCCAGCAGGCGCTCGGCCTTGTCCGCGGAGCGCGCAAGTTGCGGCAGACGCGGCTGGAGCTTCTTGAGCAGGGCTTCCGAGATGTCGCGGTTCTCCTGGACATCCAGGAACGCGAGCCGGACTTCCTGCTGCAAGGTCCGCAGATCATCGGGTCCGAAGGACAGGATCGACTGCGCCAGCGCCTTGCGCCGCATCGCCTCAGCGAGCGCGGGCTCATGAATATCGCCGTACAGCGAGGCGATCAGGTCCATCAGTTCGACCTGCTGGGCCGGTGCGTCCTTGAGCTCGGTCTCCACGCGCGCCGCGGCCTGTTCGAGCAGCTGTCGCGAGGTCTGCTGGCGCGCCGCGACGGGATCGTTCTGGTTGTTGGTGTTGGCGAAGAAGATCTGTCGAATGAACTGCGTCACCGCCTGAGACTGGCGCGCCTCGTTCAGCGCCTTGGCACTCGCTGCCGTGGCCTCGCGGGCCTGCACCAATGCGACCACGCTCGCGCCGATCAGGCTCGTCAGCACCACGGCCGCCAGGCTCAATTCACGCCAGCGCCGCGCCAGCAGGCGGCGCGCGCGATAGCCCAGTGCGTCGGGCTGGGCGCTGACCGGTTCCTTGCGCAGCCAGCGCTGCAGATCATCGGCAAAGGCCTGCGCGGTCGCGTAGCGTTCGTCGCTGCGCTTGCGCAGGGCCTTGCCCACGACGGCGTCGAGATCGCCGCGCAGTTGGCGCGAAAGGGCACGGGCGCGCTGGCCCATCGCCGCCGCGTGAGCCTCTTGCACCTGCGCGCTCGGGGCGATCAGCTCCTGCTCTAGCACGGCCTCTTCCAGCTCGGCCCGGCTGCTGCGCCGCAGCCGGTAAGGGCGACGGCCGGCCAGCAGTTCGTAGAGCACGACGCCGAGCGAGTAGATGTCGCTGCCGGTGCCCAGGCCCTGGCCGGTGATCTGCTCCGGCGAGGCGTAGTCCAGCGTCAACGCTCGGCCGGCCAGCTCGGTCTGGCCGTTGCTGCCGCCGTCCGCGGCCTGCAGCACCTTGGCGATGCCGAAATCCAGCAGCACGACGCGACCGGCATCGTCCACCAGGATGTTGCCGGGCTTGAGGTCGCGGTGCACCACTAGCGCCGCGTGCGCGTGCTGCACCGCGCCGAGCAATTCGACGAAGAGCCGCAGCCGCGCGACTAGGTCCAGGCGGTGCTCCTGGCAGTACTGGGTCAGCGTCCGGCCCTGCACATACTGCATGGCGAGGAAGGGCTGGCCCTCGGGCGTCACGCCGGCGTCGAAGATCTTGGCGATGCCGGGATGGTCTAGTGCCGCCTGGATGTCGCGTTCGCGTTCGAAGCGCCGCCGCCAACCGCCCGTGGCCAGATCGGGCAGCGGCAACTTGAGCGCCACGTCGCGATGCATGCGCCCGTCGGACTGGCGCGCCAGCCATACGGCACCCATGCCGCCGCGGCCCAGAAGGCGCACGAGGCGATAGGGGCCGATCTGCTGATCGGCCGCAAAGTCCTCGCCCACAGCAAAGCCCGGCGGACCGTTCAGGGTCTGCGACTCGGCGAGGCGCAGCATGGCCTGCAAGGCGGCGGCCAGATCGGGATGGCGCGCCGCAGCCTCGTCCAGCCATGTCGCCGAGCGTTCCGGCGCGGACAGGTCCAGCCATTCGTCGGACAGGGCCGCGAGCCGCCGCAGTTGATCGGCGGCGAGCTCCATTCAGCCGAGCAGCGCGCGCAGCAGCAGCCGCGCCTTGTCGGCATCGCGCCGCACGGTGCGATCCGACAAGCCCAGGCACAGGCCCACTTCGATCTCGGTCATGCCGGCGAAGTACTGCAGCCGCAGCACTTCAGCCAGGCGCGGCTCGTTGCGGGCCAGGGCCCGCAGTGCTTCGTCCACCTGCAGCACTTCGCGCGCTGGGGCTTCGGCCAGGGACTCATGCAGATCCTCGATGTCTACATGCTCCGCGCGTTCACCGCGGCGCTGCGTGAGCCGAGCGCGTGCCGCGTCCACGATCACGCTGCGCATCACCTGCCCCGCGTAGGCCAGGAAGGCCGGCGCGGTGGTCTGGCGCAGCTGAGGTGCGTCGATCAGGCGCATGAAGGACTCGTGGACCAGGGCCGTAGTGTCGAGCAGGGTGAAGGTTTCGTGCCGGCGCAGGCGCGCGCGGGCCATGCGGCGCAGGGCGGGGTAGTGCTCGGCAAACAGCCGGGACTCGCGCACGCCTCCTTCCTCTTGGATGCGCGGCGATTCCGGGGCTTGGGCGAGTGGAAGTTCTTCGCGGGGCAGCTGCATTTTGGGATCAGCTCTTGGCCGGATTTCGACGCCTGTCTCGTCCAAATCAGTATAGCCAGCAGCAAAGGCCGAACCGGCTCTTGGGAAGGCTTGTCGCAAGGGGAGAAATGCCATTTTGAAACTCTCGTTCATGGACTCGCAGGCCTTCGTGCGCCTACATCTCGCCACCGTGTTTTACGGGTCGGCCGGCGTGGTGGGCGTGCTGCTGAGCCTCTTTGCCGTCGCGCAGCGCGCGCCCGCGCAAGAGCCGGCGCTCACGTGGATCGGCGATCGCTATTGCCTCGATGGCGACACGGGCTTCACGCTGGACAGCCCGCTGCCGGCCGGCTGCCTTCCGCCCAGGTGAGGCCGATGCGGGATTGCCCCGAGGCGGCGCCATGTCCGCTTGTGCGTCTTGGCCACGTCATAGCAAGCAAGCAGTTACTTGAGTGCAAAGGAGAAGACATGGGAGAAGACATGGAACGCGTCGCCAGCCAGACAGCCGCGGCACAGCGCGGGCGCGTGCTGCAGGTACCCGGGGAGCAGGATGGCCTGATCAGCATCGATGGCCACCAGCACGCCTTCGGCCTGCGCCAGCACTGGCGCTCTGACGCGCCACCCGCGCTTGGGGCCTGGGTGGACGCTTGGTTTGATGCATCGGGCAATTTGCGTGAAGTGCGCTTGAGCAGCAACACGGCGATGGCCGGTGAACGCGCCAGCGAACTGGCCCAGGCGGCGCTGGCCCAGGCTGGCGAGCATGCGCTGCCTTTGGCGCGGCAGGCGCTGAGCCGCTGGCGCGAGACCCCGGGGGTCACGGCCCTGTGCGCGCTGGCGCTGACCCTGCTGGCCTGGACCAGCCTGGACCTGTTCAGCGTCCGCGGGCTGGCCGGCCAGTCCATGGGGCTGAGCCTCTGGCAGATCCTGCAGGTGTCCAACAGTGCCGGCGATGCGCTGGCGGCCCTGCAATACGGGCCGGGCTATCGGCCCAGCGCGGGCCTGTACGGCCTGCTGGCGCTGACGTCCCTGGCGCTGCCACTGGCGATGCCCTGGGTGCGGCACCGCCTGGCAGCACTGTTGCTTTGTGCGCCGCTGCTGTTCATGGCGGTGCTGCTGCTGCGCGGCTGGCAGACGGTGCACGCCAGTGTCGCCAATGCCAATGCGGCGGCTGGCGCGCTGGGCAGTGCTCAGGCGGCGCAGATGGTGGAGCAGATGCAGCGCGAGCTGATGGACCAGTTCTGGCGTGCGTTGAGTCTGGGCTTGGGCTTCTACCTGGCGTTTGGCGCCGCCTTGCTGTTGGCGTCCTTGGGCTTGCTTCAGCTGCAGGCGGGCCGGCGCGCTTGAGCGCTCGCGCTACGCCTTATTTCAGGAGACGAAAATGTTTGAGAGACACCACGCCGTGCGGAAGAGCCTCTTGCTGGCTGCGCTGCTTTTCCTGGCCGCATGCAGCGACAAGAGCGCGACCGATCCCGCCAAGCCGGCGCCGACGCTGGCCGACATTCGCTCCGGTGCCAGCCAGCAGCAGGCCATCGAGGCGGCACGCCGGGCAGTGCTGATCAAGCCGGACGCTGCGCTGCCGGACAGCGCTTACCAGAAGGTCGATTCGGGCGACCAGCTGATGTACCTCTTCTACGCGGTCTCGGGCCTGCCGGCCGACATGGACAAGATCGCCAATGCGCTCTCCCAGGATTACCGTAGCACCAGCGACGGCTTCAAGAAACAGGACATCGTCAAGTCGCTGCAGCCGCGCGTCGCGACCGAGGTCGAGCGCGCGAAGCAGCAGCGCTACGTGATCTGGGAGACCGACGACACGCCGATCGAGCGCTATGACTTCGCTCGCAAGGTCTTCCCCGTGCGCCCGGTGTTCTGGGATGGCAACAACAGCTTCTACTTCTACAACAACAGCAACTACCACCTCAGCTTCGCGGGCGAGGAAGCCGTGCGTGCCCTCAAGGTGGAAGACGAAGGCACGGCCCGTCAGATCGAAGGGCAGCTGGCCAAGGGCCAGCGCATGCGCCTGCGCCTGTACGTGTTTGCGCAGGACGTGGACATGAACAGCAATACGGTCAAGGCGCAGGTGGTGCGGATCGAGCTGCTCGATCCGCAGGGCCATGCGCTGTTGCGCAGCGGCGCCACTTGATCCTCACAAGCCGCCGGACGTGAGACGCGCCGGATCGAGCAACTCCTCCAGCTCCACCCTCGTCAGGCCGCTGTCCTCCTCGGCCACATCGATGATGGGCCGCTTCTCGTGGTACGCGCGCTTGGCAATCGCCGCGGCCTTCAGATAGCCGATGCGCGGGTTCAGCGCGGTCACGAGAATGGGGTTGCGCGCGAGCGATTGCTGCAGGCCCGCTTCGTTGACGGTGAAGGTGGCAATCGCCTTGTCCGCCAGCAGCACGCTCACGCGCCCCAGCAGGTGCAGGCTTTCCAGCAGCTTGTGCGCGACGAGCGGCAGCATCACGTTCAACTCGAAGTTGCCGCTCTGGCCAGCGATGGTGATGGTGGCATCGTTGCCGATCACTTCGGCGCAGACCATAGCCACGGCCTCGGGGATCACGGGGTTGACTTTGCCGGGCATGATGCTCGATCCCGGCTGCAAGGCCTCCAGCTCGATCTCGGCCAGGCCGGCGAGCGGCCCCGAGTTCATCCAGCGCAGATCGTTGGCGATCTTCATCAGGCTGACCGCCAGGCCCTTGAGCGCACCCGACAGCGCCACGGCCGCATCCTGCGAGCCCATGGCGGCGAAGAAGTCGGGCGCCGTCGTGAACGCCAGGCCCGTCAGTTCGGAAATCTCCACGCTGAAGCGCGCAGCGAACTGCGGATGCGCGTTGATGCCCGTGCCCACGGCCGTGCCGCCCTGGGCCAGGGCCTGGATGCGCGGCGCCACGCCTTGAAGCTGCGCGATCTGCGCCTCGATCTGCGCGGCCCAGCCGCCCAGCGTTTGTTCGAGCCGCACGGGCATCGCGTCCATCAAGTGCGTGCGACCGGTCTTCACGTGATGGCCGTCGCTGGCGGCCTTGGCGCGGATCGTCGCGGCCAGCCGGGTCAGCGCGGGCAGCAGCTCGTGCTGCAGGGCTAACGCCGCACTCACATGCACGGCTGTGGGGATGGCGTCATTGCTGCTCTGGCCCGCGTTGACGTGGTCGTTGGCGCTGACCTTCTGGCCCAGCAGCCGCGAGGCCAGCGTGGCCAGCACTTCGTTGGCGTTCATATTGCTGCTGGTGCCCGAGCCGGTCTGGTAGACGTCGACCGGGAAGTGGCGCATCAAGGAGCCGCCTTCGTCGAGCAGCTGCTCGACGGCGTTGCCGATGGCCTCACCAATCTCGGCGCTCACCAATCCCAGCGCGATATTGGCCCGCGCCGACGCGGATTTTTGCAGCAGCAGCGCGCGGATGAAACCCTCGGGCATCGGGCCGCCCAGGCCTTCGAAGTTGAGCAGCGCGCGCTGGGTCTGCGCGGCATAAAGCGCATCGGCGGGCAAGCTCATCTCGCCCATGCTGTCGGTCTCGATCCGGGTCGCCTTGGCTTCGTTCATGCGGGATACCTCCAAGCCCATCCTCGCACAAGCCTGATTGCAGTTCGCTCCAGTCGGCGTTAGTGTTCGAGCATGATTGAAACCGCTTTCCCTGACCGCGCCTCGCCGGCCCTGCAGCGTGCGCCCATCCAGTTCTATTTCGACTTCTCCTCGCCGTATTCCTACATCGCGTCCGAATGGATCGACGCCGTGGCCGCGCGCCATGGCCGGCGCGTGCAGTGGCATGCGGTGCTGCTGGGCGTGCTGTTCCAGGCGCCGGGCTTAAAGCCGCTGATGGAGTACCCGATCAAGCGTGACTACGCGGTCCGCGACATTGCCCGTTCGGCCGCTTTTGGCGGTGTGCCTTATCAGCATCCCGACCCGTTCCCGATCTCCACCGTCAACGCCGCCCGCGTGTTCTGGTGGCTGGACAGCCAGGACCCAGCCCGTGCCGTGGGCTTTGCCCGCGCCGCCCTGCGCGCCTTCTTCACACGCAACGTCAATCTCTCGGACCCGGCCCAGCTCAAGGCCTTGTGCGCCGAGTGCGGGCTCGATGCCGACGCAGCGCAGGCCGCCTGGAGCGATCCGCAATGGAAGGCTCGGCTCAAGAACGCCGTCGATGCTGCCGCGCAAGCCGGTGTGTTCGGTGCGCCTTATTTCATCGTGGACGGCGAGCCCTTCTGGGGCAATGACCGGCAGGCGCAGATCGAGCAGTGGTTGCAGTCGGGGCCGTTCAAGGGCCTGGTCTGAATTTGCGCGACGCGCAAGGGCCGCGTGCAAGGGGCCTAAAGGCTGTCTGCCTGGACGACGCAGTTGCGCCCCTGCGCCTTGGCCTGATACAGCGCCAGATCGGCCTGCGCCAACCACTGCGCGGGCGAACTCGTCTGCATGGCCTGGCCGCTGACCAGGCCCATGGACAGCGTCACCTCGCCCGCCAGCGGTGAGGCCGCATGCGGCAGCGCCGCTTCGCGTAAGCCCATGCGCAGGCGCTGGGCCACGGCGAGCGCACCCTCGGCATTGGTCTCGGGCAGCAGCAGCACGAACTCCTCGCCGCCATAGCGCGCGGCCAGGTCGCTGGGCCGTGCGGCGCATTGGCGCAGCACCTGGGCGATGGCCTGCAGGCAGGCGTCGCCGGCCGGGTGGCCGTAATGGTCGTTGTAGAGCTTGAAGTGGTCCACGTCGATCAACAGCAGGCTCAGCGACTCCTTGGAGCGCAGCGCGCGGCGCCATTCGTCTTCGAGCCGCTGCATCAGCAGGCGCCGGTTGCCGAGCTCGGTCAGCGCGTCGGTGGTGGACAGGCGCATCAGCTGCTCGTTGGCATGTTTGAGCTCCAGCTCGTAGCGCTTGCGCTCGGTGATGTCGGTCAGCACGGCCACGATCATGCGGCCGTCCACGCTGGAGACTTCGGCCAGCGCCAGCTGCACGGTCAGCTCGCGGCCGTTCTTGTGCAGCACCGGGATCTCGCGCTGCTCGCCCAGTATCTGGCGGTCGTCGCGCGATTCGTACAAGCGCAGGAAGCCGGCGATGGTGCTGCGCAACTCCAGCTCCACCAGCATGGCCACGTCCTGGCCAATCAGCTCGGCCTCGGCATAGCCGAGCATGCGTTCGGTGGCCGGGTTGGCGCTGCGGATCTGGCCCTCGGTATCGACGGTGAGGATGGCTACGCCGGCCGTGCCGATGATGGCCTGCAGCTGCGCCTGGCTGGCGGCCAGCGCGCGTTCCTTGGAGATCAGCTCGCTGACATCGGTGCGCAGGCTCACCAGCTCGCCGGTGGCGGTGCGGTGCTCGTGCCCGCGCAGCCAGTGCCCGTCCGTGCGCGCCTGCAGCCAGGGCTGACCCGGCGTGGCGTGATGGGCCATGCGCTCGCGCAGCCAGTCTTCCTCGCGGCCCAGCGCGGCGGGCACGTCGCCCTTGTCCACGGCCATGCGCAGCAGGTCTTCGTAGCCCATGCCTGGATGCCACAGCGGAGAACTGCTGGGAAAGCTCGCGCGGTAGGCCGCGTTGGCAAGCAGCAGCCGGTCCTTGGCATCGAAGAGGGCGAAGCCTTCCTGCAGTGCATCGATGCTGCCGCGCAGGCGTGCGGCCTCCGCCAGATGGCGCGCGGTCCGCTGTGCCAGCAGCAAGGCCACGGCAACGGCGAGGAGGGCAACAACCAACAACAGGGCGGTCATGCGGAGAAGGAGCCTGTGCGATCTGCGAGGAGTGCCGGATTCTTTCGCAAGCGATCCTGACGCCTATGCGGGCAAATACCGAGCACCCGCTAAAATCCGCGGCTTCGCCTGTCCCTCAAGCCCTTTGCCAGGATTCCGCGCCATGTCCGCATTGCCCGCCGCCGCCTCTGCCTCCCCCACCGTGATGGCCAACGCCATCCGCGCTCTCGCGATGGACGCTGTCCAGGCGGCCAATTCAGGCCATCCCGGCGCGCCCATGGGCATGGCCGACATTGCCGTCGCGCTGTGGAACCGCCACCTGCGCCACAACCCGACGAATCCGCTGTGGGCCGACCGCGACCGCTTCGTGCTGTCCAACGGCCACGGGTCGATGCTGATCTATTCGCTGCTGCATCTGACGGGCTATGACCTGCCGATTGGCGAGCTGAAGAACTTCCGCCAGCTGCACAGCAAGACCCCGGGCCACCCGGAAGTGGGCATCACCCCCGGCATCGAGACCACCACCGGCCCGCTGGGCCAGGGCGTGACCAACGCCGTGGGCCTGGCCCTGGCCGAGAAGCTGATGGCGCGCGATTTCAACCGCGAAGGCCACCAGATCGTCAACCACCACACCTATGTGTTCCTGGGCGACGGCTGCCTGATGGAAGGCATCAGCCACGAGGCCTGCGCCCTGGCTGGCGCCTGGAAGCTGAACAAGCTGATCGCCATCTATGACGACAACGGCATCTCCATCGACGGGCAGGTCGCACCCTGGTTCATCGACAACACCGCTGGCCGCTTCGAGGCCTATGGCTGGAACGTGATCGGCCCGGTGGACGGCCACGATGTGGACGCCGTGGACGCCGCCATCGCGCAGGCCAAGAAGAGCACCGCCAAGCCCACGCTGATCATCGCCAAGACGCACATCGGCAAGGGCAGCCCCAACCGCGCCAACACCGCCAAGGCTCACGGCGAGGCCCTCGGCGTTGAAGAAATCAAGCTGACCCGCGAGGCCCTGGGCTGGCATGACGAGCCCTTTGTCGTGCCGCAAGAGGTCTACGCGGCCTGGGACGCCAAGGAAAGCGGCGCCAAGCTCGAAACTGAATGGGAAACCCGCTTCGACGCCTACTCGGAAGCCTATCCCGAACTCGCCGCCGAGTTCGCCCGCCGCATGGCCGGCGTGCTGCCCGAGAACTACGCGCAGATCGCCGTGGACGCTGTCATCAAGGCGCAGACCGAAGCGCAGACCGTGGCCAGCCGCAAGGCCAGCCAGCTGGCGCTGGAGAGTTTCACCGCTGCGCTGCCTGAACTGCTGGGCGGCAGCGCCGACCTGACCGGCTCCAACCTCACCAACACCAAGAGCACGCCGCCGCTGCGCTTCGAGAACGGCACGCCCAACGACGGTCGCCACATCAACTACGGCGTGCGCGAATTCGGCATGGCCGCCATCATGAACGGCATCGCTCTGCATGGCGGCTTCATCCCCTATGGCGGCACCTTCCTGACCTTCAGCGACTACAGCCGCAACGCCATCCGCATGGCTGCGCTGATGAAGCAGCGCGTCATCCACGTCTTCACGCACGACTCCATCGGCCTGGGCGAAGACGGCCCGACGCACCAGTCCATCGAGCATGTGGCTTCGCTGCGCCTGATCCCGGGCCTGGACGTCTGGCGCCCGGCCGACACCACCGAGACCACGGTCGCCTGGACCATGGCCATCGGCAACGCCCAGCGCCCCAGCGTGCTGGCCCTCTCGCGCCAGAACCTCGCCTTCACGCAGAAGAAGAACGTGGACGAGATCTGCAAGGGCGGCTATGTGCTGGCCGAGCCCATCAAGGGCAAGGCCAAGGCCGTGATCATCGCCACCGGCTCCGAAGTGCAGCTTGCGCTCGGCGCGCAGAAGCTGCTGGCCGAGGCCGGCATCCCCGTGCGCGTGGTCTCCATGCCTTCGACCAGCGTCTTCGACCGCCAGGACCTCGCCTACAAGAAGTCCGTGCTGCCGGCCGGTCTGCCGCGTATTGCGGTTGAAATGGGCGTGAGCGACGGCTGGTGGAAGTACGGCTGCGCCGCCGTCGTCGGCATCGACACCTACGGCGAATCGGCCCCGGCGCCGGTGCTGTTCAAGCACTTCGGCTTCACGCCGGAGAATGTGGCGGATGCGGTGAAGGTGGCCGTGGGTGCGGCGCGCTTGAAGACCAGCAAGCGCTGAGCGCATTTGTCGCCAAGCAAGGGGCTGCCGATGGCAGCCCTTTTTCATTTCCGTCGCGATAGAGTGCGCGGGCGCCTGGAAGAGGCGCAAGAAGAATGAATGCAGCGGAGGCGGTACATGCGGGTCACCCAATTTCGGAAATTACTGGTTTGCGCCTGGCTCATGGCTGGCATCCTGTCCTTGAGCGATCTCGCGCGGGCCAGCGTCTCGGAGGAGATTCTCGAGGAGGGCCGACTTCAATGCCTGCAACGCGGCACCCAGCCCCTGCAGGTTTCTCAAGCGGACATGGAGAACGAGCGCGAGCGGCATCCGAGTTACATGCGAGTGCAACTGGAGTTCCGCTACTCAGATCAACCGCCCGTCGTGACCCTGCTGGTCAACACCGCGCAGGAGCGGGTTCATGACAAGGTCCTGGCCTATCTCGCGCAATACCGGCTGCCTTGCCTGGGCGATGGCGGGCCGTTGACGGTCACTCAGGAGTTTCACTTTGATCCGCTCGCGGGGGCCGACGGCAAACCGCTGCGTGAGGTCGCCCTCGCGCGCGACCCGAAGCGGGCCTGTGTGGTGATGCCCAAGGAGGGCCCTGACGTTCCGCGCTCGATCAGCGCCGGTGTCGCCAAGGTTCTGATCGAGGCCACCTTCTCCGGCGATGGCAACGCCGAGCCCGAGGTGAAAGTCCTGCACGCCGATGGCAGGATGTTCGAGCGTTCCGTGCGAGCCAATCTGGCCGACTACCGCATGCCCTGCCGCAAGGCGGGCGACAAGCCGTTCAGGTTCCGTCAGACCTTCACCTTTGCGGCCGACGCAACGCCTGCGCGCTTCACCTCGCCCCTGATGAGCCTGAGCAGCTTTCTCGGCAGCATCCGCGACATCACGCAAAAGAGGGCGTACTTCGACTTCGCCACCATGGCGTGCCCCTTCCGCGTGCAGTGGGAAGCCTTGCGCCCTGTGCAGGCCAATGAAGCCCGCTCCGTCGGGGCGCCCAATGCCAACCGCGCGGAGTTCCTGGCCTGGCTGGGCAGCCTGGAGCTGGCCTTGACCGACAAGCAGACGCGAGCCCTGCTCGGTGAGAGCGTGGTCATCGACGTTCCCTGTGGCGTGCTGAACCTGGATCCGAAAAGCGCGGCTGCTCCGGCTATCGCAGCCAGTGCCGCTGGCGCATGAAGCTGGGCAAGACAGGAGCGACATCAGGCCGGCAGCTCCCGTCGCCTTCAGCAATTCCGCTCGGCCTTCGTTGAAGGGAAAACGATGAATCAGGTTCTGCGCAAAGGCATGGCGCTGCTGCTTTGGGTGGCTTCTGCGGCGGTTTGCGCGCAGGTCACCGACGTGACGCCGCCAACACCGGCCCAGTCGCTCGCGTGCCTGCAGCGTGACGCGTCCGCTCCGAAATTCCCGGAGCGCAATGCGATCGACCACGGCTGGGGTCTGATACGCGTGCTGCTGCGCTTCGATCAGCCGGATGCAAAGCCCAAGGTCGAAATCCTGACCAACACGGCGCGCGAGGACATGCAGGACGAGGTGCTTCGCTACCTTTCCAGCTACCGCCTGCCTTGTTTGAAGGCGACGGAGGGCGTGGTCAGCGCCGTTCAGGAGTTCAACTTCAACAACAGCGACCGCGATCCGGTGCCGCTGGAAGGCGAGCACCGCCCGCCCTTGTGCCTCGTGATGCCGCGCCAGGACCTGTCCACCAACTATCCGCGGGCTTCCGAGATCCAGAACCTGGTGCTCGACATCGTCTTTGACGGTGACGGCAAGAAGGAGCCCGAGGCACGGGTCGTCTACAGCAGCGGCCTGCGGGAGTTCGAGGACGATGCCGTCGAATTCGCGCGGCAATACCGCATGCCTTGTCGCACTGGCTCCGAGGCGCCACGGATCGTGCGCCAGAGCTTCTCATTCGTCCCCTACAACGCGACCAAGTACGCATTCAAGCGCGAGGCCTTCAGCCTGGGCGAGTTCCTTGGCTTGACCCAGGGCATCCAGGCGGTGGACGTGGACTTCGACTTCAAGACCATGGGCTGTCCCTTCAAGGTGCTCTACGAGGCGTTCGGGCCTCACCTGCCCAACGAAGTGACTGTGAGTGGCAAGCAAGACCCGAACCGGGCGCCTTTCCTGCGCTGGCTGCGCGAGCGACAGATCGCTTTTCAGAGCAAAAAGCAGGCGCGGTCGCTATTCGGTTCCCTGTTGCAGATCGACGTGCCCTGCACGCGGCTCGAGTTGCATCCCGAGGCCGCAAGAGCTGCGACCGCTGCCTCGGCAGCCGGTTGATCGGGGCCTGTAACCGCCAGCGGTTATTCTTGCGGCTTCGCCGCGCCAGGCCCCGGGCGCGTGCTGCAGTTCCAACTTCCCAGGAGACCTCTCTCATGACGATCAAGATCGGTATCAACGGCTTCGGCCGCATCGGCCGCATGGTGTTCCGTGCCGCCATCGCGAATTTCAAGGACATCGAGATCGTTGGCATCAACGACCTGCTGGAGCCCGACTACCTAGCCTACATGCTCAAGTACGACAGCGTGCATGGCAAGTTCGACGGCGAGATCTCGGTCGATGGCGGCACGCTGATCGTCAACGGCAAGCGCATCCGCCTGACGGCCGAGCGTGACCCGGCCGCACTGAAGTGGAACGAAGTCGGTGCCGACATCGTGGTCGAGTCCACCGGCCTCTTCCTCGACAAGGCCGGCGGCGAGAAGCATCTGGCCGCAGGCGCCAAGAAGGTCATCATGAGCGCGCCGTCCAAGGACGACACGCCGATGTTCGTCTATGGCGTCAACCACAAGACCTACGCCGGCCAGGCCATCATCTCCAACGCCTCGTGCACCACCAACTGCCTGGCCCCGCTGGCCAAGGTGCTGCATGACAAGTGGGGCATCAAGCGCGGCCTGATGACCACCGTGCACGCCGCCACCGCCACGCAGAAAACCGTGGACGGCCCGAGCAACAAGGACTGGCGCGGCGGCCGCGGCATCCTCGAGAACATCATTCCTTCGAGCACCGGCGCTGCCAAGGCCGTGGGCGTGGTGATCCCCGAGCTGAACAAGAAGCTGACGGGCATGAGCTTCCGCGTGCCGACGAGCGATGTGTCGGTCGTGGACCTGACCGTCGAGCTGAACAGCGAAGCGTCCTACAAGGAAATCTGCGCCGAGTTCAAGGCGCAGTCTGAAGGCGCACTCAAGGGCGTGCTCGGCTATACCGAGGAAAAGGTCGTGGCCACCGATTTCCGCGGCGACCCGCGCACCTCGATCTTCGACGCCGAAGCCGGTATCGCCCTGGACAGCACCTTCGTCAAGCTCGTGAGCTGGTACGACAACGAATGGGGCTATTCGAACAAGGTGCTGGAGATGGTCAAGGTCGTGGCCGGTTGATCCCGGCCCGCCAACCCGCAATGAGAGCCCCGCGACGCGGGGCTTTTTTTCGTGGATGGAGGCGGCCAATGTGTCAGCAAGCTGTCTTGCATTTGCCGTTCTTCACATCCTGCTGACGGCGGCGCTTCTACACTGAGCGGGCAGTGTCAACCGAGTACGCCGTTATGCGCCTGATTGCTTCGCTTTTGATTCTTGCCGCCTGTGCCCTGCCGGGCCTGGCGCCCGCGCAGACCAGCGCCACGCTTGAGGCCCGCGTGATCGTGCGCTTCAAGGCCGATGCGGACAGCGTGAAGGCGCGCCGGGTGGACCTTCGCATGGCGCGCGCCGAGGTGCGTGATGTGGCGGAGTTTCGGGCCCACGGGCTGGGCGTGCGTCGCGGGCTGGCGGCGGCATTGCATGGCGGGCGCAGCCTGGACGTGCGCACGCAGGTGATCACGGCCCGGGGCATGGATTCGGCCACGCTGGTGCGCCAGTTGGCCAAGGACGCCGAGGTGGAGTTCGTGGCCGTGGATCAACGCCGCAGGCTTGCCGCGGTGACGCCCAACGATCCCTTGTACGCGGTCGGCCCTGGGGGCCAGCCCGCCGCCGGCCAGTGGTACTTGAAGGCGCCAAGCAGCGATGTGGTCTCCAGCATCAACGCCACCGGTGCCTGGGACATCACCAAGGGTGCTTCCAGTGTGGTCGTGGCGGTTCTCGACACCGGCGTGCTGTTCGGCCATGAAGATCTGGCGGGGCAGTTCATCCGGACCACCGACACGACCACCTATCCTTCCGGCTACGTCGGTTACGACATGATCGGCTACGGTGAATCCGGCAGCGCGGCATCCATCGCCAGCGCAAATGACGGTAATGGCGCCGATGGCGATGCTTCAGACCCAGGTGACTGGGTGACGTCGAGCGACGTCAGCAGCGGCCCGTTGAAATCCAGCTGCACCAGCGACGACGTGGGCAACAGCTCCTGGCACGGCACCCATGTGGCCAGCCTGATCGCTGCCAGCACCAACAACGGCCTGGGCATGGCCGGCGTGGCCTGGAACGTCAAGCTGCTGCCCGTGCGGGCGCTGGGCAAATGCGGTGGCTATGACTCGGACATCATGGCCGGCATGCTCTGGGCGGCCGGCCTCCAGGTGCCGGGCCTGCCCCTCAACCCCAATCCGGCCCGGGTGATCAACATGAGCCTTGGCGGCACGGGCAGCTGCTCGGGTTCGGGCTCCGGCACCTATCCCGGCACCATCAGCCAGGTCACCACGGCCGGCACGACCATCGTGGTTGCCGCCGGGAACAGCGAAGGCGAGGCGGTGGGCGTTCCCGGCAACTGCAGCGGTGTCATCACCGTGGCGGCGCTGCGGCAGGTGGGCACCAAGGTGGGCTTCTCCAGCATCGGCTCGCAAGTCACCCTGGCGGCGCCGGGCGGCAACTGCGTCAACGTCGATCCGGTGACGGGAGCCGCCACCGGGCCTTGCCTGTACCCCATCCTGGCCGCCAGCAACCCCGGCGCGCAAGGCCCGTCGTCGGTCAACAACTACTACGACAGCGGCTTCGGCACGAGCTACTCCACGCCCCTGGTCAGCGGCACGGTGGCCCTGATGCTTTCAGTGCAGCCGCAGCTGACGCCGGCCGACATCAAGAACTTGCTGCAGCAGACGGCGCGCGCCTTCCCCACCACTGGCGGCACGGCCGGCATCAGCGCCTGCCATGCCCCGACCAGCACGGCGCAGGACGAGTGCTACTGCACGACGAGCACCTGCGGCGCAGGCATGCTGGATACCAACGCGGCTGTCGCAGCCGTGCAAGCCACCAACGCGGGCTCGGTGGCGATTGCCGTCTCGCCGGCCAGCGGCGCCACCGTAGGCCAGACGATCACGCTGAGCGCCACCGCCAGCCTGGGCACGGGCCGCAGCGTGGCCTCCTGGTCCTGGACGCTGGTGGACGGCGGCGGCGCGGTGACGGGCTTTGCCTCGGGTGCCAGCACGGCCACGGCCACGCTGATGCCGACGGCGGCCGGCGTGATCACGGTCAAGGCCACGGCCACCGACGATCTGGGCCTCACCTACAGCATGAACAGCACCATCACCGTGGCGGCAGCGGCCTCCAGCGGCGGTACCAGCGCCGGCTCGTCTTCTTCAGGCGGCGGCGGTGGCGGCGCGTTCAGCCCGCTTTGGCTGCTGGGCCTGATGCTGGCGTGCCTGCTGCTGACGAAGAAGACGAGACCGCAGCGGGGCTAGCGGCAGCGGCCGGGCAGTCATGCACGCTGCCTGCCAGGGCCGCATCGCGCAGATTGCGCAGCCTGGCCTGCAGCAGGCCGTCGGCCTGCGCAAACACCAGCATCGTGCGCTGCGCCGGCGCCTGCAGTTGCAGCACGCGCAAGCCCTTGAGTCCGCGCACATCGGCCTGCGCGAGCGCGGCCTGTGCCGCCTTTTCGCTTGTATGCCGCGAGAGCAGGATGGTCGGCTCTTCATCGGCGCGGCCCTGAAGGTACTCGAAGGCGATGTGCATCTTCTTGTAGGTCTCTTCCTTGCGGGCCTGGAAGTCCTTGCTCGTGAGGCGGATGGTCGCCAGGGCCCAGACGTCGTCCACGGCATCCGCACGCGGTGTGAAGCTGCCAGCGGGCACGCCGAGCTTGGTCAGCTGAGCCTGCGCGTTAGCGAGGTTCGCCACGGGCCCCAGCTCCACGCAGGCGGTCTTCTGCAGCGCGGCCTGCGCCTCGCGGCCCAGAAGTTGCACGCGTTCGGGATGTAGCTGCTGCGCCATGCGCTGAGGCTCATGCTCGCCGTCGGCCGGGATGCCCGTGATGCCGTCCAGCCAGCCACGCGACCAGCCGAAGAAGAGGGCGTTGGCCAGGACCAGGATCAGCACCAGGGTGCGCATCAATCAGTCTCCCATCGGACGGACACTTCGCCACTGCCGACCGACTGCATGCCGGCGGCCGTCTGCAGCATCAGCTCGCCGGCCGCATTCACGCCGCGGGCGGTGCCTTCCAGCGTGCCCGCGGTGATGCGCTTGCCGAGCAGCAAGTCGCGCTTCGCATAGGCCGCGGCCCAGGCGCCGAAGCCGCCCTGGCCGAACTCGCGCAGCATCTGCAGCAAGGCCGGCGCTACACGGGCCAGAGCCTCAGGCGCAGACAGGCACGGATGCAGCTCCTGCAAGGCCGCAAAACCGGTCTGGAACTGCGCCGGGTCAGCGTCCAGCGGCGTGATGTTGAGGCCCACGCCGATCACGGCATAACGCTGATCCTCGACGGGTAGGGTCTCGATCAGGATGCCGCCCAATTTGCGGTGGGCCAGCCAGATGTCATTGGGCCACTTGAGCTGGAGTTGCTGGTCATGCGGGTCGAGCGCCTCGGCCAGGGCGCAGCCCACGGCGAGCGAAAGGCCGGCCCAGTCGGGCAGGTCCATCGGCAGGCCGAGCGAGAAGGTCAGCGAGGCGCCGGCACGCGCCACCCAGGCGCGGCCTTGCCGCCCGCGGCCGCCGGTCTGGGCCTCGGCGACCAGCAAGGTCGGCGCCGCATCGCCGGCACGGGCGCGTTCCAGCAAGGTGGTGTTGGTGGAGGGCAGCTCGCCCTCGACTTGCACGCGCAGCCCCGGCCAGACGGTCTTGAGCCGCGCCTGAAGCGCGCCGGCTTGCCAGTCCAGGAGCAGCGGGGTTTGCGGCATCTTCAGCGCTTTGGAGTCAGCATGGTGCCGCGGCAATCGGCGGCGCCGCAATGGCAGGCGTATTCCTTCTTGAGCTTGGGCGTGTAGCGCTCGTCGATGGTCAGGCCATAGTCGTAGAACAGCTCTTCGCCCGGGACCAGGTCGCGCAGGGCCTTGATGAAGACGCGGCCGTCCACTTCGTCGGCCTCGCAGTTCGGGTCGCAGCTGTGGTTGATCCAGCGCGCGCGGTTGCCGCCATAAAGCGCGTCGATCACCTCGCCGGTTTCCAGCGAGAAGTAGAAGGTGTGGTTGGGCTGCTTGGGGTCGTGCGGGTGGCGGTCCAGCGCCACCTCCCAGCTGATGCGCTCACCCTTGTACTCGATGATCTTGTCGCCGGCTTCGATGTGCGCCACGGCGTAGACGCCCTTGCCATGCACGCCCGAGGAGCGGACCTCGATGCGGTGCTTGCGTTTCAGCTTGGAGGCGGCGTTCTTTTTTCGGGCGGCTTGCGTCATCGTCGCTTGTGGTTACATTGAATTCATGGGTGTGCGCGTGTGCGTATGCGTACACATGCGTGCACGTGCGCGCGAGGCCGGATTGTAGGCATGGGTTTTTAAAAGAGCCCGGCCGTGGGAAAGAATGAAGACATCATGAGCAAGACACTGATCATTGCGGAGAAGCCCAGCGTGGCGCAGGACATCGTGCGCGCGCTGACACCCGAGGCGGGCAAGTTCGAGAAGCACGATGACCATTTCGAGAACGACGCCTACGTTGTCAGCTCGGCCGTGGGCCATCTGGTGGAGATCAAGGCGCCGGACGAATTCGACGTCAAGCGCGGCAAGTGGAGCTTCAACAACCTGCCGGTGATCCCGCCGCACTTCGACCTCAACCCGATCGACAAGAACAAGGGCCGGCTGAACGCCCTGGTCAAGCTGATCCGCCGCAAGGACGTGAGCGCGCTGATCAACGCCTGTGACGCGGGCCGCGAGGGCGAGCTGATCTTCCGCTTGATTCAACAGTACGCGCAGCCGGCCAAGGGGCCGTTGAACAAGCCCGTGCAGCGCCTGTGGCTGCAGAGCATGACGCCGCAGGCCATCCGCGACGGCTTCCACAAGCTGCGCAGCGATGCGCAGATGCTGCCACTGGCCGACGCCGCGCGCTGCCGCTCCGAGGCCGACTGGCTGGTGGGCATCAACGGCACGCGGGCGATGACGGCCTTCAACTCGCGCGACGGCGGCTTCTTCCTGACCACCGTCGGCCGCGTGCAGACCCCCACCCTGTCCGTGGTGGTGGAGCGCGAAGAGAAGATCCGCAAGCACGTGGCGCGCGACTACTGGGAACTGCGCGCGAGCTTTGATGCGCAAGCGGGCCAGTACGAGGGCAAGTGGTTCGACCCGCAGTGGAAGAAGAACGAGGACCCCGAGCGCCGCGCTGATCGTTTGTGGACGGCCGCCGAGGCCGAGGCCATCGCCGCCGCCGTGCGCGGCAAGCCGGCCACCGTCACCGAGGAGAGCAAGCCCAGCACCAGCGCCTGCGGCGGCCTCTACGACCTGACCACCCTGCAGCGCGAGGCCAACTCGCGCTTCGGCTTCTCGGCCAAGACCACGCTTTCGCTGGCGCAGGCCCTGTACGAGAAGCACAAGGTGCTGACCTACCCGCGGACGGACTCGCGCTTCCTGCCCGAGGACTATGTGGCCGTGGCCAAGCAGACGGCCGAGATGATCGCCTCGGAAGACATGCCCGGCCCGCTGCGCGAACTGGCCCAGCACGCGCGCAAGTCTCTCAAGGAAGGCTATATCAAGCCGACCAAGAAGGTGTTCGACAACGCCAAGGTCTCGGATCACTTTGCCATCATCCCGACGCTGCAGGCGCCGCGCAGCCTGACCGACATCGAGGCCAAGCTCTACGACATGGTCGTGAAGCGCTTTCTGGCCGTGTTCTTCCCGCCGGCCGAGTTCCAGGTCACCACGCGCATCTCCAAGGTGGACACGCACCACTTCCAGACCAACGGCAAGGTGCTCGTCAAGCCGGGCTGGCTGGCCGTCTACGGCAAGGAGGCGCAGGAAGACGACGCCAACCTCGTGCCCGTCGCTGACGGCGAGCTGGTGCGCACGGAAAGCGTGGACGTGAAGGCCCTGGCCACCAAGCCGCCGGCCCGCTACACGGAAGCCACGCTGCTCTCCGCCATGGAAGGCGCGGGCAAGCTGATCGACGACGACGAGCTGCGCGAAGCCATGGCCGAGAAGGGCCTGGGCACGCCAGCCACGCGCGCGGCTACCATCGAAGGCCTGATCACCGAGAAGTACATGCTGCGCGATGGCCGCGAGCTGATTCCCACGGCCAAGGCCTTCCAGCTGATGACGCTCTTGCGCGGCCTCGACGTGGAAGACCTGACCAAGCCTGAGCTGACCGGCGACTGGGAGTTCAAGCTCTCCGAGATGGAGAAGGGGCGCCTGGACCGCGATGCCTTCATGGCCGAGATCGCGGCCATGACCGAGAAGATCGTCAAGAAGGCCAAGGAATACGACCGCGACACCATCCCTGGCGACTACGCCACGCTCAAAACGCCGTGCCCCAAGTGCGGTGGCGTGGTCAAGGAGAACTACCGCCGCTTCACCTGTACCGGCAAGGATGGCGCCGAGCCCTGCGGCTTCTCCATCGGCAAGATCCCCGCGGGCCGCAGCTTCGAGCTGGCCGAGGTGGAGGCGTTCCTGGAGACCAAGCGGATCGGCCCGCTGGAAGGCTTCCGCTCCAAGGCCGGCTGGCCCTTCACGGCCGAGTTGGCGCTGGTGTACGACGAAGAGATCGCCAACTGGAAGCTCGAATTCGACTTCGGCGAGGACGCCAAGAAGGCCGAAGAGAGCGGCGAGCCGGTGGACTTCAACGGCCAGCAGTCCCTGGGCGCCTGCCCCAAGTGCAAGGGCCACGTCTACGAGCACGGCACGAACTACGTCTGCGAACATGCCGTGGGCCCCACGCCCACCTGCGACTTCAAGACCGGCAAGATCATCCTGCAGCAGCCCATCGAGCCGGCGCAGGTGAGCAAGCTGCTCGGCGAAGGCAAGACGGCCTTGCTGGAGGGCTTCATCTCCAACAAGACCCGCCGCGCCTTCAAGGCCTTCCTGGCCTATGACGCCAAGGAAGGCAAGGTGGTGTTCGAGTTCGAGCCGCGCGCGTCGAAGTTCCCGCCCAAGGCGGCAGCCAAAACGGCGGACAAGCCGGCCGCCAAAGCCGCCACCAAGACGGCGACCAAGGCACCCGCCAAGAAGGCTGCTGCGAAGAAAGCGACAAAGACGGAATGATCCTCGGCGCGCGGCGGGCTTGATGGCCTATGCTGCGCTCCATAACTCTGAGACAGGGTGGCATGGCGCATGCGCCGGTGAGGTTCGGAATCCAGGCCAGGATGATGCTGGGCATCATGCTGATGGCCACGCTTGCCGTGCTGATCGTCGGCAGCTACTGGACCGTTCGCGCCGAGCGCGAGCAGGTCGAAGCCTTGCGCCAGCGCCAGGAGCGCATGGCCGGCCTGGTGGCGCGTGGCTTTGCGGCGCCGCTGTGGAACCTCGACGTCGCCACGCTCAACAACCTCCTTGATGCGGTGATGGCCGACCCCGAGGTCCATGCCATCGAGGTGAACGGCCTGGATGCCGGCGGCCCGCCGATGACGCGCGAGCGCGAGGAAGCGGCCATCGAGCCCATTCGGCTGGGCTTCGAGATCACCCATGTCGACGCTGGCGGCCCGCGGGTGGTGGGCCATGCCTCGCTGGAGTTCACGCGTTCGCTGGTGATGCAGCAGATCCTGCAGATCCGCCGCTTCGTGGCCGGCCTGCTGGTGGCCGTGCTGGGCGCGGTGCTGATCGCCAGCTACCTGATGATCCGCCTGCTGGTGGAGCGGCCCGTCTCGCGCCTGGGCGCCATGGCCAACCGCGTGGCGGCCGGTGAGCTGGGGGTCTCGCTGCCGGTGGAGCGCCACGACGAGGTCGGCGCGCTGACGCTGCAGTTCAATGCCATGAGCGAGCAGCTGCGCGCTTCCAACGAAGGCCTGCGCCAGAGCGAGGCGCGCTACCGCGGCCTGTTCGAGAACGCCACTGAGGGCATCTTCCAAGCCGACGCGCGCGGGCGCATGCTGCGCATGAACCGCGCACTGGCCCATCTGCTGGGTTTTGCCGGGCCCGAGCAGGCGCGCGCCACCAGCCGGCGCCTGCGTGGCCTGGTGCATGTGGAGAACGCCGAGTACCGACGCATCGTCGGTGCGCTGGCGCGGCATCGCGTGCTGCAGCAGGTACCCCTGCACGTGGTGGCGCGCGACGGCCGGCCGCTGTGGATCGAGCTCAGCGCCAATGTCGTGCACAGCCCCGACGGTCGGCGCCTGCTGGTGGAAGGCCGCGTCAGCGACATCAGCCAGCGCCACCACGCCGAGCTGGAGCTGACCCGTCACCGCGACCACCTGGAAGAGCTGGTGGCCGACCGCACCCGCGAGCTCAGCGATGCCAAGAAGCGCGCCGAGGCTGCCAGCCGCAGCAAGAGCCGCTTCCTGGCCACCATGAGCCACGAGTTCCGCACACCGCTCAACGCCATCCTGGGCTTCTCACAGCTGCTGCAGATCGACGACGGCCTCAGCGACGCGCAGCGCAGCAAGGTCAACCTCATCCGCGACTCCGGCGACCACTTGCTGGGCCTGATCACCGACGTGCTCGACATGGCCAGCATCGAGGCCGGCAAGATCCGCCTGATGCCCGTGGTGCTGGACCTGCGTACGCTGATCGAAGTCTCCAGCGACGCCGTGCGCATCCGCGCCGAACAGAAGGGCCTGCAGTTCAGCATCGCGCTCGATGCCGGCCTGCCGCAGCGCGTGCTGGCCGACGGGCAGCGCCTACGCCAGGTGCTGCTCAACCTGCTCTCCAACGCCGTCAAGTTCACCGACGTCGGCAGTGTGTCGCTCAGCGTGAAGGTGGTCGTGATCGAGGCCGACTTCGTGCGCCTGCGCTTCACCGTCAAGGACAGCGGTATCGGCATGAGCGGCGAGCAGCTCGACCGCCTGTTCCAGCCCTTCGAGCAGGTGGCCGAGGACGCGCGCCGCGACGGCGGCACGGGCCTGGGCCTGTCGATCAGCCAGCAATTGGTGCGGCTGATGGACGGCGTCATCGAGGTGCGCAGCGAGCTGGGCAGGGGCAGCAGCTTCAGCTTCGAGCTGGTGCTGCCGACAATGGACTGAAGAGGCCAACATGCTTGATCTGGAACTGCCCATCATCCAGGCGCCCATGGCCGGCGCGCAGGACTGGCAGATGGCCGCGGCGGCCTCCAATGCCGGCGGCCTGGGCTCCCTGCCTTGCGCGATGTTGAACGCCGAGCAGCAGCGCGAGCAGGCGGCCCGGCTGCGCGGCGCGACGAGCGGCCCGATCAACCTCAACTTCTTCTGCCACGCGCCGGCAGCGCCTGATGAAGCGGCTGAAAGCGCCTGGCGCGCGCTGCTGCGGCCCTACTACCTGGAGCTGGGCCTGGACCCCGAGGCCCGCGCCCCAGCCGCTTCGCGCCAGCCTTTTGGCGAGGCTGCCTGTCAGCTGGTCGAGGACCTCAGGCCTGAATTCGTGAGCTTCCATTTCGGCCTACCGGATGCGGTCCTGCTGGCGCGCGTGAGGGCAGCCGGTGCGAAGGTGCTGGCCTGTGCCACCACCGTGGCCGAGGCGCGCTGGCTGGCTGCGCGCGACGTGGATGCCGTGATCGCGCAGGGCTCGGAAGCCGGCGGCCACCGCGGCATGTTCCTGAGCGAGGACATTGCCACCCAGCTGGGCCTTTTTGCCCTGCTGCCGCAGATCTGCTCGGTCGTCGATGTGCCCGTGATCGCCAGCGGCGGCATTGCCGAGCCGCGCGGCGTGCGTGCAGCGATGGCCCTGGGCGCGGCAGGCGTGCAAGTGGGCACGGCCTACCTCTTCACGCCCGAGGCCCGCATTGCGGCGCTGCATGCGGCCGCGCTGCGCAGCACTGCGGCCGAAGAGACGGCGCTAACGCGCATCTTCAGCGGCAAGCCGGCGCGCGGCATCATGAACCGGCTGATGCGCGAGCTCGGCCCTATGAACGCGGCGGCCCCCGCCTTCCCGACGGCGGGCGCGGCCCTGGCGCCGCTGCGCGCGGCCACCGAGCCCAAGGGTTCGGACGAATTCCTGCAGATGTGGTCAGGCCAGGCCGCGCCGCTGTGCCGGCGCGATCTCGATACCGCCTCGCTCACGCATTGGCTCAGCGAGGGATAAAGGCCGTCTGACAGAATGACGGCATGAATGATGCTGTCTCCGATCTGCAGAACACCCTGAACCGCATGGGCCAGGCCGCGCGCGCCGCGGCTGCCCGCATGGCTGCCGCGCCCACCGCCGCCAAGAACCAGGCCCTGCTGGCCCTGGCCCGCCGCCTGCGCGAATCCGGTCCGCTGCTGCTGGGTGCCAATGGCCGCGACGTGCAGGCCGCCAAGGAGCTCGACGCGCCGCTGCTCGACCGCCTCAAGCTCACGCCGCGCATCATCGACACCGTGGCCGAGGGTTGCGAGCAGATCGCCGCCATGCCCGACCCCATCGGCGAGATCAGCGGCCTGAAGTTCCGCCCCAGCGGCATCCAGGTCGGCCAGATGCGTGTGCCCCTGGGCGTGTTCGGCATGATCTACGAGAGTCGGCCCAACGTGACCATCGAGGCCGCCTCGCTGGCCATCAAGAGCGGCAACGCCTGCATCCTGCGTGGCGGCTCCGAGGCCTTGCACTCGAACATGGCGTTAGCTCAACTGGTCGGTGATGCGCTCGAAGAAGCCGGCCTGCCGCGCGCAGCCGTGCAATTGGTGGGCACCACCGATCGTGCCGCCGTCGGCCATCTAATCACCATGCCGCAGTACGTGGACGTGATCATCCCGCGCGGCGGAAAGGGCCTGATCGAGCGCATCAGCGCAGAAGCCAAGGTGCCTGTCATCAAGCACCTGGACGGCAACTGCCATTGCTACGTGGATGCCGAAGCCGACCTTGCGCAGGCGCTGGCCGTGGTGATGAACGCCAAGACGCAGAAGTACAGTCCCTGCAACGCCACCGAATCGCTGCTCGTGCATGCCGATCAGGCGCCGGCCTTCCTGCCGCGCATCGGCGGCCTGCTGGCCGAGAAGGGCGTGGAGATGCGCGGCTGCCTGCGCACCCTGGCCTTCGTGCGCGGCGCCGTAGCTGCCAGCGAGGCCGACTGGTCGGCCGAATACCTCGGGCCCATCCTCAGCATCAAGGTGGTGGACAGCATTGACGAGGCCATCGCGCACATCAACCAGTACGGATCGCACCACACAGATGCGATCCTGACCACGAACCACCCCAACGCCATGCGTTTCCTGCGCGAGGTCGATTCGGCCAGCGTGATGGTCAATGCGAGCACCCGTTTTGCCGATGGCTTTGAATACGGCCTCGGCGCCGAGATCGGCATTTCGACAGACAAGTTCCACGCCCGCGGGCCGGTCGGGTTGGAGGGGCTGACGTCGATGAAATGGATTGTCCTGGGCCGAGGCGAAGTCAGGAGCTGAACAACATGTCCACCACCGTATTGAAGAGCCTGTTCGGCCACAAGGCCTGGGCCAACGAAGAACTGTTCAACCTGCTGGCGCCGCTGCCGGCCCAGCAGATCAAGGTCGGCATCCGCACGCTCAACCACATCTATGTGGTGGACCGCCTCTTCCGCGCCCGGCTGAGCGGCGAGGCCAATGAGCCTTTCGACGGCACGAACACCGCTGAGACGCCGCTGCTGGCCGATCTGCACCGCGAGGTGCGGGCGACCGATGCCTGGTATCAGCAGTACGTGGCCGGCCTGTCAGTGGCGGCGCTGGCCGAGGTGCTGGACTTCACGTTCACCGATGGCGACAGGGGCCGCATGTCGCGCGAAGAGATGCTGATGCACGTCATCACGCACGGCGCCTACCACCGCGGCAACGTGGGCCAGCTGCTCAAGCTGATCCCGCTGGCGCCGCCGCGGGATCTGTATACGAAGTTCCTGCACCAGAGCGAGCCGGAACGTCGCAGCGCCTGCTAGGCGCTCGCCGCCAGATTGAAGTGCTCCACCACCGGCGGGCTCGCGAAGAAGGGCCCGACGATGGCGCGCCATTGCGGGAACAGCGGGCCGCCGCGGAAATGCACGGTGTGGTCCTCCAGCGTGTCCCACTCGATCAGGAGCACATAGCGCTCGGGCGACTCGATGCCGTGCTGCACGCGCGCCGTGCGAAAGCCCTGCGCCTTGGAGATGACGGTGGCGATGCCCTGCTGGATGGCGGCTTCAAAGGCGGCCTGCTGGCCAGGGGCGATGCGGATGTCTGCGATTTCGAGAATCATTGAATTTCCTTGGTGAGAGCCGGCGAGAACATGCGCGCGCCGCGTTACAGGCAAAGCCACAGCAGGAGCCGCTTGCCCTGCGCCGCAGCGCCCGCGGCGAAGACGGAGAGCTCGCCCAGGAAGGGCTCCGCATCCGCGGCATGCCAGCCGTCGAGCTTGAGTTCTTCGGTGCGTGCCCAGGCGGCGGCCACGGCCGGAATGTCCGAGGCAGGCAACTGCGCCAGCAGGTGTCCGAGGTCCTCGGGCACGGCGCGAAGCCATGGCCCGGCTTCGCCTTCGTCGGCCAGGGCCTCGAATGTCTTGACGTAGGCCGCGACCTTCGAGGCGTCGGCGGGCTCGGCCTTCATGAGGATGAAGCGAAGCGTGGCGAGCTTGACGGGGTCGAGGCCCTTGGCCTCCAGGGTCGGCCAGACGCTGGCGTGGCCCGGCACGTTCAGGATGGCGGCGGCTTCTTCAGGGGTGGCGATGATCAGGTCGGTGAGCATGGTTGGGGAAGTGCGGCATGGGGTCAGCGCTGCTGCCACTCGCCCAGTTCACCGAGCCAGTTCGCTGCATCGCGGTCCAGCCATTGTCGAGCCTCTTTGCGGCCGCGCAGATGGGCGTCGAAGAAGGCGATGCTGAGCGTCTCGACGGCTTGGGCCTGCATCAGCCCGCCCGCCGAAGCCTGCCCGCCGCTGCGGCCGCTGCTGCTGCTACGGCCGCCCTGCGGGTCGGTGCCTGATGATCCCTGGCTGCCGCCCATGCCGCCGCCGGCGCCGCGCGAGTGTCGGCCGCCGCCCTGGCCGCCTTGTCCGCCTTGCCCGTTGCGTGAGCGTGGGGCCGGCGCCGAATCCGTGCGGTCCTCGTCGGCCGTCTCCTGTCCGATATTGCCTGAGAGCAGGGCATGGCTGGCGCCGTCCAGCATCAGCAGCGCCTTGTTGCCGGGCGGCAGGGTGTCGAAGGCCTGCACGCGGTCTTGCGGCGTGGCGACGGCGCCCATCAGGTCCACGTCGCGGTGCGAGCCCACCATCATCAGCGGCCGCTCCATGTCGGCCGCGGCGGCGGCGTCCAGGGGCAGCGGGCTCAGCAGCAGCGTGGCCATGGCCCGCGGTGCGGCGGCCGAGAGGCTGCCGAAGTCGTAGCCGGCAAAGGCGATGCGCTCGAAGTCCACGCGCTGCCACAGGCTGTCGCCGCTCAGCGCGCGGCGCCTGGCCTCTTCAAGCAGGGCCTGCAGATGGCGCTGGCGCTCGGGCTGCAGTTCGGGCTTCAGGTGGGCGCGGGCCAGGGCCTTGAACTCGGCGCCGCGGGCCAGGTCCGAGCTCCAGGCCGCGGCGTCGAACTCCAGCGGCTGTGCACTTAGCACCGCGTAGCCGGCGCGGGCCCAGGCCTGGCGCCAGCGCGAGCCGGCCTGCGGGCTTTCGCCGAGGCCCGGCACGTAGACGATCAGCGGCAGCTTGGTGCCCTGGCCGGGGAAGGCCAGGCTCACGGGCATCGATTCGCCAGCCACCGCCCATTGCTGCAGGGCCAGGGTCAGGGTGGCCGATTCGGGCGCGTGATAGCCGCTGTCCGCCAGGGCCTGCGCGCGCTGCACGGCTTGCGCGTCGGGCGTGTGATCGACATGCCCGTCGTGGCGTGATGGCCCGCCCGCACAGGCAGCCAGCAGCAGGGTGGTGACGAGGCCGGGAAGGAGGTGGCGATGTTGCATGGGGCGGATTCTGACTGCCTGTCTTTGCTGACAGGTGAAGCCAAAGCTGGTTAGCATGCTCGCCCATGGACGTGGACATTCTCGAAACCGTTGAGCAGGCCCAGCAGGCCTCTGACCGCAGCAAGCATCGCCTCAATGCGATGGTGGCGATTTCCGTGGCGCTGCTGGCCACCTTCATGGCGATCTGCAAGGTCAAGGACGACAACGTCGTGCAGGCCATGCAGCAGGCGCAGGCCGACAAGATCGACCTCTGGGGCTACTACCAGGCGCGCAACATCCGCCAGGAAGTGATGGAGGCGACCGTGATGCAGCTGGAGGCCCAGCGCATCGGCGCGCCGCCGGCCCAGGTGCTCAAGATCGACGAGCTGATCGAGCAGGAGAAGAAGGCTGCGGCCGACCAGGACCGCAAGAAGGCCGAGCTCAAGACGCAGGCTGAGAGCGCCGACAAGCGCTACAACGACCTCAACTTCCACGACGACCAGTTCGACCTCTCCGATGCCTTGCTGGCCATCGCCGTGGCCATGCTGGCGGTGACGGCGCTGACGGGCCTGTGGTGGATGTACTGGCTCTCGCTCGTGCCTTCAGCCTTCGGCCTGTTCATGGGTGTGGCGGGCCTGATCGGCTCCACCAGCATCCACCCCGATGCGCTGATCAACCTGCTGTCGTGATGGCCCACCCCCGAAGACGCTTCGCGCCTCCCCCTCAAGGGGGCGCCCCCAGTGGCCTGGCAAAGCCAGTTCCACGGCGGCTGCTTGGCTCGGATTGAGTAGCGCGACGAGTGCGCAGCTTCGTTATCTTGGGGTTTTGAAATGCACGTGTTGTTGAAGACTGTCGATCAACGTGGCGTCGCCCGCCTGACGCTGAATCGCCCCGAGGTCTTCAACGCCTTCGACGAAGGCCTGATCGCCGCGCTGACCGAGGCCTACACGCGCCTGGGCGCCGACCCGGCTGTGCGCGTGATCGTGCTGGGCGGCGCGGGCAAGGCGTTTTGCGCCGGGGCCGATGTGCAATGGATGCGGCGCGCCTCCGAAGCGCCGCTCGAATGGAACGAGGCCGATGCCGGCCGCTTCGCCGCCATGATGGCCGCCGTCCATGACTGCCCCAAGCCGACCCTGGCCCGCGTGCACGGCGTGGCCCTGGGCGGTGGCGTGGGCCTGATCTGCGCCTCCGACATCGCGATTGCGGCGCCCGGCGCGCAGCTGGCCGTCAGCGAGGCGCGGCTGGGGCTGATCCCCTCGGTGATCGCGCCCTATCTCGTCAACGCCGTGGGCCTGCGCCAGGCGCGGCGTTTGGGCCTGACAGCCAGCCGCATCGGTGCGGAAGAGGCCTTGCGGATCGGCCTGCTGCATGAAGTGGCCGAGGACCTGGACGCCGCCGAGGCGCGCTGGCTCGGCGAGCTGCTGGCCTGCGGGCCGCAGGCGCAGGGTGAGCTCAAGCGGCTGTTTGCGACGCTGGAAGCCGGGCCCATCACGCCCGAGCTGCGTACCGTCACGGCGCAGACGATTGCTCGCGTCCGGCTGAGCGATGAAGCGCAAGATGGCCTCACCGCCTTTCTCGAAAAACGATCACCCAAGTGGATGCCATGAAGTACGAAGTGAGCGAAGGATCGATCATCGGCGTCGTCGGCGCCGGCATCATGGGCGCCGGCATCGCCCAGGTCGCAGCGCAGGCGGGCCATCCCGTGCGCCTGCTCGATGTACGCGAAGGTGCTGCCGCCGCCGCGATTGCGCAGACCGCCAAGGCGCTTGACGGCCTGGTGGCCAAGGGCCGCATGGAAGCCGACACCCGCAAGGCCGTGATCGAGCGCATCGTGCCCGCCGGCAGCACGCAGGAACTGGCGGATTGCGCGCTCGTGATCGAGGTCATCGTCGAGAAGCTCGAACCCAAGCAGGCCCTGCTGCGCGAACTGGACGGCCTCCTGCCCGAGGCTGCGCTGATTGCGAGCAATACGTCGAGCATCAGCGTCACGGCCCTGGCCAATGGCATGAAGAACCCGCAGCGCCTGGTCGGCATGCACTTCTTCAACCCGGTTCCGCTGATGAAGCTGGTGGAGGTGGTCTCTGGCGCCGAGACCGCGCCCGACGTTGCGCAAGCCACCGAGCAGCTGGCGCGGCGCTGGGGCAAGACGCCTGTGCACGCGCAGTCCACGCCGGGCTTCATCGTCAACCGCATCGCGCGGCCCTATTACGCCGAGACCCTGGCCCTGCTGCTGGAGCGCGCCGCCGAGCCCGCGGTGCTGGACCGTGCGCTGCGCGGCGCGGGCTTTCGCATGGGGCCTTGCGAGCTGATGGATCTGATCGGACACGACACCAATTTTCTCGTCACACAATCGGTCTTCGAGGCGAACTTCGGCGACAAGCGCTACATGCCTTCGCTGGTGCAGCGGGCGCTGGTCGATGGCGGGCGCCTGGGCCGCAAGACCGGGCGCGGCTTCTACGCCGGCACGCCGCCCGCGGCCGAGCCCGTGGCCGCGCCGAAGGCCGCGTTGCCGCCTGTCTTGCTGGCGGGCCAGGGCCCGCTGGTCGAGTTACTGGCGGGCTGGCTCACGCAACGCAGCCTGGCTTTTGTGCGCGATGCGAGCATCACCTGGCACGGCCTGGCGCTCGGCCAGACGCAGATCCATCTGAGCAGCGGACTCTGCGCCTTCGAGCTCGCATCTCGCTTGAGCCACGCGCAGCTCGCCGTGATGGACTGGCCCGTGCGCCCCGACCTGGCCGATGGACTGGCCCTGTCCGCCGCGCCGCGCTTGAGTGATGCCGCGAAGGCGCAGGTGGAGGACCTCTGGCGAGCCTTGGGCTGGGAGCCTTTGTGGCTGCGCGATGCGCCCGGCCTGGCCGTGGCGCGCACGCTGACGATGCTGGTCAACGAGGGCGCCGATGCGGTCTGGCAGGGCGTGTGCGACGAGGCCGCGGCGGATACGGCGATGAAGCTCGGCGTCAACTATCCGGCCGGGCCTTTCGAATGGCTGGCCAGCATCGGCGCGCCGGCCGTGGTGGAGATGCTGGATGCGCTCTTCGATGCCACGCGAAATGAGCGTTATCGCGTGAGCCCGCTGCTGCGCCAGCGGCTCTGGGCCTGAGGGCCCGTCACAGCAGCATCTTCAGGTGAGCCTGCGTCTGCAGCAGCGGCGGCAGGCATTGCTCGACCATCTCTTCCATGCTCATGTGAGCGGCCTGCACGCAGAGATTGAGCGCGGCCACCACGTCGCCGCGATGGTTCTTCAGCGGCACGGCGATGGAGCGCAGGCCCTGGGTGTATTCCTGGTCGGTGCAGGCATAGCCCTGCGCCCGGGCGCGCGCAATTTCACTGCGCAGCCGCTCGGGGTGGATGATGGTGTTCGGCGTGTAGGCGCTCAGTTCCTGCAGCGCCAGCCAGGCATCGGACTGCTCCGGCGGCAACGCAGCCAGCAGCACGCGGCCATTGCTGGTGCAATGGGCCGGCACGCGCTTGCCAGGCTGCAGATTGGGCACGGGCACGCGGCCCGCACTGGCGCTCGCCACCACCACCACGTCGCCGCCTTCGAAGACGCAGGCCGCGCTGGCTTCCTTGAGCGTGATGGCCAGTTTGCTGAGCTCGGGCTCGACGATGCGCGGCAGCCGCGCTGAATGCATGTAGTTCTGCCCCAACAGCAGCACCTTGGGTGTCAGCACGAACATCTTGCGGTCCTGCGACACATAGCCCAGGTGCATCAGCGTGAGCAGGTAGCGGCGTGCGGCGGCGCGGGTCAGCCCGGTGCGCTCGGCCACCTGCGAGATGGTCAGGCGCGCATGCTCCTGGTCGAACGAGCCGATGACGGCCAAGCCTTTTTCAAGGCCGGCGACCAGATCGCGCTTGAGGGGCGCTTGCACGTTGCTGGGCAACGTTGCGTCTTCTTCTAATTCGCGGACTTCGTTCATTGCAGGCTTGGACGGGAAATGCCCGGCCCTTTGCGGATGTGCAAAAAGGTGAAACTATAGAAGCGCTCCCATGCTGCGTGCCATGGCTATTCGGATGCTGGGTATGCCTATCGCACATGGCTTTTGATTGCGATACCGGCCCTCCGCGCCTAATGCCGTATTTCAGCGCATACGGGCGCCGAAGGGCACCTGTAAACACTAGCTATTTACAGGGTCGGCGGGGTGGTGACCAAAATGCCGTGGCCTGTGTGGCGATCATCAGTTGCGCACCATGGCTTTGAGCTTGTCCGGCATTTCGAGCCGGGTCTTGCGTATCGAGATTGAGGTTGAGTTCGGCGGTCCGCGTTTTTCCTCATCGAATTGATGAGGCGGCGGTCGAACGTCCTCTTGCGCGTGGCTGTGTTGCGAGCAAAAGCCTTGCTGGCCTTGCCCAAGATCGCCCAATGCCAAGCGCAGCCTGGCGCACCATGCGCTGAGCTTTGTCATTAGCCCCTCTAGTAGTGTTGCGTTTGTGATGCGTATCTGGACAAAGTTGTGAGAATTTGCACTCGATTCGTCAGCAGCAGTTCGCCGTGGGTCCCAAGAGGCCTCAGAGTGGCAACCTCAAATAAAGCAATTGCAGCAGTGATGCCGGAGGAGGCCTCCTCAAGGGGGTGAAAGACATCCATGAAGGACCGATCGAGCGATCCCGTGATCGACGTGAACCAGCTGAAGGTGGGAATGTTCATCCACCTGGATCTGGGCTGGATGTCGCATCCCTTTCCCCTGTCCAGTTTCAAGCTCAGCTCGGAAGACCAACTGCTGGTGCTGCGTCGCCTGGGTCTGACGCAGGTGCGCTGGAGCCCGGGCAAGAGCGATCTGCAATTGGAGACCCAGCCGCAGCCCCTGGACGCCATGCCGGCCGGCGCCGACGACAGCGCACCGCCGCCTGCACCGGAGATGACGGCCGAGGAACTGGCCCGCGAAGCCCATCGCAAGGCCCTGGCTGCTCAGCGCGAAGCCCTGGCCATCTGCGAGCGCCAGTACGGCGAGGCCGGCGCCGCCTTCCACAGGGTGATGGAGCTGGTGCCCAAGGAGCCGGTGATGGCGCGCGAGCAGTCGGAGGCGCTGACCGCCGCCCTGCTCGACAAGATGCTGATCGAGGGCGAGCTCAACATCCGGCTGCTCAGCGAGGGCGCGGGTGACCGCGTGACCGCCCATGCGCTGAATGTGTCGATCATTTCCCTGCTGCTGGGCCGCGCTTTCGGGCTGACCCGCGACGAGATGATGGACCTGGGCGTCGGCGCGCTGATGCACGACGTGGGCAAGATCGAGGTGCCGCCGCGCCTGCGCCACCGCGACGACAGCTTCACAGCCATCGAGACCCAGACCTACCAGAGCCATGTGGCCAAGGGCGTGGCGATTGCGCAGAGCATGGGCATGTCGCCCGCTCCGCTGCTGGTGATCGCCCAGCACCACGAGAACGCCGACGGCAGCGGCTTTCCGCAAAAGATCAACATGGACAAGATGAGCGCCGGCGCGCGCGTCGTGGCCCTGGTCAACCGCTTCGACGGGCTGTGCAACCCGCTGCAGGTCTCGCGCTCGATGACGCCGCACGAAGCGCTCTCTCTGATGTTCGCGCAGGGCCGCAACCGCTTCGACGCGACCATGCTCAACGCTTTCATCCGCATGATGGGCGTGTATCCGCCGGGCTCCATCGTGCAGTTGACCGATGACCGCTACGCCATCGTCGAAGCCGTCAACTCCACGCGCCCGCTCAAGCCCAAGGTGCTGGTGCACGACCCGCGCGTGCCGCGCGAAGAGGCCCTGGTGCTCAATCTGGAAGAGCTGCCCGACCTAGGCATCCGCCGCAGCCTCAAGGCCGCGCAACTGCCGCGCGCCTCGCTCGACTACCTGGCCCCGCGTACCCGTGTGGCCTATTTCTTTGAATCTGCCGGGCCCACGACGGTGGCCGGAGAACTGGCCGCGTGAGCGCAATGAGACTCGTCAAGCTCGCCCCGCGCTCGCGGGCGCCAGCCATGGTCGCGGAAGCCGCGCTCATGGCGGCCTTGCAAGACGCAGTCTGGCTGGTCGATGCCGGCACGCAGCGCGTGGTCGCCGTCAATGCGGCGGCCGAGGCGCTGCTGGGCCTGCCCGCGGCGCAGCTGGTGGGCGAGTCCATCGAGTCCCTGGTCAGCACACCCGAAGACGCGATGTTCTGGTCCGAAGCGGCCACGGTGACCGACAAGCGCTCGCTGCATCTGCAATCCGATACCGTGATGCGCCACGCCGATGGCCGCATGCTGTGGGTGACGCGGCGGATCAGCTACGTACTGTCAGCTGAAGATAGCGGTTATTGGGTCATCGCGCTGCGCGACCTGACCCGCCAGCGCCAGCAGGAAGAAGAGCGTGAGACGCTGGTCTCCGAGCTGCGCGCCACGCTCGAATCCACGGCCGACGCCATCCTCGTCACCGACCTGGCCGGCCGCATGCGCAGCTTCAACAAGCGCTTTGCCGCGCTGTGGGAGCTGCCCGAAGACCTGCTGCTGGAGAAGAACGACGAAGCCGTGCAGGTGTGGATGCGCCGCTCGGTGACCGACGGCGCCGAGTACGCCACGCGCCTGACTGCCATCCAGGATGCGCCCCTGCTGCAGAGCAGCGATGTGATCACCCTGCTCAACGGCCGCGTGATCGAACGCGTCTCGTTGCCGCAGTTCAGCCGCGGCCGCCCGGTGGGCCGGGTCTATTCCTTCCGCGATCTCTCCGAGAAGCTCGCAGCCAGCCAGCGCATCGAGGAGCTCTCGCACTCGGACATGCTGACCGGCCTGCCCAACCGCCGCGCGCTGGCCGAACGCATCGACTATGCGCAGGCCATGGCGCGCCGCGACGGCACGCAGTTCGCCCTGCTCAATGTGGACCTGGACCGCTTCAAGCAGATCAACGACACGCTGGGCCAGAGCTATGGCGACCGCGTGCTCAAGGAGGTGAGCGAACGCCTCAAGCACACCATGCGCGAGGTCGATACCGTGGCCCGCCTGGGCGGCGACAGCTTTGCCCTGCTGGTGCATGAAGCCGACGCCCGCCTGGCCGAGACCGCGGCGCAGCGCGTGCAGGAGGCGATGTCGCAGCCCTTCACCTTCGATACGCTGAGCTTCACGGTGACTTGCTCCACTGGCATCGCGCTCTTCCCGAGCGACGGCAGCAGTGCCGACGAGCTGATGGCCAGCGCCGAGCGCGCCATGCACTGGGTCAAGGAGAGCGGGCGCGGCGCCTTCCGCTTCCACCAGCCGCGCAAGGACGTGGATCTGCTCTCGCGCATGCGGCTGGATCACGCCATGCGCCGCGCGCTGACCGAAGGCCAGTTCCGCCTGCACTACCAGCCGCAGATCAACCTGGCCAGCGGCCGCGTGATCGGTGCCGAGGCGCTGATCCGCTGGCGCGACCCGCTGCGTGGCGAGATCTCGCCGGTCGAGTTCATTCCCGTGGCCGAGGAGAGCGGCTTCGTCGTCGCCATCGGCGATTGGGTGCTGCACCAGGCCGTCGAGCAGGCCGCGGCCTGGCTGCGCCAGGGCACGCCGATGCAGATCGCCGTCAACGTCTCGGCCCTGCAGTTCCAGCAGGCGCACTTTGTGGACAGCGTGGCCCAGGCCCTGCGTGCCTCGGGCCTGCCGCCTTCGCTCCTGGAGCTGGAGCTGACCGAATCGGTGCTGCTGCGCGATGCCGACGAAGCGCTCTCGCGTATGCAGGCGCTGGCGGCGCTGGGTGTGTGCATGTCCATCGACGACTTCGGCACCGGCTATTCCAGCCTGGGCTACCTCAAGCGCTTCCCTATCCAGCGCCTCAAGATCGACCGCAGCTTCGTCAAGGGCCTGCCCGGCGACGCGAGCGATGCCGGCATCGTCAACGCCATCGTCCAGATGGGCCGTGCGCTGCGCCTGCAGGTGATTGCCGAGGGCGTGGAGACCGAAGCGCAGCGCGAGTTCCTGCACCGCATGGGCTGCGACGAATACCAAGGCTGGCTCTATGCGCCGGCGCTGGAGGCCAAGGCGTTTGAAGAGCGCGTCTGGCGCCGCCGGGGACGCTCGGTGCTCTGAGGCCGCGCAAGGCTCAAGCGCCGCCGCTTGATGCATGATGACCAGCGAGGAGCTCAGCCATGTATCACGACTCGCACCATCTGCTGCCGGCCAAACTGGCCGACCTGCACCCTACCCAGATCACCGTCGGCCTGGCCGAGGTCGTGGCCAAGCGGGCCGAATGGGCCAAGCTCAAACGCAAGCAGCGTGCCCACCTGCTGGCCGCGCATTGGTTCCCGGCCGTCAAGGGGCCGGGCGGGCGCTTCTACATCGTCGACCACCACCACCTCGGCCTGGCACTGCAACAGGAGGAGATCTCGCAGGTGTGGGTGATGCAGCTCGATGATTTTTCCCAGCTCAAGGGCGAAACCTTCTGGCGCCTGATGGAGTTCCGCCGCTGGGCCCATCCTTATGACCAGCGCGGACAGCGGCGCGACTACGCGTCCATTCCCGACGCGGTGACCGCCCTGCGCGACGATCCTTACCGAAGCCTCGCCGGCATGGTGCGCAGCGCCGGCGGCTTTGCCAAGGACACGGCACCGTTCTCCGAGTTCATCTGGGCCGATTACTTCCGCCTGCATCCGGCCTTGCGCATGCTGGCCAAAGTCAAGAAGGGCGAGATGCCGCCGCCGGTGCTGCAGCGCGCTATGCAGCTGGCGCGCGAGCCCCTGGCGCGCCATCTGCCGGGCTGGAGTGGCCGCAGCGACGACGACGTTGACGAGCAGGCATGAGCGAGTCGCGCCCGAGCTGGGCTGACCTGATTGCGGGCTTGTCCATCGCCGGCTTGCTCCTGCCGGAGGCCGTCGCCTACGCCGGCCTGGCCAATGTGCCGCCACAGGCCGGCGTGATGGCGCTGTTCGCGGGCCTCCTGGTCTACGGCCTGCTCGGCGGCAGCCGCTTTGCCGTGGTCTCGGCCACCTCCTCCTCGGCGGCCGTGTTCCTGGCGGCAACGAGTCCGGCCGCCGGCGTCGGTCCGGGTGCCCGCCTCGCTCTGGGCGCGGGCCTGGTGCTGCTGGCGGGCGTGTTCTTCTTGATCGGGGCCGCGGCCCGGCTCGGCGCCTTGTCCAGCCTGATCGCCAAGCCGGTGCTGCGCGGCTTTGCCATGGGTCTGGCGCTGACCATCGTGCTCAAGCAATGCCCCAAGCTGCTCGGCGTGCAGACCACGCACGGCGATTTCTTCCGCTTGCTTTGGGAGTTAGGCGGCCTGGCGCCGCACTGGAACTGGGGCAGCGCCGCCATCGGCCTTGGCGCGCTGGCGCTGCTGCAGCTGCTGGCGCTGCGCCGCGCCCTGCCTGGCGCGCTGATCGTCATCGCGCTCGGCATCGGCCTCGATGTGGCGGGCGTGGGGCATGCCTGGCAGGTGCCGGCCGTCGGCCCCATCGCGCTGAACTTTGTGCAGCCGCATCTGCCCGCGCTGGACCGCGAGCAATGGCTGCGCATGGGCGAGCTGGCGTTTGCGCTGGCGCTGATCCTGTATGCCGAGTCCTATGGTTCGATCCGCACCTTTGCCCTGCGCCATGGCGATGCCACCTCGCCCAACCGAGACCTGCTGGCCCTGGGCGCGGCCAATCTGCTCAGCGGGCTGATGCAGGGCATGCCCGTCGGCGCGGGCTACTCGGCCAGTTCGGCCAACGAGGCGGCCGGTGCGCGCAGCCGCGCGGCCGGCCTGATCGCCGGGGCGGTCGTGGCGCTGGCTGTGTTCACGCTGCTGCCCTGGATCGCGCACATCCCCGAGCCGGTGCTGGCGGCTATCGTCATCCATGCCGTGGGCCACACACTGAACCCGGCTTCGCTCAAGCCTTACTTCCAATGGCGGCGCGACCGCCTGCTGGTCCTGCTGGCGCTGGCCGCCGTGCTGCTGCTGGGCGTGCTGGACGGCCTGCTGGCCGCCGTGGGCGCCAGCATCGTGATGCTGCTGCGCGACCTGGCCGGCACGCGGCTGAGCTGGCTGGGCCGCCTGGGCGACGGGCACGACTACGTGGACATCGCACGCCATCCCGAAGCCGTTTCGCCGGCCGACTTGCTGATCGCGCGGCCCGAAGGTCCCGTGTTCTTCGGCAACGCCGACGCGGTGTTCGAGGCCCTGCGCTCGCGCGTGCTGGCGCAGCGCGAGCTGCAGCCCGTGGTGCTGAGCCTGGAGGAATCGCCCGACCTCGATGCCACCAGCATCGAGGCCCTGGTCGAATTTGCGTGCTGGATGCATGCGCGCGGCCAGGCGCTGATCCTGGCCCGGGTGAAGGACCGCGTGCGCGACCTGCTTCTGCGCGTGCAATCGCCGGCCCTGCCGCACTCTGCTTTTTCCGCCTGGAGCGTCGACGACGCAGTCACCCTGGCCCTGGCAAATGCCAGGGAACAGCCGCCAGGCCCAGCCTCCTAGCGACCGCTAGCTTTCCCGGAGAAGCGAGCCCGGGGCGGGGCGTCACAATCTGCCATGCTCTACAAGTTCCGATCCAAGGCCGGCGGCGACGTCATCATGATGGGGCCCACAGGCGACGAGATGCTGCGCCTGATGGGGCGCGAGCCCTCGGCGCAAGGCATCATCACCAAGGCCGACATGGCCGCAGCCGTCGCTGCGCTTGAGAAAGCCGTTAGCGATGACGAAGCTGCCTTTGCCCGCGGCGTGGAGGAGGCCAAGGCCGCCGGTGAAGCAGCCCCGAAGCGCAGTGGCATCCAGCTGCGCCAGCGTGCATGGCCCCTCGTCGAGTTGATGCGCCATGCCCAGCGCGAAAACCAAGATCTGACCTGGGGCGTTTGAATGGGCCTGGATAGCAGCACGCGCATCCTCGCGATCCGCCATGGCGAGACCGCCTGGAATCGCGAGACCCGCCTCCAGGGCCATCTCGACATCGGGCTGAACGAGCGTGGCCGCGCCCAGGCGAAAGCCGTGGCCGAGGCGCTGCGCGGCGAGCCAATTGCGGCCGTCTACAGCAGCGATCTGAGCCGCGCGCAGGACACGGCGCGTGCCTTGGCTGCGACCACCGGGGCTGCGGTCTGCCTGGATGCGGCCTTGCGCGAGCGCGCCTTCGGTCATTTCGAGGGCAAGACATGGGACGAGATCGCCGCCCGCTGGCCCGAGGACAGCCAACGCTGGCGCCAGCGCGATCTGGGCTTTGCGCCTGGCGGCGGCGAGTCGCTACCGGTCTTTTACGAACGCTGCGTGGGCGCCGTGCTGCGCCTGGCCGACAAGCATCCGGGCGAGCAGATCGCCATCGTGGCCCATGGTGGCGTGATGGACTGCCTCTATCGCGCTGGCACCCGCCAGACCCTGCAGGCCGCCCGCGGCTGGCAGCTCGGCAACGCCACCATCAACCGCCTGCTGTACACGCCCGAAGGCCTGAGCGTGACGGGCTGGAACGATGACATGCACCTCGCCCATCTCGCCCTCGACGAATCCAGTACCTGAGCCTTGACATGAGTGCCACCTCCGCCCAGACCATCGTCCTCGTGACGCCCGTGTTCTTCGCCATGATCGCGGTGGAGGCTTTCGTCGGCTGGCGCCGCGGCCGCAACACCTACCGGTTGCCCGATGCCATGGCCAGCATCGGCCTGGGCATGCTGAGCCAGCTCGTCGGGCTGCTGACGGGCGCCCTCGGCATGGGCGTGTACATCCTTGTCTACGAGCATCTGGCGCCCTGGCACTTGAGCGAGAAGTCGCTGTGGGTCTGGGCCGGCGCGCTGCTGGCCTACGACTTCCTCTACTACTGGCTGCACCGCATGGGCCACGAGATGGCCGTGCTGTGGGCCGCGCACGTGATCCATCACCAGAGCGAGGAATACAACCTCTCGACCGCGTTGCGCCAGACCAGCAGCGGCTTCCTGCTCGGCTGGCTGTTCTACCTGCCGATGGCGCTGGCGGGCGTGCCGCCGCTGGTGCTCATCGTCGTGGGCCTGATCGACCTGCTCTACCAGTACTGGGTTCACACCCAGCAGATCGGCAAGCTCGGCTGGTTCGACTACTGGTTCTGCTCGCCCAGCAACCACCGCGTGCACCACGCCGTCAACGAGGTGTACCTGGACAGGAACTACGGCGGCATCCTGATCATCTTCGACCGCATCTTCGGCACGTTTCAAGAGGAACTGGACGATCAGCCCTGCGTCTACGGCACGCGCGATGCGCTGCTGAGCTTCAACCCCATCGTGGCCAACTGGCAGGTCTATGACCGGCTGTTCCGCAAGACCTGGCGCGCGCGCGGCCTCGATCGCCTGCGCGTGTGGGTCAAGGCCGCGCACTGGCAGCCGGCCTCATGGGGGCCGATGCCCGAAGACAACTACGACCCGTTTGCGAAGAAGCTCTACCGGCCGGCCGTTTCGCCCGGTCGCGTCAGGCTGGCGGTCGCGCTGTTCGTGCTGCTGCTCGGCGTCACCACCTGGTTGCTGTGGAACGCGCACTTGATGAGCTTCTGGGAGCAGGCTGCGGGCCTGGCAGCGATGGTCGTCGGCTTGTCGGTGGTGGGCTGGCTGTGCGAAGCCGGGCATGAGAAGGGCGAGGCGAAGGCGCCGGTTGGCGTGAGCGCGCAGCCCCAATGAACGAGCCCAAGGCCGCTGCGGCGGTGCTGGTCACGATGCCGCACAGCCACTACAGCGAGAAGGCACGCTGGGCGCTGGACTGGCTCTCCCTGCCGTATCGGGAGGAGCCCCACGTTCCCTTGCTGCATCGGATCGCCACGGTCCGCCGGGGCGGCGGCAGCGTGCCGTTGCTGGTGCATGGCACCCATCGCCTGACCGACTCCACCGACATCCTGGCCTACGCGGATGCGCTCTGCGGCGGCAATCGGCTGTATCCGAGCGACGCTGCACTGAGAAGCGAGGTGCAAGCGCTGGAGGAGCGGTTTGACGTCGAGCTCGGCCCCCACGTGCGACGGTGGGCCTATGCGCAGCTGCTCCCGGAGCGCCAGCAGCTGCGTCGCGCGATGTCACGCGGCGTCCCGCGTCTGGAGGCAATACTGCTGCCGCTGATCTTGCCGGGCGTGCTGCGCCTCATTCGCTCGGCCTTCCGGATCACGCCGCAGAGTGCGCAGCGCTCGATCGAGCGGGTGCGCGCTGTCTTTCTGGAGGTTGGCGAACGCCTGAGCGACGGGTGCGGCTTTTTGGTCGGCGACAGGTTCACCGCCGCGGATCTGAGCTTCGCAGCGCTCGCCGCTCCGGTGTTGTTTCCAGAAGGTGGCGGGGCCGCCTTTTCCAGCTTCGACGAAGTGCCCCTGGCCATGCGCGAGGAGGTCCTGCGCCTGCGTAGCACCGAGGCTGGACGCTTTGCGCTGCGCTTGTACGCGCAGGAGCGCTGGCTAAGGGCCTGAATTGCCGGCGGCAGCTGCGCGCAGCTTGTCCTTCTTGCTCATGCGCTTGCCCTTGACGCCGCCCACGGCCTGGGCCTCGCTCGCGACTTCCTTGGGCTCGAAGCCGGCAATCTGCTCGCGTGCCACGCGCTGACCCTGGCGCTTCTCGATCAGGCGGAAATGCGCTTCGGCATCGGCCGGGATGAAGCTCACGGCCACGCCTGTTTCACCGGCGCGGCCGGTGCGGCCGATGCGGTGGGTGTAGTCGGCAGCAGCACGCGGCAGGTCGTAGTTGAGGACGGCGGGTAGCTCGGGGATGTCGAGCCCGCGCGCGGCCACGTCGGTGGCCACCAGCACCTGAACCTCGCCACTCTTCAGCGCCGCCAGCACCTTGGTGCGCGCGCCCTGGCTCAGCTCGCCGTGCAGGGCCGCGGCCTTGATGCCGTTGGCCCAGAGCTTGTCGGACACATGCTCGGCAGCGTACTTCGTCGCCACAAAAACCAGCGCGCGCGACCAGGCTTCGGTCTTGAGCAGATGGCGCAGGAGCGACGTGCGGTTGGCCGTGTCCACATGGATGGCGCGCTGCAGGATGGCGTCCGTGCGCGCCTTCTCCGGCGTGATCTCAATGCGCTCGGGCTCATGCAACAAGCCATCGGCAAGGGCCTGGACGTTGGGTGCAAAGGTGGCCGAGAAGAACAGGTTCTGCCGTTTGGCGGGCAGCAGGGCGAGGATGCGGTTCAGCTCTTCCGAGAAGCCCAGATCGAGCAGACGGTCAGCCTCATCCAGCACTAGCAATTCCACGCCCGAGAGGCGCAGCGCGTTGTGCTCGACCAGATCCAGCAGCCGGCCCGGCGTGGCAACGATGATGTCCGCGCCGCCGCGCAAACCCATCAGCTGCGGGTTGATCGAGACGCCGCCAAACGCGACGGCGATCTTCAGGCGCTGCGGCAGCGAGCGGGCCAGATCGCGTAGCACTTCGCCCGTCTGTGCCGCCAGCTCGCGCGTCGGCGCCAGCACGACGGCGCGCAATTGGCGTAGGCCCTTGGCTTCAATAACTCTCTGAATCAGCGGCAGGGCGAAGGCTGCGGTCTTGCCCGAGCCGGTCTGCGCCAGGCCCAGCACATCGGCGCCGCGCAGGATGGCGGGAATCGCGGCGACTTGGATGGCCGTGGGCGCGTGATACCCCTGATCACGCACCGCGTGGACCAGGGCGGGCGCGAGGCCCAGGGTGTTGAATGACATCGGGAGCCTTATTCGTCGAACAGGCTGCCCGCTGCCTTGGGTGGCGTGACGCCGAGATGCCGATACGCCGCCAGCGTCGCAATGCGCCCGCGCGGCGTGCGTTGCAAAAAGCCTTGCTGGATCAGATAAGGCTCCAGCACGTCCTCGATGGTGCCGCTCTCTTCGCCGATGGCGGCGGCCACGTTGTCGAGGCCCACCGGGCCGCCGTCAAAGCGGTGCACGATGGCTTCGAGCAGCTTGCGGTCCATCAGGTCGAAGCCTTGCGGGTCCACGTCGAGCATCTTCAGCGCGGCGTCGGCGATGGGCTTGGTGATGCGGCCGTCGGCCTTCACCTCGGCGTAATCGCGGACGCGTCGAAGCAGGCGGTTAGCAATGCGGGGCGTGCCGCGCGAACGGCGGGCGACTTCCAGCGCGCCGTGCTCGTCGATGGGCGCATTCATCAGACCGGCCGAGCGCCTGACGATGCGCTGCAGCTCCTCGGCCGTGTAGAACTCCAGCCGCGCCACGATGCCGAAGCGGTCACGCAGCGGATTCGTGAGCATGCCGGCGCGCGTGGTGGCGCCGACCAGCGTGAAGGGCTGCAGGTCCAGCTTGATCGAGCGCGCGGCCGGGCCTTCGCCGATCATGATGTCGATCTGGTAGTCCTCCAGCGCGGGGTAGAGGATTTCTTCGACGACAGGCGAGAGGCGGTGGATCTCGTCGATGAAGAGCACGTCGTTGCGCTCCAGATTCGTCAGGATCGCAGCCAGGTCCTTGGGCTTTTCGAGCACCGGGCCCGAGGTCTGGCGCAGGTTCACGCCCAGTTCGGCCGCGATGATGTGCGAGAGTGTGGTCTTGCCCAGGCCCGGCGGGCCGAACAGCAGCACGTGGTCCAGCGCCTCGCCGCGTTTGCGCGCCGCGCCGATGAAGATCTCCAGCTGCTCGCGCGCCTTCATCTGGCCCACGTATTCGTCCAGCAGCTTGGGCCGCAGCGCGCGCTCCAGCGCCTCCTCGTTGGGCGAGGTGGGGGCGGCGCTCACCACCCGTGGGGCAGAGGCGAAATCGTCAGTCTGGATGCTCATCGAGGCGCATTGTCTCAGGCCTCCGCTTCCTTGGCGGCTTGCACCGCGTGTGATTCATCGGCGCTCGCGCCATTGAAGAAGAGATTGAGCAGCACGGCCGCCACCGAGGTCAGCAGGATGCCCGACTCGATCAACGGGTGCAGCGCATGCGGCATCCACTGCTTGAAGTTGGGCGCGATCAGCGGGATCAGGCCGAAGCCGACCGACACGGCCACCACCAGGGCGTTGTTGCGGTTGGTCTTGAAATCCACTTGGCCGAGGATGCGCACGCCGGTGGCGACGATCATCCCGAACATCACCAGGCCCGCGCCGCCCAGCACCACGGTGGGCAGAGATTCCACCAGCGCCGCGAGCTTGGGCAAGAGGCCCAGCACGACGAGGATGGCGCCGCCGGCCACGCAGACAAAACGGCTCCGCACGCCCGTCACCGCCACCAGGCCCACGTTCTGCGAGAAGCTGGTGTAGGGAAAGGTGTTGAAGATGCCGCCGATCAGCGTGCCCAGGCCGTCGGTGCGCAGGCCGCGGGCGAGGTCCGCGCGGCTCACCGGCGTCCCGGTCATCTCGCCCAGCGCGAGGAACATGCCGGTGGACTCGATCATCACCACGATCATCACCAGCGACATGGTGAGGATCAGCAGCGGGTCGAACAGTGGCATGCCGAAATGAAAGGGCAGCACCAGCTCGAACCAGCCCGCCTTGCCCACCTTGTCAAAGTTCATCAGGCCCGTGGCTGCGGCCACCACGGCGCCGACGACGATGCCCAGCAGCACCGAGACATTGGCCAGGAAGCCGCGCGAGAACTTGTTGACCAGGAGGATGACGACCAGCACCAGACCGGCGATGCCGGCACCGGCCAGGTCGGCGTACTTGGGGTTGGGCAGGGTGGGCAGCAGGGCCAGGCCTTTCGGTATGGTCAGCACGGGCGGCAGGCCCGAGCCCGGCGCGCCGATGGCGGCCAGCCACTGGCTGTGGGCCGGGTCGACCAGCGAAGGCGCCGTGGGCCCGACCGGATTGCCGAAGATCCAGTTTATGCCCACCCGCATCAGCGTGATGCCGATGACCGCGATGATGGTGCCCGTCACCACCGGCGGAAAGTAGCGCAGCAGCCGGCTGATGCCCGGCGCGATGATCAAGGCGACGATACCCGCCCCGATGATGGAGCCGAACAGCAGCTGCGCGCCTTGCACACCCGGATTGGCGCCGGCAATCGCCAGCATGGGCGAGACCGAGGCGAAGGTCACGCCCATCATCACGGGCAGCTGGATGCCGAACCAGCGGGTGAGGCCGAAGCTCTGGATCAGCGTGACCAGGCCGCAGCAGAACAGGTCGGCCGAGATCAGCAGGGCCACGTCCTCGGGTGCGAGCTTGAGCGCGCGGCCCACGATCAGCGGCACGGCCACCGCGCCGGCATACATCACGAGCACGTGCTGCAGGCCGAGGGCGAACAGCTTGGGGGCGGGCAGGGCTTCGTCAACAGGAAGGGCCGCGGCGACTTCGGACATGGCAGATTCCTCCAGCGAAGCCTTCGCTTGTACTGGAATGCTGCGCCGCCGCAAAGCGGGGCTTTCCGCAGCGTCAGTCGCTCAGGACAGCTTCTTCAAGGCCAGCTTGATGCCTTCGCTAACGCCCACCTCAAGCGGCAGGCTCTTCAGCGCGAGGCCGGCTTCCTTCTCGCTGTAGCCCAGCGCCACCAGGGCTTGCAGGATGTCGGCCTGCGCATCGTTGGCGATCTGCGTTGGCATCGAGAGATCGGGCGCGAGCTTGCCCTTCAGTTCGAGCAGCAATCGCTCGGCGGTCTTCTTGCCGATGCCCGGCACCTTGACGAGCCGGGCCGAGTCCTGCGCGCTGACGGCTGCCGCGAGTTCGGTGACGGAGAGGCCCGATAGCAGGCCCAGAGCCATCTTGGGGCCGACGCCCGAGATCTTGATCAGCTGGCGGAAGGTGCTGCGCTCCTCGGCGGTGAGGAAGCCGAACAGCACGTGCGCGTCTTCCCGGATCGACAGATGCGTGAGCAGCGTCGTGCGCTCGCCCAGGCCCGGCAGGTTGAAGAAGGTGCTCATCGGCACATCGACTTCGTAGCCCACGCCTTGCACGTCGAGCAGGATTTGCGGCGGGGATTTTTCGGCAACGAGGCCGGTGAGTCGTCCAATCATGCGCGCCATTATGCTGGCCCCATTTCCAGGAGAAACAGCATGCACGCTTGGCTTTGCGAGAACCCCACCGGCGTCGAGGCCCTGCAATGGCGCGAACTGCCCACGCCCGAACCGCGGGCCGGCGAAGCGCGCATCGCCATCGAGGCGGCGAGCCTGAACTTTCCCGATCTCTTGATCGTGCAGAACAAGTACCAGATCAAGCCGCCGCTGCCCTTTGTGCCGGGCGCCGAATTCGCCGGCATCGTGGAAGCGGTGGGCGAGGGCGTCGCGCATCTCAAACCCGGACAGCGCGTGGCCTGCATGGCGGGCACGGGCGGCTTCGGCACGCATGTGGTGGCCAAGGCCGCGCTGTGCATGCCGCTGCCGGCGGGCTTTCCGGCCGTCGATGCGGCGGCCTTCGTGATGACCTATGCGACCTCGCACCACGCGCTGATCGACCGTGCGCGGCTGAACGCGGGCGAGACCGTGCTGGTGCTCGGTGCTGCCGGCGGCGTGGGCACGGCGGCGATCCAGATTGCCAAGGCAGCGGGTGCGCGCGTGGTGGCTGCGGCGTCCAGTGCCGAGAAATGCGCGCTGTGCGCAAAGCTGGGTGCCGACGCCACGCTCAACTACGGAGAGCTGCGCGACCCGAAGGCCTTGCGTGAAGCGATTGCCGCAGCAACCGGCGGCAAGGGCCCTGACGTGGTCTACGACCCGGTCGGCGGCGAGATCGCGGAACCCGTGCTGCGCTCCATCGCCTGGCGCGGCCGCTACCTGGTGGTCGGCTTTGCGGCCGGGCCGATCCCGGCGCTGCCGTGGAACCTCCTGCTACTCAAGGGCGCGAGCCTGGTCGGTGTGTTCTGGGGCGAGTTCGCCAAGCGCGAGCCCGCGGCCAATGCGGCCATGATGGGCGAGCTGGCCGCCTGGTATGCGAGGGGCCTCATCAAGCCGGTGATCGACCGTGTGATGCCCATGAGTGAATTGGCCGCCGCCTTCGCGCTCATGGGCTCGCGCGAAGTGCAAGGAAAGCTGGTCCTGAGCAACTAGCACCGCCCGCACGACGCAAGCCCCACTTCGCCGGACACGAATCCTCGTATCACGGCGACGTCACCTGCGCTTCGTAACCTCCATGGAATTAGAACGTTATTCCAACGGAGGAAGAGTGATGAAGGCGGTTCGTAATAGAAAAGCGTGGTGGGGCGTGTCGGGGCTCGTGTTGGCGTCGATGACGGCTCTGCTGGTGGGTTGCGACTGGTCGCCGGAGCCGGTGCCGGGGCCGCCCACCCAGCAGTCGATCAAGCATGTATTCGTGATCACGATGGAGAACAAGAACTTCTCAGACACCTTTGGCAGCAGCACGCAGAACCCGTACATGCAGGGTCTGGCCAAGCAGGGCGCGCTGCTGCAGCAGTATTACGGCACGGGCCATGTGAGCCTGGACAACTACATCTCGATGATGAGTGGCCAACCCTCGACGGCCGAGACGCAAGGCGACTGCTTTGCCGGCTTCAACGACGTGGTCTCGATCGGCACCGATGCTGCCAATCCCAAGGTGATCAAGTCGCAGGGCGGCATGGGCTGCGTCTATCCCAAGGAGGTGAAGACCCTGGGCAACCAGCTCACCGATATCGGCCTGAGCTGGAAGGGCTATATGGGCGACATGGGCAACGATCCCACCCGCGAAGCCAAGACCTGTGGCCACCCCAAGATCGGCACCATCGACAACACGCAAGCCGCGCAGGCGCCAACGGCCGACGTGCCCTTGGGCGACCAGTACGCGAGCCGGCACAACCCTTTCGTCTACTTCCATGCCGTCATCGACGACCAGGCTTATTGCGACAGCCATGTCGTCAACCTGGACGCGAGTCTGCAGAACGACTTGAAGAGCGTGGACACCACGCCCAACCTGGTGTTCATCACGCCCAACCTCTGTGACGACGGCCATGACGGCGACGGCACCGGCGCGGCGGGCAAGGGCTGCGTCAATGGCGCTAAGGGCGGCCTAGCTTCGATCGACGCCTTCCTGGCCAAGTGGATCCCGATCATCCAGGCCTCGCCGGCTTACCAGAAGGACGGCCTGATCATCATCAACTTCGACGAATCGGCGGACATCCTCCCCGCCGGCCAGACCGTCGTCAACGGCAAGGCCACCGTCGTGCTGAACCTGCCGGGCGACTCCTGCTGCGGCCAGCAGACCGGGCCCAACGTGACGCGTCCTGCGGACTCCTTCCTGCCGGTGTCTGCATCGCTGCAATACCAGCTGCACTACCAGGGCGTGGGCGGCGACCGCGTCGGCGCGATCATGTTGTCGAAGTGGATTGCGCCCGGCACGATCAGCGCCACGCCGTACAACCACTACTCGCTGTTGAAGAGCCTGGAGACGATCTTCCAGACGAATGGCTTCCTCGGTTATGCGGATTACAAGAACCTGGCGACCTTTGGCGCGGACATCTTCACCAACCTCAGGTAAGTGTTGATCGCGCGTTTCAGGTGGTCAGGGCCGGCCCTCGTGGCCGGCTTGCTGCTGCTGATGATGCTGGCGGCCTGCGACCGGGCCCCGGCGCCGGCCGCAGGCGTGCCTCGCGCCACGCTTGCGGAGCTCGGCAAGCTGGCCTTCTTCGACCCGACGCTGTCAGCCTCGGGCCGGCAATCCTGCGCGAGCTGCCACGATCCGGCGCATGCCTACGGCCCGCCCAATGGCCTGGCCGTGCAGATGGGCGGCCCCGAGCTCAAGGATGCCGGCACGCGCGCCGTGCCTTCGCTTCGTTATCTGCGACGCACGCCGATCTGGTTCAAGGCCATGCAGACCAATTTGCGCGAGCGCCTCACCGATGCCGACAACGTGCCTACCGGCGGCTTCACCTGGGATGGCCGCTTCAACACCATGGCCGAGCAGGCGCGCGCGCCGCTGCTCGCTGCCAACGAGATGGCCAACGCGAGCAAGGCCGAGGTGGTGCGGCGCCTGGCTGCGAGCCCCAATGCCGTGCGCTTTCGCGAGGCCTTGGGCGCCGACATCTTCCAGCGGCCCGAAGCTGCATTCGCTGCGCTGGCCGAGGCGTTGCAGCGCTTCCAGCTCGATGACCCGAGCTTCCAGCCCTACGACAGCAAGTTCGATCGCGTTCTTGATGGACACGCTCAACTGAGCGCGCAAGAAGCACGCGGCCTGAAGCTGTTCTCCGATCCTGACAAGGGCAATTGCGCGTCCTGCCATATTGCGCAGCCCGGCGCCAATGGCGCGCATCCGCTGTTCACGGACTTTGGCTTCCAGGCGCTGGGCGTGCCGCGCAATGCGGAGATCCCCGCCAACGCCAGGGCGGACTATTACGACCTCGGCCTGTGCGGACCCACGCGGACCGATCAGAGCACAGACAAGGCTTACTGCGGCTTCTTCAAGACACCCAGCTTGCGCAACGTGGCCACGCGCGGAGCCTTCTTCCACAACGGGCGCTTCCATACGCTCTCAGAGGCGCTGCGCTTCTATGTGGAGCGCGACACGGCGCCGCGCCAGTGGTACCCGCACGAGCCCTTCGACGACCTGCCCGCAACGCTGCGCGACAACGTCAACCGCCGCAACGCGCCGATGACGAACCGCGGCGGCGGCCGTCCGGTGTGGTCGGCCGCCGATGTGCGGGATGTGGTGGCGTTTCTGGGGACCTTGAGCGACGCAGATGCCGCTCAGGTCACTCGTTAGTCAGTTGCGACCGAACAGCCCCAGGCGCTGCGCTTCCAGCGCGGCCTCGGCACGCGAGCTCACGTTGAGCTTGCGGTAGATCTGCTTGACGTAGTCAGCAATCGTGTGGCGCGAGAGGCCCAGCTGCACGCCGATCTCGGGCAGGGTGAAGCCCTTGGCCACGCGCAACAGCACTTCGGTTTCGCGCTCGGTCAACGAGACCTCGTGCAGCAGCGCGGCGTTGGGGCGCTTCTGCGCCGCAAAGTAGGCGATGACCTTGCGCGCGATGGAGGGCGAGAGCGGCGGCTCGCCGCCGCTCATGCGCTGCAGCTGCTCGATCAGCAGCTCGCGCGACTGTTCCTTGAGCAGATAGCCGAAGGCGCCGGCCTGCAGGGCGGGGAAGAGGTGCTCGTCGTCATCGTGGATGGTCACAATCACCGACTGCACTTCGGGCTGCTTTTCGCGCAAGGCCGTCACCACGTCCACGCCGGAGCCGTCGGGCAGGCCCAGATCCAGCAGGGCCAGCGAGAAGCGCTGGCTGCTGACCTGCAGCAACGCGTCCTGCACGCGCGAGCATTCGGTAATCTGCGCGCTAGGGAAGACCTGCTTGACCAGCGCCTTGAGCCAGGCGCGAATCTCAGGAATGTCTTCCAGCAAAAGTATGTGGTTCATGGTTCTCAACTCCTCCGCAGCTTGTCGCTGTTCTCTCACTATTCTTGATCAATTTGCTTTATCGCATTGATTGGGTGACAGCGCTCGCCTATAGCCCCATGATCAGAGAGGAATCGTGAGACGAATCACGGTTCCCCAGCCGGGGCCGGACTCCACGAGACACTGGCCCTGCATCTGCTTGGCGCGCGACTTCATGCTGGCCATGCCATGGCCGCGGTCCAGTCGGCCATCGGTTTCGGTCGAGATGCCTTGGCCGTTGTCCTGGATGACGACCAGGAAATCGCCATCCTGCACATTGCAGCTGACCGTGCAATGCGTGCCGCCGCTGTGCTTGATGATGTTGGAGACGGCCTCGCGGAAGATGCGCGTGGTCTGCACATAGGCACGCGCCGGCAGGGTGTGGATGATGTCCTCGGCCGGGCTCTTCCATTCGGCCATGATGTTGGCCTGGCCCAGGCGTGAGACCACCTCGGCGCGCCAGTCGCCCAGGGCATCGAGCAGCTGCAACGGCTTGCCGGTGAGGCCGCGCACCGAGAGGCGCATCTCTTCGAGCGCCTCGCGCGCAAGCGTGGAGATGCGGTCGCTCTCGCTCGTGTGCACGATGGTCAGCAGCTTGGCGCCGAGGTCATCATGCAGGTCGGCGGCAATGCGCTTGCGTTCGCGCTCGGTCACCTGCTCCACCTTCGATTCGGTCATCGCGTGGTAGTTGCGCTCCACCTCGGCAATGCGCTCATGCACCTGCAGCTCCACCTGCGCGTGATGGCGCTCGGCCTCGAGGCGCGCGCGCGCCACCGCGTGGATGGCATGCACGCCCCAGGCCAGCATCAGCAGAGGCAGCGCGAGGCGGGTCCATTCCACGCCAGACCAGCCGAGCAGGGCTTGCATCACGGGTACCAGCAAGGCCAGGGCGCCGAATGCCAGCAAGGCGCTCATCCAGCGCGCGTCGTTGATCTCGAAGGGCGCTGCGTTGGCGGTCAGGCTGTGCCGACGCAGCTCGCGCACCTGCCAGACCTGAGCGGCCAGCAGCTCCAGCGCTGCCAGCGCCCACACCGCCGGCAGCGCGGCCGGCAGGACGAACACAAGCAGCACGGCCAGCAGGCATTGCGCCAGCAAGGCCAGGTCCAGCGAAGCGCGCTGCAGGCCGGCCGTGCGCAAGAGGAACTGCATGCCGAACAGCGCCATGGCCGCCCAGCCCAGGGCCTGCAAGGGGCCGCTGGAGCAGAACAGCACGATCCACGCCAGCATCATGCCGGCCAGGTAGATGGCCGGGCGATCACGCCGATGCTGCCTCGCCACCACGGCCAGGCACAGGCTCATCATCAGCAGCATGGCGGCCAGGGCCTGCGCGATCAGCGCGGGCGTGGCTTCAAGGGAAGGCGTTTGCATGGACGGGGATTGTGCAGGAGCGCCCCCGCTTTGCGGACCCAGGCGACAATGCGCGCCTTGCCAACAAATTCCACCATTCGTGATCCTCAAGCACGCCCTGACGCCTGCGGACAACAAGCGGCTCGCCCATGTCTGCGGCAGCCTGGACGAGCACCTGCGTGAGATCGAGGCCGCCCTGGGCGTGACGATCAGCCACCGCCAGGAGCTGTTCCGCATCGAAGGACCCAAGGCCGCGGCCGAGCGCACGGCGGCGCTGCTCGACACGCTGTACGAGCGCGCACGGCGTGCGCTGGCGGCCGAGACCGTGCAGTTGGCCCTGGTGGAGGCCGCGGGCGATGTCAGCGCGCGAGCCCGCTCCAAGGTGGCCAGGCCGGCCCCTGAGGTGGCGGCGCCTAACGAGATCGTTCTGCGCACCCGGCGCGCCGACCTGGCCGGCCGCACGCCGCGCCAGCACGACTATCTGCACAACATCCTCAACCACGACATCAGCTTCGGCCTTGGGCCGGCCGGCACCGGCAAGACCTTCCTGGCCGTGGCCTGCGCCGTGGATGCGCTGGAGCGCAGCAGCGTGCAGCGCATCATCCTCACGCGCCCCGCGGTGGAGGCCGGCGAACGGCTCGGTTTTCTGCCGGGTGACCTGACGCAGAAGGTCGATCCTTATCTGCGCCCGTTGTACGACGCGCTCTACGACCTGATGGGTTTTGACCGCGTGACCAAGGCGTTTGAAAAGGGCCAGCTCGAAGTCGCGCCCCTGGCCTTCATGCGCGGCCGCACGCTCAACCACGCCTTCGTCATCCTCGACGAGGCGCAGAACACCACGCCCGAGCAGATGAAGATGTTCCTCACGCGCATCGGCTTTGGCAGCCGCTGCGTGGTGACCGGCGACACCAGCCAGGTGGACCTGCCGCGCGGCATGCCCAGCGGCCTGGTGGACGCCGAGCGCGCGCTGGCCAAGGTCAAGGGCATTGCGATGACGCGCTTCACCAGCGCCGACGTGGTGCGCCATCCGCTGGTGGCGCGCATCGTCGATGCCTACGAAGCACATGAGAAACGGGAGGGCCGCGCATGAAGCCCGAGCTGACGCTATCGCTGCAATTCGCCGACCCGCGCCATCGCGATGCTCTGCCCCGCCACAAGGTCGCGCGCTGGATCCGCGCTGCGCTGGAAGCGCCGGGCGAGATTACCGTGCGCATCGTCAGCGCCGAAGAAGGCCGCGCGCTCAACAGCGAGTTCCGCGCCAAAGACTACGCCACCAATGTACTGACTTTCTACTACGCGCATGAACCTGTCGTGAGCGCCGATCTGGTGATCTGCGCGGAGGTGGTCGAAAAGGAAGCCAAGGAGGCCCGGCTCGACATCGCCGCGCATTACGCCCATATGCTGGTGCACGGCACCCTGCATGCCCAAGGCTATGACCACGAAGCCGACGACGAGGCCGAATGCATGGAAGCGCGCGAGAGCGAGCTGATGCTGTCCCTGGGCTTTGCCGATCCCTACAAACGGCGAAAGAAATAAGCCCATGGCCCGACCTCGCGCGCTGAATCTCGCTTTGCAGGGTGGTGGCGCGCACGGTGCCTTCACCTGGGGCGTGCTGGACGCATTCCTCGAAGATGGACGCCTGAACATCGACGGCGTCAGCGGTACCAGTGCGGGCGCGATGAATGCCGTGGTGCTCGCACAAGGACTGATGGACGGCGGCGCGGAAGGCGCACGTGCTGCGCTGGATCGCTTCTGGCATGCCGTGGCTGCGGTCGCACCGCCGGGCCTCTCCCTGGCCCAAGGTCAGGGAGCGGAGGCCGCGCCCATGGTCAAGCTGATGTTGCAGTGGACCCAGTACTTCACGCCCGCGCAGATCAACCCGCTGGGCCTGGACCCGCTGGCCGACATCGTACGCAAACAGATCGACTTCGAGCGTCTGCGCCACCAGAGCCCGATCAAGCTCTTCATTGCCGCCACGCAGGTGCGCACCGGCAAGCTGAAGATCTTCCGCAGCTCGCAGCTGAGCGCCGAGGCGCTGCTCGCTTCGGCCTGCCTGCCGACCATCCACCGCGCCGTGGAGATCGACGGCGAGGCCTACTGGGACGGCGGCTATGCCGGCAATCCGGCCATCTTCCCGCTGTTCTATGAGTGCCACTCGCCCGATACCCTGCTGGTGCTGCTCAATCCGATGGAGCGCAAGCAGCTGCCGCAGACGGCCTCGGAGATCGCCGGCCGCGTGGCCGAGGTCGGCTTCAACGCCGCCTTCCTGCGCGAGATGCGCATGTTCTCGCTACTGCAATCGCAACTGCCCAAGCGCTGGCTGGGTTTCTCGCTGGGCATCATGGAGCGGCGCCTGCGCCAGGCGCGCTTCCACATGATCGACGGTGGCAAGGCGCTGCTGGACTACGACCCGGATACCAAGCTCACCGCGGGGCTGCCGCTGTTCGACCGGCTGAAGAGCCTGGGGCGCAAGCACGGCAAGGCCTGGCTGGAGGCAAACGGGCGTGATGTGGGCAAGAAGTCGACGGTGGACATTGCGGAGCTGTTTCTCTGAGGTGGCGCCCTATTTCGGCTGCCAGGCGGTGCTATAGGCCCTCGATGAGGCCGGCCGCGAAGTCCGTGACGATGGTGTAGGCCCCAACTGCAGCCAAAGCGAAGATCAGGGTGGCGGCGAGCTTGTGAGTCCGCGCCCAGGCGCGAAGGGTGGGAGATTCCATGGCCGATTTCCTTTGCGTGAGAGCGCTGGCTCAAGAAGCACCACACAAAGGGCGTGAAACCCGGCGTGGCCGAGCCCCACGACAGCGCCGAAGGCCCCGCCGGCAAGCAAGGCTGCGAATACGCCGCGGACATGCGCCAATGGGCTGTCGTCAGCAGCTTCGGTGAGGGGCGACAAGGTGCCTGGAATCCGGTCCGTGCGTTCCTCTCCAGCGCAGGCGAAGATCTGCACAGCGTCAAGGCACAGATGGGTTTGCATGATGGGCTCCTGTTCGCTACCGCGCGGTTTGCGCGTTAGGCACATCCTGCCGCTCCGGATGCGGCCCGGATGCGGCCCAGCTCAAAGAGCTCTGCGTACTCCCCGCAAGCATGGGGTTAGCGTTCGGCTTTGGGCGGTACTTTGTCTCGTCCTGACGTTTTCCTGATGGGCCTTCACATAGCATCCAGGTACACGAAACAGCGTCAGGCATGACGCACAAGGGAAGAAAGCCATGAGCCTCGGTATCGAACTCAAAGGTGATGACGGCCGCATGAGCCCGCTGCGGGTGCTGCGCTGGGGCCTCACCGGCCTGGTCATCGTGATCCTGCTGGCCGCGCTGTGGCCTTTCGCCACCGTGCCCACGGGCCACCGCGGCGTGGTCACGCAGTTCGGCCGCATCACCGGCATCGAGGGCGAAGGCCTGGCGGTGCTGCCGCCGTGGCAGAAGCTGTCGGTCTTCAATGTGCGCTCGGAGCAGGCCGACGTGGAAGGCGCCGAGGGCTCGACCTCGGACCAGCAGCCGGTCAAGGTCAGCCTGACCGTGCGCTACGCCATCGCACCCGATCGCGTGGCCGAGGTGTTTGAAAAATACAGCCGCACCGGCGACTTGAACAGCTATGTCAACACCGCCACGCAGGAGGTCTTCAAGGCCGTGACGGCGCGCTACACGGCGCCAGACCTGATCAGCAAGCGTGCCGCGGTGTCGGGCGATATCGGCGCGGCCCTGCGCGTCAAGCTCGCGGTCTATGGCGCCAACGTGATCAACATCGACATGCGCAACTTCGCCTTCAGCCCGAGCTACATGTCGGCCATCAACGAGAAGGTCACGCAGGAGCAACTGCGCCTGGGCGCCGAGAACAAGCTCAAGACCGTGGAGGCCGAGCAGAAACAGAAGGTCGCCGTGGCCGAAGCCGAAGCCAATGCCCTGCGCGCCAAGGCCGACGGCGAGGCCTACGCCAACCTCAAGGTCGCGCAAGCGCAAGCCGAAGCCATGCGCGTGCAAAACGCCGCGCTACGCGAGAACAAGGACGTTCTGGAACTGCGCCGCATCGAGGTCGAGATGAAGAAGGCCGAGCGCTGGGACGGCAAGCTGCCCGAGCACATCTATGCGGGCGCGCCGGTGCCGTTCATGAATGTGAATCCGGGGAAGTGAGCGCTGCGGTGCCGCGCATCGCATGGCCACGTTTCTGCAAACGGTCGCGGACATCCTGATAGGCGCTGCCGGCAGCGTATTCGTCGCCCTTGCTTGGATCAGGATTGAAGCGCAGAGCACGGACCGCCTGATCCTGAGCGCCAACGGGCGCCTGATCGTTGCCGACACGGGGGGGCGAATGATTTCCTCGTACGGAAAGCCGATCGCACACTTTGACGCCATTGGAACCATCGACATCAAGCACGTCGCCGCTGGCAAGGGACGCGAATGGTGGGTTGTCAGTCTGAGGGTTCCCGGTCAGCGCACCGTCCGAATCGGAAAGACGGCGAATGACGTTCAAGCGTCGATCGCGGCCGCCGCTCTCAGCACGATCACGGGCAAGCGTGTGCGCGTGTTGCAAGGCGGGGGGCTCTAGCTCCCAACTGCCTTGTAAACGATGGCAAAGCCTCAGCCGCGCGCAGACAAGTCGTGGAATATTGCGACGTCCTCAAGCCCGATGGAGCCCTCGATGAACCGCGCAATCACACGTCCCGCCGCCCTGATCCTGTTGTCCTTCGGCCTGCTCGCCGGTGCGCTCGCCCAGACCCGCCCGGAAGGCGGCAGGCAAGGCGCGATGAAGGCTTGCCGCCCCGATGTGCAGAAGTTCTGCCCCGACGCGAAGCCCGGCGATGGCCGTATCGCGGCGTGCCTGAAGGAGCACAAGGACGAGCTGTCGGCCGAGTGCAAGGAAGCGGTCGGCAAGGCAGCCAAGGCGCATCATCCGGCCAGCGGCGCGGCGCAGTAATTCATTGCCGCGCTCGCTCGCTGACTACTTCTGCGAACTCAGATACCGCTTGCGCCAGAACAGCCAGCTCAAGGCCAGGCCCACGCCCGCCATCAGCGCGACCGCAATCCAGAAACCCGTGGCCCGGTGAATCAAGGGCAGAGCGTCGAAGTTCATTCCGAAGATGCCTGTGATCAGGTTCAGCGGCAGGAAGACGGCGGTGAGCACGGTCAGCGTTCGCATGATGCTGTTGGTGCGGTGGCCGAGGGCCGAGAAGTGCATCTGCACGGTGGACTCGGCGCTGCTCTCCAGCCGGCGCACATGCGAGAGCACGCGTTCCACATGCTCCAGCACGTCGCGTGAGCGCACGCGCAGCAGCTCGCGTTCTCGGCGCACCTGGGCGTCGTCGCTTTCGGGCCATTCGTCGAGTGCGTCGATCCATTCCTGCATGGCGCTGCGCTGGTCTTCGCTGGTTTCTTCAAGCCGATGCAGGGCATCGCGCGAGGACAGCAGCAGCGGCCAGTTGTCGAACTGGCTGCGCGGGTCGAGCAGCTGGTTTTGCAGCGCGCTGAACTCGCGCGAGAGCAGGCGGCGCAGGTCGAGGTAGCTGTCCACCATGTGGTTGACCATGCGCAGCATCAGCTCGGCCGGGCTGTAGGGCAGGCGCGCGCTGCCGCGGCTGTCGCGGCCTTCGCTGAGGCGTTCGAGCCGCTCGGCAAAGAAGTCGCGCACCATGCAGTCGCTCGGGTGCACGGTCAGTAGCACGTGGTCGAAGATGGCGAAGCCGACCGGGTTGGTGTCGATGGCCTGCTCCAAATGGGCGATGTCTGCTTGCGCGTCGGCCAGGCCCTGCACGGCGGCGAGGCGGCGGAAGATCAGCAGGTCGTACCAGGAGGTGGTGTCGAAGTGCGAGGGGTGCTGCTCGTTGAGCAGGTCGCGCACATGCGGGTCCACGACGGGACCGGCGTTCCAGCGGGCCAGCGCGGCTTGCACCTCGGGCAGCAGCGCTTCGAACTCGCTGCGCGCGCAGCTGATCCACACGAAGCCGCTGGCGGGCAGTGCCGCGGGCAGCTGTGGCAGTTCGTTGAACTTGTCGCCGTCGAGGTGGAAGGCGCGCATCACTTCTTCAGCAGCCGCGCGGCTTCGAGCGCGAAGTAGGTGAGCACGCCATCGGCGCCCGCGCGTTTGAAGGCCAGCAGCGCTTCCATCATCACGGCGTCGTGGTCGAGCCAGCCGTTGGCAGCGGCGGCCTTGATCATGGCGTACTCGCCGCTTACCTGGTACGCAAACGTCGGCATGCGGAACTCGTCCTTCACGCGGCGCACGATGTCGAGGTAGGGCATGCCGGGCTTGACCATCACCATGTCGGCGCCCTCGGCGATGTCCAGCGCAACTTCGCGCAGGGCCTCGTCGCTGTTGCCCGGGTCCATCTGGTAGGTCTTCTTGTCGGCCTTGCCGAGGTTGGCGGCCGAGCCCACGGCATCGCGGAAGGGGCCGTAGAAGGCGCTCGCGAACTTGGCGCTGTAGGCCATGATCTGCGTGTGGATGTAGCCCGCGCCTTCAAGCGCCTGGCGCACGGCACCGATGCGGCCATCCATCATGTCGCTGGGCGCCACGATGTCCACGCCGGCCGCGGCCTGCGTGAGCGCCTGCTGGCGCAGGATATCGACCGTCACCTCGTTGAGGATGTAGCCGGTCTCGTCGATCACACCGTCCTGACCGTGGCTCGTGTAGGGGTCGAGCGCCACGTCGGTCATCACGCCGAGCTCGGGCAGGCGGTCCTTGAGCGCACGCACGGCGCGCGGGATCAGGCCCTCGGGGTTGAGCGCCTCGCGGCCGTCGAGCGTCTTGAGGCTGCCATCAACGGCCGGGAACAGCGCGATCACGGGGATGCCGAGCTGCAGGCATTCCTCGCCCACGCGCAGCAGATGGTCCACCGAGAGGCGCGAGACGCCGGGCATCGAAGCCACGGCTTGGACCTTGTCGTGACCCTCGTGCACGAAGACCGGCAAGATCAGGTCGCTGGCCGTCAGCACGTTCTCGCGCACCAGCGCGCGGCTGAAGGCATGGCGGCGTTGGCGGCGCGGGCGGCTGGCCGGAAAGGGGGGTGGGGTGTGAGAGGTCATGGCTCGGAAAGCTAGAAGCAATGTTCGCGCAATGTCGCCGTCCCACGTTCGTGGGGGCATGCCCTGCAGGCTGTGAGTAATTGAGTGTTTCTACGCAGCACCACGTAGTTACGCCGCCAGGGACGCACTGCTAAACTGATTTCTGAATGATAGCCGTGAGGTTGTTGTTCCCTGCTTTTCCTCCCTGAGCAGGAGCCTTAGCGTGATGACAGCGATAGGGCTTTGCGGCCCCGGCCTTAATGAGCCGGGGCTTTTTTTGTGGCGAGTTGTTTCTGGAAACAATGACATGGTGTCGGTCGCCATAATGGCCCGATGCTCTGGGTCAAAGCTTTCCACATCATCTTCGTTGCCAGCTGGTTCGCCGGCCTCTTCTACCTGCCGCGCATCTTCGTCAACCTGGCGATGGTCAGCGGCGACAGCCACGCCGAACGCGAGCGCTTGCTGCTGATGGCGCGCAAGCTTTACCGCTTCAGCACGATGCTGATGGGCGTGGCCCTGGCGCTGGGGCTCACGCTCTGGCTCTACTACGGCATTGGCCGCGGCCCCGGCCAGGGCTGGATGCACGCCAAGCTCGCCCTGGTGGCGGTGGCCATCGGCTACCACCATGGCTGCGGCGCCGTGCTGAGGCGCTTCGAGCGTGCCGCCAACCAGCGCAGTCATCGCTGGTTCCGCGTCTTCAATGAGGTGGCCGTCCTGCTGTTCGCGGCCATCGTTATCCTCGTCGTTGTGAAACCGTTCTGAGCATGCGCCAAGGGCGAAGCTCGGCAACCTGGTTGCTCCTGGCCTGGCTGCTGCTGATCGTCTACGCCAGCCTCTATCCCTTCGAACCCTGGCGTTGGCCGCCTGGCCAGCAGTGGCCCGATCTGCTTGCGCTGCCATGGCCGCGCAAGCTGTTTCCGTTCGACGTCAGTTGCAACCTGGTCGGCTACGCGCCGCTGGGCCTGCTCACTTTTGCAGCCCTGCTGCGCAGCGGCCGAGGCTTGCGCGCGGCGCTGTGGGCTTCGCTGCTGGTCGGGCCGCTGCTGTCCTTCTCGATGGAGGTGCTGCAGAACTTCCTGCCCGAGCGCGTGCCTTCGCGCTCGGACTGGCTGTTCAACAGCCTCGGCTCCACGGCCGGTGTGCTGATCGGCTTGGCGCTCGATGCCCTCGGCGGCTTGCGGCGCTGGCAGGATTGGCGTGACGACTGGTTCGAGCCGCACAGCGCTGGCGCCCTGGCCCTGCTGGCCTTGTGGCCCATGGCCTTGCTCTTCCCCGCGCCGGTGCCGCTAGGCCTGGGGCAGTGGCTGCCGCATTGGCAGGACTGGGCCTTCGATCTGGTCGACGGCATCCCCTGGCTCGCAGGCTGGTTCGATGCCGACGAGCCCGTGCTGCGCGCCCTGCCGCCGGGCTTCGAGGCGATTGCCACGGCGCTCGGCCTGCTCGGCCCCGCCTTGCTTGCCCTGTCGATCGCGCGGCGCGGCTGGCGGCGCCTTCTGATGGTGCTGGGCGTTGCGGTGCTGGGCGTGACGGTGAGCACCCTGTCCACGGCGCTGAACTTCGGCCCCTCGCATGCCTGGGCCTGGATCAGCGTGCCCACGCCGCCGGGGCTGGTTCTGGGCACGCTGCTGGCCCTGGCTGCGGTGCCGCTGCCACGCCGTGTGAATGCGGCGTTAGGCCTGCTGGTGCTGTCGGGCCTGATCGCCCTGGTCACGCATGCGCCGGCCGATCCCTACCTGAGCATTTCGCTGCAGGCCTGGGAGCAGGGCCGCTTCATCAATCTCTATGGCATGGCGCAATGGCTGGGCTGGGTCTGGCCGTTTGCGGCCCTGGTGTGGCTATTGGGCCTGGCCGGGCGGCGCAACCTGTGATCCCTACAATTCGCCCATGAGCTATTACCAGCGCCACATCTTCTTCTGCCTCAACCAGCGGACCAATGGCGAGTCCTCCTGCGGCGACCACGATCCGCAGGCCAATTTCGACCACTGCAAATCGCGCGTCAAGTCCGCGGGCCTGGCCGGCCCCGGCGGCGTGCGCGTCAACAAGGCGGGCTGCCTGGACCGCTGCGCCGGCGGGCCGGTGGCCGTGGTCTACCCCGATGCCGTCTGGTACACCTTCGTGGACAAGAGCGACATCGACGAGATCGTCGACAAGCATCTCAAGCATGGCGAGGTGGTCGAGCGCCTGGTGCTCGCGCCTGAAGTCGGCCGATGAATGCGCTGACTGAAAAGCGTCTCGTGCCCGGCCCGGCCGGCCAGCTGGAGATCGCGCTCGATTCGCCCGCTGCGGATGTGCCCGTGCGCGGCATGGCCCTCGTCTGCCACCCCAACCCGACGCAGGGCGGCACCATGGACAACAAGGTTGTGCAGACCCTGGCGCGGGCCTTCCTGCAGATGGGCTACCGGACCGTGCGCTTCAATTTCCGTGGCATCGGCGGCAGTGAAGGCGCATGGGATGAAGGCCGCGGCGAGATCGACGATGCCGTCGCCGTGCTCGAAGCCACGCGCACGCCGGGCGAGCCCTGGCTGCTGGCCGGCTTCTCCTTCGGCGGCTACGTCGCTTCGCGCGTGCTGCAGCGCGTGGAGGACAAGCCGCAGCGCCTCATCCTCGTCGGTCCGGCCACCAGCCGCTTCGACACCGCGCCCGTGCCGGGCGATACCGTGGTGATCCATGGTGAGGTGGACGACGTGGTGCCGCTGGCAGCCGTGCTCGATTGGGCGCGTCCGCAAAGCCTGCCCGTCATCGTCGTGCCTGGCGTGGGCCATTTCTTCCATGGACAGCTGCCGCTGCTCAAGAGCCTCGTCACCCGTCAATTTCCCTCTTCCTGAATTCCTCCAGAAGTCCCCGAATGAAACGCCTCCTTGCCTTCGTCCTCGCTGCTGCCTGCGTCACCGCGCAAGCGCAAGCCCCGCAATCGCCCGAGATCGCGGCGCGCAACTACATCCTCATCGACGTCACCGCCAACCACCATGTGCTGAGCGAGCGCGAGGCCGATGCGCCGCAGGACCCCGCCTCGCTGACCAAGCTGATGACGGCCTACATCGTCTTCAACGCACTGAAGGACAAGCGCGTCACGTTGGAGCAGCCGCTGCCGGTCTCCAAGCGCGCCTGGGAAGAGGTCAAGGGCGCCGGCAAGGGCGTGGGTGGCTCGGTGATGTTCATCGACACCACCATGACGCCGACCGTGGACCAGCTGCTGCGCGGCCTGATCATCCAGTCGGGCAACGACGCAGCCGTGGCCCTGGCCGAAGGCGTCAGCGGCACGGTGGAGAACTTCGTCGCCCAGATGAACAAGCAGGCCGCGGCCTGGGGCCTGAAGAACACCCACTTCACCAACGTGACCGGCCTGACCGACCCGAGCCATAAGAGCAGTGCGCGCGACGTGGCGGTGATGGCCATGCACATCATCGAGGACTACCCGCAGTACTACCCGTACTACTCGCAGAAGGAATTCACCTTCAACAAGATCAAGCAGGGCAACCGCAACATCCTGCTCACCCGCGACCCGACCGTGGACGGCATGAAGACCGGCTATACCGACGCGGCCGGCTACTGCCTGGTGGCCAGCGCGCACCGTGCCTTCCCCAACGGCGAGCGCCGCCTGATCAGCGTGGTGATGGGCACAGCCTCCAAGACCGCGCGCGCCGATGAAGCGCAGAAGCTCTTGAACTGGGGCTACGCCGCGTTTGACGCGGTGCGCCTGTTCGACAAGAGCGCGGCCGTGGGCACCGCGCCGGTGTGGAAGGGCGTGGCCAAGGAGGTCAAGCTCGTGGCCGGCACGCCGAACGGCGCGCTCTATGTGGACGTGCCGCGCGGCGAAGGCGCCAATCTCAAGACCGAGCTGCAGCGCCAGGACCCGCTGGTGGCGCCACTGCAGGCTGGCCAGCGTGTGGGCACGCTCAAGGTCACGACGGCCACGGGCGTGCTGGTGGCTGAAGTGCCGCTGGTGACCGCAGAAGGCGTCGAACAAGCCGGCATTTTTGGTCGGGCATGGGACGCCATCCGCCTGTGGATCAAGTAAGGTTGGGGCAGGAGGCGAACGCATGACGACTGCCTTGTTGCCTGACTACCCCTGCTACCTGAACGGTGCCTACGGCCCCTTGAGCGAGGCACGCATCTCGCCGATGGACCGGGGCTTCATCTTCGGAGACGGCATCTACGAGGTGCTGCCGGTCTATGCGCGGCGCCTGTTCCGCTTCGAGGCACACATGGAGCGCATGGAGCGCGGCCTGGCGCGGCTGCGCATCGAGAACCCGCATTCGCGCGCCGAGTGGCGGGCCATCGCGCGGCGCCTTATCGAACAGTTGCCTGAGGGCGAGGATCAGCGCATTTACCTGCAGGTCACGCGCGGCGTGGCGATGCGCAACCACGTAATGCTGCCTGGCCTGGTGCCGACCGTGTTCGCCTACACCAACCCTGCGCCGCCCATGCCAGCCGAGCTGCGCCACCAGGGCCTGGCGTGCGTCACGGCGCGCGATTTCCGCTGGGAGCAGGCCGACATCAAATGCACCTCGCTGCTCGGCAACGTGCTGGCCCGCCAGATCTCGGCCGATGCCGGTGCTGCCGAAACCATCCTGCTACGCGAGGGCTTCCTCACCGAAGGTTCCAGCAGCAATGTCTGGATCGTCAAGGAAGGCGCGCTGCTGGGGCCGCCGCGCGGCGAGCATCTGTTGGAAGGCATCCGCGTGGAGCTGCTGCGCGAGCTGTGCGAGGAATGCGGCATCGGCTACAACCTGCGGCCCATCTCCGAGGCCGAGCTGTTCGGCGCCGATGAAGTGCTGCTGAGCTCCGCCGGCCGCGAGGTGGTGGCCGTCACCTCGCTGGACCATGAGCCCGTGGGCCACGGTGCGCTGCGTGGCAAGCCGGGCCCCGTGTACGCCCGTCTCTACGAGGCCTACCAAAAAGCCAAACTGACCCAAAGTAGCTGACCATGAACAACATGCCGCCGATTTCCCCGGAGCAATCGCTCATCGAGTACCCGTCCCAGTTTCCGATCAAGGTCATGGGCGCCCACGTCGAGGGCTTTGCCGAAGCCATCGCCATCGTGGCGAAAGCTTTCGACCCTGGTTTCGATGCTAGCTCCATCGAGCAACGCCCGAGCAAGGGCGGCAACTACCTGGGCCTGACGATCACCGTCACCGCCACCAGCCGCGAGCAGCTCGACGAGCTCTATCGCACCTTGACCACGCATCCGATGGTCAAGGTCGTGCTGTAGCCCTTCCACGTGATCACCCGGATGTTGGGCAGGGCCGATTACCTGCCGACCGAAGCCGCCATGCGCGCCTTCACCGAAGCCCGCACGGCCGAGACGCCGGACGAGCTCTGGCTGGTCGAGCACCCGCCGGTCTTCACCCAGGGCCTGGCGGGCAAGGCCGATCACTTGCTGATGCCGGGCGAGATCCCTGTGGTGCAGACCAACCGCGGCGGCCAGGTCACATATCACGGCCCCGGGCAAGTCACGGCTTACCCGCTGGTCGACCTGCGGCGTCTGAACATTTTCGTCAAGGAGTACGTGTACCGGCTGGAGAGCGCGGTGATCCAGACCCTGGACCGCTTCGGCATCACCGGCTACCGCGTGGGTGGCGCGCCCGGCATCTACGTGCGCCTGGCCGACCCCGGCGCGCATGCGGCACTGGTGCAGCCGCTCGACCCGGCCGACCCGTTCCGTGGCCTGGGCAAGGTGGCGGCGCTGGGCATCAAGGTCAGCCGCCACTGCACCTACCATGGTGTGGCGCTCAATGTGGCGATGAACCTGGAACCCTACTCGCGCATCAACCCTTGCGGGTACGCCGGGCTGCAAACGGTGGACCTCGTAAAATTGGGCGTTCAAACGGACTGGGCCACGGTGGCCGAGATCTTCGGCGAGCGCCTGAACGCGCAACTTTCACCCTGATTCCCGATTCTCATGGCTACAGAAAACGTCACCCACGAAGCAAAAGGCGCGGCCGATTACGACGCCACGGCCAAGCAGAAGTCCCAGGCCAAGACCGCACGCATCCCCATCAAGATCGTGCCGGCCGAGGTGCTCAAGAAGCCCGACTGGATCCGCGTGAAGGCCGGCAGTCCCAGCACCCGCTTCTACGAGATCAAGCAGATCCTGCGCGAGCACAAGCTGCACACGGTCTGCGAAGAAGCCTCCTGCCCCAACATCGGCGAATGCTTCGGCAAGGGCACGGCCACCTTCATGATCATGGGCGACAAGTGCACGCGCCGCTGCCCCTTCTGCGACGTGGGCCACGGCCGGCCCGATCCGCTCGATGTGGACGAGCCGCTCAACCTGGCCAAGACGATTGCCGCTCTGAAGCTCAGTTATGTCGTCATCACCAGTGTGGACCGCGACGACCTGCGCGATGGCGGCGCCGGCCACTTTGCCGAGTGCATCCGCAAGGTCCGCGAGCTGAGCCCCACCACGCAGATCGAAGTGCTGGTGCCCGATTTCCGCGGCCGCATGGACCGCGCGCTGGACATCCTCAAGGCCGCGCCGCCGGATGTGATGAACCACAACCTCGAAACCGCGCCGCGCCTCTACAAGGAAGCTCGCCCGGGCTCCGACTATGAGTTCAGCCTCAACCTGCTCAAGCGCTTCAAGGAAGAAGTGCCGAACGTGCCGACCAAGAGCGGCATCATGGTGGGCCTGGGCGAAACTGACGAAGAGATCCTGCAGGTGATGCGCGACATGCGCGCCCACAACATCGACATGCTGACCATCGGCCAGTACCTCGCCCCCAGCGGCCACCACCTGCCCGTGCGCCGCTACGTGCACCCCGACACCTTCAAGATGTTTGAGGAAGAGGCCTACAAGATGGGCTTCTCTCACGCGGCCGTGGGTGCCATGGTGCGCTCCAGCTACCACGCCGATCAGCAGGCGCACCACGCGGCCGAAAATGCCGCGGTGAGCGCCGCTGCTGCACAACAAGCTGCACTGTGACCTACGACATCGGCGTCAGGCCGATGCGAGAATCCGCTTTCCATGCGTAAGCTGTACGTCTCACTGCTGATGCCTTTGCTCATGCTGCTCTCGCAGCAGGGCATGGTGTGGCATGAGATCGGCCACCTGAGCACGCCGGCTTCTAGCAGCCAGAAGCAGTCGCCCGCAAGCGACAAGCTCTGCGACGTCTGCTATGCCTTCGCCCACCTGGGTGCGGGCAGCGTGCCCGAGATGCCACAGCTGGCTCTCGCCAGCCTGGAGCATGTGCATGCGCTGACGGATGCCGTTAGCAGCCTCGTTACCGAGCTGCCGGCCCAGCGCAGCCGCGGCCCGCCTTCCATCCTCTGAACTTTTCGCCACTCCTGCCGCGGCCGCATGAACACATGGCCCGCGGCGCTCTTGCGATTGTTTTCGAGGACCTTCTTCATCATGTTTGCTCCCCCACAGCGCACGCTCGCGCTAGCCTTGGCTTTGGCCTATCCGCTGGCCTCCCATGCCCAAGCCGCCGCTGAAGCAACAACGCCGGCCCCGGCCGATACCAGCACGACCGAAGTCCGGCAACTCGGCACCGTGCAGGTGACCGGCAAACGCGCCAAGCTCGACGCCGCGCGCAACGGCCTCTCGCCCGACACCGGCAGCAGCATCACGCGCCTGGACGCGGCCGACATCAAGAACCTGCCGCAAGGCGACAACACGCCGCTGAACCAGATCATCCTGCAGACGCCTGGCGTGGTGCAGGACAGCTTCGGCCAGCTGCATGTGCGCGGCGACCATGCCAACGTGCAGTACCGCATCAACGGCGTTGTCATCCCCGAGTCGATCAGCGGTTTCGGCCCCTCGCTGGAGGCGCGCTTTGCCGACAAGCTGAGCATCCTCACCGGTGCGCTGCCGGCGCAGTACGGCTACCGCACTGCGGCGATCGTCGATATCCAGAGCAAGGGCGAGGCCATGGGCAATGGCGGCAGCGTCAGCCTGACTCTGGGCAGCCACCAGCAGCGCGAGGCCTCGATGGAGGCCAGCGGCAACTTGGGCGATTTCAGCTATTACGTGACCGGCTCCTACAGCGGCAATGCGCTGGGCATCGAGAACCCGACGCCGTCTGCCAACGCCATCCACGACCAGACCCACCAGGCACGCGGTTTTGCCGATCTCTCCTACGTGATCAGCGACGACGCGCGCGTGAGCCTGCTGCTGGGCGTGAGCAACGGCCGCTTCCAGATCCCCAACGTGCCGGGCCAGACGCCCTCGTACGACCTGAGCGGCCAGCCGCCCAAGGACTCGACCACACTCGACGCCAACCAGCGCGAGCGCAACCGCTTCGCGGTGCTGAGCTACCAGGGCAACCTGGGCGCCAACCTCGACTACCAGGTCTCGGTATTCAACCGCGTCAGCGACGTGCATTACCGGCCCGACCCGGTCGGCGATCTGCAATACAACGGCATCGCCGCCGACATCCTGCGCCGCAACACGGCCAACGGCCTGCAGGCCGACCTGAGCTACCGGCTCAACAGCGCGCACACGATCCGTGCCGGCCTGTTCGCTCAGCGCGAGAACGCGCTGACGATCAACGATGCGATGGTCTTCCCGGCCGATGCCGATGGCAACCAGAGCAGCGACGTTCCGATCAACATCGTCGATGCCGGGCGCATCAAGGGCACGCTGTGGGGCGCCTATCTGCAGGACGAGTGGAAGCTCGCCAAGGGCCTGACGTTCAACTACGGCACGCGCTTTGACCGGGCGGACACGGTGGTGAAGGAAAGCCAGCTGAGCCCGCGCCTGGGCCTTGTCTACGAGGCTTCGCCCACCGTCAGCCTGCATGCGGGCTACGCGCGCTACTTCACGCCGCCGCCGACCGAGAAGATCGACACCACCTCGGTGCAGGCCTTCCTCGGCACCACCAACGCCCTGCCGTCGGATGCCAACACGGGCGTCAAGTCGGAGCGCAGCAACTACTTCGACCTCGGCGCTGCCTGGCAGCTGACTTCGAAGCTGACGCTCAATGCCGACGGCTACTACCGTGACGTCCGCCATCTGCAGGACGAGGGCCAGTTCGGCAATGCGCTGGTCTACTCGGCCTTCAACTACGCGCGCGGCCGCGTCGTCGGCCTGGACCTCTCGGCCACCTGGCACGACCGCGACGTGTCGGGCTATGTGAACCTCGGCTACACCCACGCCCGCGCCACGCAGATCGAGACGGGCCAGTTCAACTTCGACGACGACGAACTCGCCTTCATCGCCAACAACTGGGTGCACCTGGATCACGAGCAGAAGTTCAGTGCCTCGGCCGGCTTCAGCGTCCGCACGGGCGGCGGCTACAGCTTCAGCGCCGATGCGCTGATGGGTACGGGCCTGCGCGACGGCTTCGCCAACACCGAGCATCTGCCCGGCTACACCGCGGTCAACCTCGCCGCGGCCAAGACCTTCGGCAAGACCGAAGTGCGGGTGGGCGTGGACAACCTCTTCGACCGCGTCTACCAGCTGCGCGACGGCACCGGCATCGGCGTCGGCGCGCCCCAGTATGGCGAGCGGCGTTCGCTGCGGGTGACGCTGACGCAGTCGTTCTGAGCGGCTACTGCAGGCCCATCCAGCCGCGTGTGTCTTCGATGAGCTTGGCGGGGTTGTACGCAACCCCGTCCTTGAACACCAGCTCGACGTTCTCCACGTCCTGGATGCGCTCGGCGGGGTTGCCCCTGAGCACCACCAGATCGGCCTGCTTGCCCACGGCAATCGAGCCGATGTGCTCGAACTGGCCCTGGAACTTTGCGCCGTTGGACGTGGCGATCTGGATCGCCTGCACGGGCGTGAAGCCGGCCTCGACCAGCAGCTCCATGCCGCGCTGATCGCCAAAGCCCGGCAACACGCCGCCATTGCCCGTGGGGTCGGGTCCGGCCATCAGCAGGCCGCCCGCTGCGACGAAGGCGCGCTCGAAAGCCATCTCCTGCTTGAGGATGGATTCCGCCACCTTGGCCCGATCCGGCGAGCCGCCGGCCTGCGCGCGCAGGCGCAGGTGGTTGCGCAGCGCGTCGGACGTCAGCAATTGCTGCTGCTTGAGCGAGAGCAGCGGGCGCGTGGGAATGCTTCGCCTCGAAGACCGGCAGCGTGGAGGTGATGGCCACATGGTGCGCGACCAGATCCTGGATCAGACCCTGCACCTTGTCGCCATCCATGGCCAGGCCCTGCCAGGACTTCTCGATGGCGCCGTAGGCGGGGCAGCGGCCGTTCTTCTCTTCGACAAACTCCGAGTCCGTGTATAGGGCGGATTCAACCGGTCGTCGCAACACCTTCAATCATGGAGGTGTTTATGGGACGACCAGCGGGGTGGATGCAGAAGTTGACGGGACGAGGTCCGATGCGCTCGCCGGGTGCGCCGTCGCACCGG
>Ga0265327_10000148_pt1 | contig 151952 bp, 141 predicted proteins | sample 41621metaG_FD_202089 | JGI IMG/M metagenome (GOLD analysis project Ga0265327, IMG submission 202089) | Rhizosphere microbial communities from Carex aquatilis grown in University of Washington, Seatle, WA, United States - 4-16-21 metaG | ecosystem: Host-associated > Plants > Roots >... | reverse complement strand
CTAGAAATTAAAACACCACACTCAAATGAGATTATAAAAAAAACACTTCTACTTAATGAAGAACAAAAAATATTAGCCAAAATCTTTAAGTTCGAAAATTAGGGTGCCGATTTGAGGAAAACAGGAGTGCTATTCCACTTGATGAAGCACAATTAATGAACCTTAAATTTCAAAAGCAGGAAAATGAAGATGGAACTGTGAAATACATGAAAGGTGCTTTTAGGATGTTGCTGCCATCAAAGGGCGATTTTTCACATTTTGAAATTTGGTACAGGGATGAAAAACGCCACATGGTGCAACCTATTTCTTTACATCAATTGCAAAACCATTTTTACGAGATGACCAAAGTGCATTTGAATGATGAAACTTTTCAATAAGTAATTCTTCTTTATATTTTTTAAAGGCTGCTTATATGCAGCCTTTTCTTATAAAATAACAGCACTTTTCAATATTGTAGTTTGATCGCTGTTAATAGTCAGTGAAGGAATGCTCACTTTATATTTATTTTCTATCAACCCAACATTAGGTGCGTAATAAGATTGGATATCTGTGGTAATAGAACCGACAGGCAAGCCAGTCACTGATATTGTTGTAGTGGTATGAATAACATTGGAGTAAACAATGCTATTTACAGTACGGTTAATACCTTTTTCAGTGACAGTATTGGTAAAAGTGGCCGGTATTGGTGCCGGAAATCCCGTAACAGGGATATTTATTGTTTGGCTCCAGTTGCCGTTTACAGCAGTGTTATCATTTAAGTAGATGGTTTCCATGGCATTTATGCCTAATCCAGCTGCAAGCACTTTATAAGTATAGTAATCGCTGCCGCTTATATTATAATAATCATTGGCTGTTCCGTTGCTGTTGGTGAAAACATGGTAGGTTTTGCCACCAATTATGCTATCCCGGCTGGTGGAGGTTAAAACATTACTGGTTGTAGTAACGGTAACATTGTTTTGCGTTTCATAAGTCCTTGTGCTGCTGGCAGATAAAGCCATATAAGTTACTGCTGCGGCAGGTGGAGTTGGGGTGGAATCACTTTTTTTACAGGAAAATGCCACCACTAAAAGTGCCAAAACGGCTAAATTTGCCTTCTTCATGGGGAAAAATGATTGATTTGTTGGTAAATATCGGAATTTTGTTGATAAATATTAAATATATCTTCTTATCTTTGCGCTCCCAAATTTATGGCTAAACAGGCACTTATTAAACAAGACGGAACAATAGTTGAGGCACTTAGCAATGCTATGTTCAAAGTAAAGTTAGAGAATGGCCACGAAATTTTGGCTACAATTTCGGGTAAGATGCGTATGCACTACATCCGTATTTTACCAGGGGATAAAGTAGGGGTGGAAATGAGCCCATATGATTTAACAAGAGGAAGAATAATATTCAGGTATAAATAAAAACATCATGAAAGTAAGAGCATCAATCAAAAAACGCAGCGCCGATTGTAAGATCGTGAGAAGGAAGGGAAGGCTGTATGTTATCAACAAAAAAAATCCACGCTTTAAGCAAAAGCAAGGATAACATTCAACATTTTAACATTCAACATTTAATATTAGAATATGGCTCGTATTGCCGGTATTGATCTACCAAAAAATAAAAGAGGCGAAATTGGACTTACCTATATATATGGTATTGGCCGTTCAACTGCTCAGTACATTTTAACTAAAGCAGGTATCGACCTTAGCAAAAAAGTAAACCAATGGAATGATGATGAGCAAACTGCCATCCGTAATATCATTGCAGGTGAATTTAAAACTGAAGGTGCTTTACGTAGTGAAACACAAATGAACATTAAGCGTTTGCTTGATATTGCTTGTTACCGTGGCTTACGTCATCGTAAAGGACTGCCTTTACGTGGTCAACGTACACGTACCAACAGCCGTACAAGAAAAGGTAAACGTAAGACAGTTGCCGGTAAGAAAAAGGTAGCTAAGAAGTAATAAATTGAATTTGCAAATTTGCCAATGTGCAAGTTTGCAAATTTTATTATAGGCTTAATAACTTTAAACAACAACCGGATCGCTCTTAAGCCAGCAGGAGGTTTAGTTTAGTCTGCCACAAGGCAGATATATTTTTTAAAAGATTACCTAATTTAAATTTATTATGGCAAAAGCACAGGGCGGTAAAGCTCAAGGCGCAAAAGCGGCTGCAAAAAAAAGAGTTGTAAAAGTAGATAGCTACGGCGATGCTCACATTGTAGCAAGTTTCAACAACATTATCATCAGTTTAACCAACAAACAAGGCCAGGTTATTTCTTGGTCAAGTGCTGGTAAAATGGGTTTCAGAGGCAGTAAGAAAAATACTCCTTATGCAGCTCAAATGGCAGGTGCCGACGCAGCTAAAACTGCATTGGATGCTGGTTTAAAAAGAGTAGACGTTTATGTAAAAGGACCAGGAAGCGGCCGTGAAGGTGCTATCCGTTCTTTATCTCAAAATGGTATTGAAGTAGCAACTATTAAAGATGTTACGCCTTTGCCACACAATGGTTGTCGTCCCCCAAAAAAGAGAAGAGTTTAAAATCAACAGGCAATAGACAATGTGCAATTTGTCAATTGCATATTGCCCATTGACAATTATAAAAAGGGTTCATTGATTCATTTTTACCGTTTTTACTGATCGGTGAACCATTAAAAAAAAGCGGAATTCAAATTTAATATGGCACGTTATACAGGCCCCAAAACAAAAATCTCCAGGATTTTTGGCGAACCAATCACCGGAAATGGTAAATGGTTAACAAAGAACAGCAACCCTCCAGGTATGCACGGCGCAACTCGTAAGCGCAAAACTTTAGGCGAATACGCTTTACAGTTAAGAGAAAAGCAAAAAGCTAAATACACTTATGGTTTGCTGGAAAAACAATTCCGCAAAACATTTGATGAGGCTGCTCGTCGTAAAGGTGTTACGGGTGAAAACTTAATCAAATTATTGGAAGCTCGTTTGGACAACACTGTTTTCCGTATGGGTATTTCACCAAGTCGCCAGGGCGCACGTCAGTTGGTATCGCACAAACACATCACTGTAAATGGTGAAGTGCTTAACGTACCATCTTACAGCTGCAAACCAGGTGATGTAATTGGTTTAAAAAATAAGAGTGCGGCCAACACTTCTATCAGCGGTAACTTACGCGGCAAAAATGCTAAGTTTAGCTGGTTAGATTGGAGCGAAGGTGAAGCAAAAGGTACTTTTATAGCTTACCCGGAAAGAGAAAGTGTTCCTGAAAACATCAAGGAGCAATTGATTGTGGAATTGTATTCTAAATAAGAATTGCAACGGGAATCAATAATCAATAATTAATAATTAATAAGTTAAATATGGGAATTTTAAATTTCGTTAAGCCAGATAAAATAGTTCTTCAAAAAGCAACTGAATTTGAAGCTAATTTCGAATTTCGCCCGCTTGAACCAGGTTACGGTGTAACTATTGGTAATGCCTTACGCAGGGTTTTATTAAACTCTTTGGAAGGTTATGCAATCATTGGTATCAACATTTCTGGTGCAGACCACGAGTTTGCAACTATTAAAGGTGTTACCGAAGACGTAACTGAAGTGATATTGAATTTGAAACAAGTTCGTATCAAAAGAAAAGTGGAACATGATATTAACGTAGAAAAAGTAACCCTTTCTATCAAGAACAAAGCTGAATTTACTGCAGCAATGATTGGCGAAGCATCTCCTTCTTTTGAAGTGATGAATCCTGAATTGTTGATTTGCACCATGGATAGCAGCGCTAAACTGGATATCGAAATCACTATCGGCAAAGGGCGTGGTTATGTTCCTGCTGAAGAAAATAAAGAAAAGAGTTCTCACTTTGGATATATTCCTGTAGATGCTATTTACACTCCGATAAAGAATGTAAAATACACTATCGAAAATACCCGTGTTGAACAACGCACTGACTTTGAAAAACTGATTATGGAAGTAGTTACCGATGGTACTATTCACCCGGAAGAAGCAGTAAAACAAGCCAGCCGTATCTTGATTCAGCATTTGATGATCATCACTGATGAAAACATCACTTTTGATACCAAAGAAGATAAGAAAGAAGATTTAGTAGACGAACAAACTTTGCAATTGCGCAAAATGTTGAAAACACCCTTGGAAGATTTAGACCTTTCTGTACGTGCGTTCAACTGTTTGAAAGCTGCTAAAATCAATTCTTTGAGCGAATTGGTACAATACGAACAAGAAGATTTGATGAAATTCAGAAACTTCGGCCAAAAATCTTTAAGCGAAATCGAACAGGTATTGCATGAAAGAGGCTTGAGCTTTGGAATGGATTTGAGCAAATTAAAATTAGACGACGAATAAATTACTATTAGCTAACAGCAAAAATGTTGTTAGCTATTTTTATAACCAGTACTTCACAAATCCTGACACGGTGTGAAGGAATTTAAAACAAAAATGTCATGCGTCACGGAAACAAACAGAACAACCTAAGCAGAACAGCTTCTCACAGAAAAGCATTGTTGATGAACCTGGGTTGCCAGTTGATCACTTACAAAAGGATCACTACTACTTTGGCTAAAGCAAAGGCTTTACGTACCTATATTGAGCCATTGATTACCAAAACAAAAAACACAGCAAGCAAAGAAGCGATCATGCACAATCACCGTATTGTGTTCAGCTACTTGAATGATAAAGCTGCTGTAAAAGAATTGTTCACTGTTGTAGCGCCAAAAGTTGCTGCACGCCCAGGTGGTTACACCCGTATAATTAAATTAGGTGCAAGGGTTGGTGATAATTCAGAAATAGCAATGATTGAATTGGTTGACTTTAACGAAATATACGGTAAAGGAACTGGTACTGCTGCCGCTGCTGAACCTGCCAAAAAAACACGTAGGGCTGGTGGTGCTAAAAAGAAAGCTGCTGAAGCTACAGAAGCTACTGCAACTGCAGAAACTCCAGCAACTGATGCTCCAACAGAAGAAAAAGCATAATTTAAAACTAACAGTTTATAAAAAGCTCTGATTTTATCAGGGCTTTTTTTTGAGAACGACGGACTGGAATTACAGAAGATTAAAGGATGATCAGGATTATTATGGCCAGATAAACAATCTTTGAAATCAATAAATCCTTTCAAATCTTTATTCCAACAAAATGTGAAAAATTTTATTTACCAATTATGCAATTGAATTAGTTTCTTTGCAAAACTCTTTATACAAATATGCCTGATACATCCACTAAACCTGCCATTTTAATTTTAGAAGACGGAAATATTTTTTACGGTGCCGCTTTTGGTAAAACAGGAACAGCAACCGGTGAAGTATGTTTTAATACCGGCATGACAGGCTACCAGGAAGTTTTTACAGACCCAAGCTATTACGGACAAGTACTTATCATGAACAGTGTTCATATTGGTAACTATGGCGTCAAAGCAGCTGATGTGGAAAGCGATGGCGTAAAAGTAAAAGCAGTAATTGGCCGCAATTTAGAAGATAAGTACAGCCGCTTTATGGCTGATGCTTCATTGCAGGAATATTTTGAAGCACAACAAATTGTAGCTATTGATGGCATTGATACAAGGGCACTTGTTGCACATATACGTACGCAAGGCGCTATGAATTGTATCATATCATCAGAAACATTAGATGTAGAAAAATTAAAGGCGCAATTAAAAGAAGTGCCTTCAATGGATGGGTTGGAATTGGCATCTACGGTAAGTACAAAAACAGAATACTTTTTAGGCGATCAAGAAAGTACATTAAGAATTGCGGTGATGGATTATGGTATTAAAAAAAATATACTGAACTGTTTGGTAGAACGAGGCGCTTATGTAAAAGTTTTTCCTGCAAAAACATCTTTTGCCGAAGCAGAAAAATTTAAACCTGTTGGCTATTTTATCAGCAACGGCCCCGGTGATCCTGCACCAATGGATTATGCTATTGTAACTGTAAAAGAAATTTTAGCTGCAAAAAAACCATTATTTGGTATTTGTTTAGGCCATCAATTACTGGCTTTGGCAAATGATATTCCTACCTTTAAAATGCATCACGGCCACCGTGGTTTAAATCACCCGGTAAAAAATATCATCAGCGGCAAGAGCGAAATCACTACACAAAATCATGGCTTTGGTGTAGACCCGAAATCTGTAAGAGCAAATGCGAATGTAGAAATAACACATATCAATTTGAATGATGACAGCATTGAAGGTATTCGTTTAAAAGATAAACCTGCATTCTCTGTACAATACCATCCCGAAGCTACCCCGGGCCCACACGACAGCAGGTATTTGTTTGATGATTTTATAGCGATGATAAATGCTAATTAAGCATCTGCTTTAACTTTCATCTGTTAAAATATTTTCTTTTAATTTTTATTGAAAAAAGATTGGACTTCTTTTTGTCTTATTAAAGTGTGCAGGTTTTAAATGCACACTTTATTGTTTTATAAACTTAAAAACAGGCAAAATGAAAAAGATATTTTTTGGAATGATTACACTATTAGCAGTGGCATCCTGCAATAATACTAGGCTGATATCATCGTGGAAATCGCCAAATGCAAGTATGGACAAATACACTAAAATACTTGTGGTAGGAATGACCGGTACAAAAGACAGGGAATTAAGACAACCTATAGAAGATGCCGTGGTAAAAAGGCTACAAGATGAAGGCATCAGTGGGGAAACTTCTACCCAGCAATACGGCCCAAAATCTTTCAGGACCATGACAGAAGAACAGGCTGTTAAGATGGTTAACGATAACGGTTATGATGGTGTAATGGTGATTGCATTATTAGATAAGAACCAGGAACGTAATTATACTCCGGGCTATACTACAAGCACCCCATATGCGGTTATTCGTAACCGTTGGTATGGCGGTTATTCTGTTTTATACGACAGGGTTTATAACCCCGGTTATTACAGCACAACAACCGATTATGTTTTGGAGGCATCTTTTTATAAAACCAGGGGAGATAAATTGATATATTCAGCACAGACAAAATCTTTCGATCCTAATTCTTCAACAGACCTTGCCGTTGATTTTAGTAAAACAGTTGTAAAAGATATGTTTGATAAAGGGGTGATAAGCAAGTAAAGTAAATAGTATGAAATAAAATAAGGTTCCAGATATAAACAGCCCTTTCGAAAGAAGGGCTGTTTTCTTTGTGCAGACTTTTGTCTTCTTTCCGTGGCCGGTGTCTACACCGAACGCAATAGGTGCTACAATTTAGAATGCGTTGCTGTTTTCTTTCTAATCTCTTTTGCTTACATTCGTAAAATGAAAATAGCAATCATCAACGGCCCAAATTTAAACCTGCTGGGTAAGAGAGAACCCGAGATTTATGGTACAGAATCTTTCGAAGATTTTTTTAAGTATCTGGAAGATAAGCATGATAAAATTCAGCTTACCTATTTTCAAAGCAATATAGAAGGGGAATTAATCGACCAAATACAAAAGATAGGATTTAGTTTTGATGGCATTATTTTAAACCCTGGTGGTTATACGCATACATCTGTTGCTCTTGGAGATGCTATTGCATCAGTTACAACTCCTGTTGTAGAAGTACATATCTCCAACATTTTTGGCAGGGAAGAATTCAGAAAGCTATCCCACGTTTCTGCAAAAGCCAAAGGGGGTATTAGTGGCCTCGGTTTAAAAGGTTACGAGCTGGCCCTTTTATATTTTATTTAATAAGATGACCTGGCGATAAAAAATAAAGCAAAGGCAATAGCAAAAAGTATTACAGAATAAATAATTATTCCATTAGTATTGGACTTTCTTGTTTTGCTATTGTACGTATAACCGCAGGCATTGCATTTTGTGTGATGCAACATTTTAGGGCCAAGCAATCCACCCCACCACGTGTATTTTACAGGAGATACTATACCGCTACCGCATTTGGGGCAACCGGTTTCATTTGTAAATTCATTTAATTGATCTGCCATAAATATTTAATTTACAGAGATAAATATAAAGAATGGAATTTGTTTTTTATAACATTTCAGTTATAAAATTACCCTCAGCATCAGGGCATAGCCTACATCTTTTTTAGGGTCGTCAGCAATTTTCACAATGTGCAGGCCGGCCGGTGTCCATACGGTAAATATTTCACCTTTTTTATGTTTGGCAATGGCTTCATCCAATTGTGGTAGCATGGCACCACGAACAAACCAACCCAAATCACCACCTTTAACAGCAGAAGGATGATCGGCGCTATAAGTACTGGCCATCGATGCAAATGTTGCCCTGCCTGATTTTATTTTTGCAAGGATGGTGTCTGCAAGAGATGCAGCAAAACTTTGTGTATAAGTTGCAGTATCTAATACTATATGATTGATGTGGTAAAACATATTTGGTGCTTTATATAAAATCTTTACCAAAATATTTTCACCTTTAAAAGGGCCATAAGTTTTACCGAGTTTGCCTCTATATGCTAAGCTGTCGGCTTTGCCCATAAAAGCCTCTGTAGTTATTACTGCTACTGTATCTATAAAATATTTTTTCTTCAATACAAATTTTACAAAGCCAATGGGATTACTTGTAGTATCCAATACTTTTTTTATTTGTGCAATGGTTTGGCTTTTAGCAGAAAAAAAGATGGCGATAAAGAATAAGCTGCAAAGAATTTTTTTCACGGTGAAAATTTAGAGCCTAAAGATAGGCATTGATAGAGTTTATATTAGTAAGGTTATGCTAATTTCATTTTTCGGATTATCGCTTTCACCTGTTTTTTCATGTTATCCAGTTCACCCAATTGCTGTTGTATAAAACTATTGTCCTCCAATCTGCCCACAACTTTATTCATTTCTTCATTGGTATCGTATACCATTTTTTTAAATGGGTTGCTGTAATCTTTTGCTCTTGAAGCGTAGATGCCTTTACACATCCATTCTTTTGTAGTTAGCGCCTGTTGCAATAATTGTTTAAAAAGGGCTGGTGTAAATTGTTTAGGGGTGATGTGTAAAATTTCTAATAAGGAAGTGTAAGCATGGGTTAATTTATCTGTAGCATAAGCTGCTCCCTGTTCCCTGTAAAAATTATGTACATCGCCCCAGCTTTTTGTTTTATTGCTTTTGATATTGCGCTTTAAAGTTTCTACACTTGTTTTTTGTATTAACTGCCCACCAATATTCAACCATTGGCTGCGTTGTATTTTAGCAGACAATGTTTTTTTAAAGGCATCAAAATTTTCGAACTTATTATTTTGCAGGTGCAACAATAATTCCATTACGCCATAATGTTGTACCACTTCTTTAAAAATTAAAATGGCCTGTGGCACTTTTATTATCTCAGTTTTTCGTTCTGTATGTTCCAAGCCCGTAACTGTTGCGTTGCCTTCTGCATCAGGTTCTAAACTTTCTAACAGTTTTAAAGAATCGAATATTTCATTCACAGTATCGGGTGCCAGATAATCGTATTCTATATGTTGTATCTTTTCTGTTCTTCTATCTCTGTCAACGTATTTTTGTGCATTGCGGCTAAGCGCATACATATTGTACATGAACCAGTAGGCCGGCATAACCACCAATTTATCATTGGCAACATCATTGCTGATTAAACTAAACGGCACAGGGATATTTAATTCCGCAGGAAAATCACCTTTTGCAATTATACTGTATGATGCAAATTTTGAATTGTGTTTTAAGCTTACACAAAGGCCTGGCCAAAAGCCACGTCCGGCAACTATTTCACCATCTGCAGCACGGCTATTATGATTGCTGCCAATGGTAGCGCCTGCAGCCATATTGCTTTGCCCCATTACTACTGCGGCACATAAAAATGAATTGTTATGATGCTGCTCGTGTGCAGGAAAAATCAAGGAGTTCAATACTTCGCAACAGGAGATAGTGGAGTTGTTGCCTAAGAAAGAATTTATAAGTCTTGCGCCATATTTTAATTGAGAGTGCGACGACATTACAAAACGCACAGCCTTGGCGCCATAAAATATCCTGCACCCATAACCCACAATTCCATTCACCATTTCACAGCCTTCACCAATCTGCGAAGTACGGTCTTCATCACTATTTACGGTAAGGTTTTTTAATTTATTGGCACCTTTAAAATAAGCATCTGTACCAACTAAAACATCCTTGATGATTTTGCAATTTTTTATAACTGTTCTGTCGCCAATTTTTCCATAACGGCCATGCTGTTTATCAAAACTGTTTTCTGTAAATTCTTTAAATTTATTTAATAGTGCTTCATCATCACGGTATTTGCTCCATAAATAAGCATCACCTGTAAGCATACCCTCAAAAGGTAAAACACTTCTGCCGCCATTTTCATTACAAAGTTCCAGCCATACCCTTACCTGCTCGTTTTCCCCTTCTTTTAAAATACCATTACCAAATTTTGCTTTTGGACTTGTGGCTAATTCATTTACATTGGCAATCATTACTTCATTACCAATAATATAATGACTCAGGTAATTTACGTTATCAATACAAACATTGTTACCAAAATCACAACTTATAATGGTGCTGTTGTATAGACCAACTGCCATCCTGAAATTATGAAACTCCAAATAATAGGACTCCAGGTTGCCAATTCTTACCAGTCCAAAAAACTTACAATTCTTTACCAGCTCCGCATTGAAAAATGAAGACACTAAAATATTATTCCAGTCATCTGAAGTATTGCGGTTACGCACCAATATTTCTATCTCCTGTGCATTCAACTTGCGGTAAGTAACGCCATTTTTGTTTTGTTCATTACGCAAATAATATTCGTCTTTACCAGCAGGAATATATTTTTTTTCTACAAAATTGTAGCCCAGTTTATTAACCGGATGTTTTTGGATGATGTTCATGCCCCTATCTCCGCCGCTGCGGAGAACTTTGATTTAAAGTTTATAAATTTTTCAAACAATATTTAAATTACAGTGTTCGAAAATATAGTATAGTCATTTGTTCTTACAAGCCCAGTTTCCCTTTAGGGGTTGAAGGGGCAGCCTTTTACTCCACCGTTACACTTTTCGCCAAATTCCTCGGCTTATCTACATCCACACCTTTAGCAATGCCCACATAATAACTTAAAAGCTGCAACGGAATAGTGCTTAACATTGGTGCAATAATTTCATCTGCAGGCGGTACATAAAATACATCATCTGCAAGGCCAGGAATTACTTCATCACCTTCTGTTATAACAGCAATTACTTTTCCCTTACGGGCTTTTATTTCCTGCATGTTGCTTACAATCTTTTCGTGGTAACTATCTTTTGTTGCAACGAAAATTACCGGGAGGTTTTCATCAACCAATGCAATAGGACCATGTTTCATTTCTGCAGCAGGATAACCTTCGGCATGTATGTAACTGATTTCTTTCAATTTTAAAGCCCCTTCTAATGCAATAGGAAAATTGTAACCCCGGCCTAAGAACAATGCATCTCCTGCGCCCTTATATTTTTCACCAATCGCTTTTATAAGGTCTGCACTTTTTAAAATGGCATCGACTTTTTCCGGCACTGCATCAAGCTCCAGCAATAAAGCATTATAACGTTCATTGGTTATGGTGCCTTTTTCTTTACCAATTTTTAAAGCCATCATCATTATTACAGCAAGCTGGCCGGTAAAAGCCTTGGTAGATGCCACGCCAATCTCTGGTCCTGCATGCGTGTAAGCGCCGCCATCACTTATTCTTGCAATGGACGACCCCACCACATTTACAATACCAAAAATAATAGCGCCATTTTCTTTCGCTCTTTCTATGGCTACTAAAGTATCGGCCGTTTCGCCGCTTTGGCTAATGGCAATAATAATATCGCCTTTGTTTACAATTGGGTTGCGGTAGCGGAATTCACTGGCATATTCCACTTCTACAGGTATGCGGCATAATTCTTCAATCACATATTCGGCAAGCAACCCGGCATGCCAGCTAGTGCCGCAGGCTACAATTATTATTCTTTGGGCATTTTTAAAATGTTCAATATTTTTCATTACACCGTTCATGGTAATGGTGCCGGCAGTTGCGTCTAACCTGCCACGCAAACAATCATGAATAGTTGAAGGTTGCTCAAAAATTTCCTTCAGCATAAAATGGTCGTAGCCGCCTTTTTCAATGGCTGCCAGTTCCATATCCAATTTGGTAATAAAAGGAGTAATCTTTTCATTACCTAAATTTTTAAGTATCAATTCATCGGGCCTTACTATGGCCAGTTCGTAATCATTTACATACACTACTTCTTTGGTGTACTCCAACATCGGACTGGCATCGCTGCCTAAAAAATGCTCGCCTTTGCCAACACCAATTACCAGCGGACTGCCTTTTCTTGCAGCAATAATAGTTTCGGGGTCATCCTGGTCAATCAATAAAATGCAATAAGCACCCGTGATTCTTTTCAGCGCCACTCTTACAGCTTCTTCCAAACCACAGTCGTTATTTTTTTTAATGTCTTCAATAAAATTCAATAACACTTCCGAATCTGTATCGCTGGTAAAAACGTAGCCTTTGTTGAGGAGGTCTTTTTTTATTTGAGCATAGTTTTCAATAATGCCGTTATGTATCATGGCTAACTTGCCGCTGGCACTGGTATGCGGATGGGCATTGCGGTCACTTGGTTCGCCATGCGTTGCCCAACGGGTATGCCCGATACCAATATGCGAATGTAGGTTTTTGCCAATGATAGCTTCTTCGAGTTCAGCCACACGGCCTTTCTTCTTATATACTTTTAGGCCACCATTTAACAGCGCCACTCCGGTACTATCGTAACCACGATATTCCAAACGTTTTAAACCTGTAATCACAATCGGGTAAGCCTCACGAGGGCCGGTATAACCAACAATTCCGCACATATTTTTTTAGTTTATTTTTCTTTTGAACCCAGCTTTGAAACTTTGATGAAGCTTCATTAGCGTCACACTCTTCAACGACATAACTTTGTTGAGCTTTTATCGCAGCGTAGGGTTGTTTTAATTAGTCTGCAAAATAGCAAATTTGTTGCATTAAAGGTATGAACCTCCCTGCTATTGTGGGTTTGTGGGTAAATGCACGATATTTCATTATATTGCTCTGGTATGAAGAATATCTTTTCACTTGTGCTGCTTCTATTACTGCAGCAAATAGTTATTGCCCAGTTGCCAAAAAAAGTTTCGAGCAAAACGGCCTTGTATTTTGTTCGCCATGGCGAAAAGCTGAGTGGTAAAGATCCTGTATTAACCGGAGCTGGAAATAAAAGAGCAGGAGAGTTAATGCGTATTTTAAAGGACAAACACATCAAAAGGATTTATGTTACCCAGTTCAAGCGCACTCAAATGACTGGTGATAGTTTGAGAATACAATTGGGGATTGATACTGTTCATTACAATGCTGATACTATTGGCACAGATTTATTCAATAAGATTGCATTTCAAAAAGATTTTAATACACATATTCTTATCATCGGCCACAGTAATACCATTGATGATTATATTAGAAAAGCCGGAGTAAAAGAATATCCAAAAATTGATATTCCGGATAACGAATTTGATAATATTTACAAAGTGTATTACAGGCGGCCATTTTTGTTTTGCAAATTAAAGGCGCATGTAAAAGCGTGGAAGTATGGAAAGCAGTAAAATAACTCTACAACAAAATTCCCTTCAAAAATAAAAACGCCACAGAAAAATAAATTACCAAACCGGTAACATCAACCAATGTGGCAACAAATGGTGCGGAAGACACAGCCGGATCTGCACCCAATCTTTTTAAAATTAATGGCAACATGGAACCCATCAACGATCCCCAGAGTACAACGCCAATCAATGAAATGCCTACACTTACAGCAATAAGAAACCAATGAACGCCATATAGATCCTGCATTACACCATGCGTCATTAAATAATGCCAGATGCATATTCTAAAAAAGCCTATCAAACCTAATATAGCGCCCAGTGTAAAGCCGCTTAATATTTCTCTTCGCATAATGCGCCACCAGTCTGCCAAAGTAATTTCTCCCATGGCCATGGCTTGAATGATTAATGTAGATGCCTGCGAACCGCTATTACCACCGCTGGATGCAATCAACGGCATAAACATTACCAGCACCGTCGCCTTTGCAATCTCATCATTAAAATAGGCCAATGCAGATGCCGTTAAAAATTCTCCTAAAAATAAAACGATCAACCAGCCTGCTCTTTTCTTTATCAGCTTAAAAAAAGGCGTGTCCAGGTAAGGTTCATCCAACGCTTCTGTACCGCCGATTTTTTGCATGTCTTCACTATATTCTTCTTCTGCTACCCAAAGCACATCATCAATAGTTACAATGCCCAACAGTTTATTGCTCTTGCTTACAACGGGAAGTGCCACCCTGTTGTTCATTCTAAAGACTTCACTCGCAATTTCCTGGTCATCATCGGCATGCAAAGAAATGAAACGGCCATCCATCAAATCACTTACTTTTTTATCTGGCGAAGCCATGATAAAATCTTTGATTCGTATATCATCCAGTAATTCGCCTTTATCATTTATCACATACAATACATCAATGGTTTCGCTGCTTTTTGCATAACGGCGTATGGAGTTGAATACATCTTCTACCGTATTGTTTACATATATATACACGTAATCGGGTGTCATCAGCCTGCCCACACTATTTTCAGGATAGCCCAATAAAGAAAGCGTAATTTTTCTTTCATCCGGGTTCAATGTTTTTATCAGTTCCCTTACTGTATTACTGGGCAGTTCACTGAAAAAATCGGTACGGTCATCTGGCGGCAATTCATTTAAAAGTTCCGCGGTTTTAGCAGGGCTTAGGTCGTGAACGATTCGTTTTTGTATGGGTAATTCCAGTATTTTAAATACACTTACTGCACGGTGTATGGAAAGGTGCGAAATAATTTCCAGTTCCAATTCCTCATTGTTATAGATTAGCTCAGCCACATCACTGATGTTCTGGTGATTCAAAAATTCCTGCATGGCCAGTTCGTCTTTGCCAGCACTAATTTCTTTAAATTTTTCCTGCAACGATATTTCATCTAACTCTAATGCCATCGGAACTTTGTTATTAAATTCGCTTAAATATTGAACTGCAATTTAACTCATTTAATTTAACTGAATGTTATGCTTAAACCATATTTATATTTAGATGATACGCAAAAAACAGGCCGTGGCGTTTTTACAAGGGAGCGAATTGCAAAGGGTACAATAATTGAAGTTGCACCAGTAATTGTGATGAACCAAGAAGACCGCATACATTTGGATAAAACCAAATTGCATGATTATATTTTTGAATGGGGAAAACAAAGCGACCAATGTTGTATGGCATTAGGTTTTGTGCCGATGTACAACCACAGTTACAACAGTAATTGCGAATACATTATGGATTTTGAGGCAGAATTGATTTTTATACAAACCGTAATTCCTATAAAAAAAGGAATGGAGCTTACCATAAATTATAATGGTGATTGGAATGATCAAACAAAATTGTGGTTTGATGCCCTGTAAAAAAATATCGAATATTGCTTAATGCGAACAATATTCGATATTCACATATTCGATATTAAATCAGCGGTTCCTGCTGGCTCATACAATGAAAACTCCCCAGCCCCCAAATAATTTCTGTTGAATCAATACCCACTACTTCCCTATCGGGAAAACAACTTTGAATAGTAATCAATGCCGCTTCATCTTTTTTACAATTGAATATAGGAACTATTACGGATTTATTGGCAATATAAAAATTAGCATAAGATGCAGGTAAACGTTGTTCATCATATTCAATTCTATCGGGCATGGGCAACTCTACAATATTTAATTGTTTGCCATTGAGCAAACGCATTTGTTGCAGTTGTTTTAAATTGTGTTGCAGCAATTCATAATTCTCATCCTGTTTATTTTCTTCTACCACAGTCAATATGGTATCTTCATTTACAAACCGGACAGTATCGTCAATATGCCCATCAGTATCATCGCCAACAATGCCGTCATTCACCCATAAAATTTGTTCGGCGCCATAGTAATCGCATAAATATTTTTCTATTTGCTTTTGGTTTAAATGCGGATTTCGGTTAGGATTTAATAAACATGCGGTTGATGTCATGATGGTTCCCTTGCCATTAAATTCTACCGAGCCGCCTTCCATTACAATCTTTGGATAATACACCGGTATGTTATAGTGTTTGCCAATCAGTGTTGGTATCACATCATCTAAATCGTAAGGAGGATATTTATTGCCCCAGGCATTATAATCCCAGTCAACAATTACTTTTTTATCAACTGCTGCATTGGGGTTTATTAGAAATGCCGGTCCATGATCCCTGCACCAGGCATCGTTGGTAGGGTGAAAAAAGAAATCCACTTTGGTTAAATCAACACCTGCAGTTTGTAAATGCTGTATGGCAAACTCTCTCATCTTTTCATCATTAACGTTGATGCGTACCTGCTCACCCTTTGTCAATTCTTTTACAAATTGGCTATAATACGGAAAGATGGTATGGATTTTACCCGGCCATGATGCTTCTTTATGCGGCCAGCTTAGCCATGTAGCTGCATGCTTTTCAAATTCTGCAGGGAAATAATAACCTAAATCTTTTGGAGTCATGGTTGAAAATTAAAGGTTGAAAGTAGAAGGTTATGCTGGTTAAATATCTTAATAGAATGCTTGCAATAAAAAGTGAAAAGTTGGAATTTAAAAAACTTTCAACCTTCATCTTCTAACCTTCAATTTGTTAATCACCGTCAATATATCTTTTTGTTATGGGCTGATAAGAATCAATTCTTCTGTCACGTAAAAACGGCCAATGTGTTCTGTAACGGTCTGTTTGTTTTGTATCTATCTCTACCACTTTCACTTCTTCATCATCATGCGAAGCTTTGTAAAGTAAAGTACCAAAGGGGTTACTTACAAATGAACCGCCCCAAAATTTCATGGCACCATCCTGTTCAAATCCTACACGGTTTACACTTACCACATGCACACCATTAGCAACAGCATGGCTGCGTTGCATGGTTTGCCAGGCATTATATTGTTCGGTGTTGGTAGCGTCATCTTGTGATGTTGCCCAGCCAATAGCAGTCGGATAAAATAAAATTTCTGCACCCATCAAAGAAGTAATTCTTGCTGCTTCGGGATACCATTGGTCCCAGCATATCAATACACCAATAGTGGCGAATTTTGTTTTGAAAACTTTGTACCCTAAATCGCCGGGAGTAAAATAAAACTTTTCATAAAAAGCCGGGTCATCAGGAATATGCATTTTGCGATACTTGCCTAAATAGGTGCCGTCTGCATCTAAAACAGCGGTTGTATTATGGTATAATCCTTCAGTTCTTTTTTCAAATAAAGAGGCAATGATTACCACGCCCAATTCTTTTGCCAGTTGGCTTAAAGTATCTGTTGCAGGGCCGGGAATAGATTCTGCCAGTTTAAAATTTTCGTAATCTTCTACATCGCAGAAATATAAAGAAGTAAATAATTCCTGCAGGCAAATGATTTGTGCACCTGCTGCTGCGGCTTCTTTTATTTTATCAATTGCTTTGTTGATGTTTTGTTGTTTATCAGCCGTACAACTCATTTGCACCAACGCCGTTTTTACCTTTGCCATAAACGAATTTTAAGAGTGCAAAGATACTGGGAATTGCGCTTAAAATGAACAGGGTTAACGCAAGATACCTATCAGCAAAAAGTGGCGAAAATTGTCAATATTACCAGTCAGCCAGTAAAGTTGAAGAAAGCGGTTTAAACTGTTAGATCTGGGGTTCAGGTAATTTTTGGGTAGATGAAGTAAAGCCTCTAGGCTTAATAGCAGTTATGATAGACTTTTCTTTATCTACATCTGCAAATACATAACAGTAACGTGTGTAATAACCTCCCCATTCCTCATAGATTATTTTGTTACCATCATTTTTATAAAAAGTTCTTTCCCCCAAACTTTTATTTACAGGCATTATACTGTCATTATTGACCTCACCTTTTATCGAATTGCTTTTAAAACATTTACCATTTAAAAAAAAACGAAAAAAAACATAACTATTTAATCCATAGTAATCCATATTACCATAAATATAAACACCGTAAGTTCTTAGCTCTGTGGGTTGTTTTAGGGGGATATTTTTTTTGCAAATTTATATCGTGTGTGTTCTTTTGTCGGCGAACAACCATTAACAATATTGGTCAAACAGATTATTAGCATTAATCTTTTCATTACAACAATTCATTAACGTGTTTTTGGATATTCTCACATATCTTATCCATAGGCAAGTCATTACTATCGGTACCAAAAGGGTCTTCAATTTCTTCAGCCACCAATTCCAGGCTGGCCAGTACATAAAAAATAAATGCCACTACAGGAATTACTAAATAACCCAGGTTAAAGACATAACCCCAGGGCAACGTCATTACATAAAAGAAAATAAATTTTTTAATGAATGCACTGTATGAAATGGGTATAGGTGTATTTTTTATTCTCTCGCATGCGCCACATATTTCCGTGAAAGATTGCAGCTCGCTATTGATAACAATTAGTTGGTCGCCTTTTATTTTCCCCAATTCAAATAAAGTATTACTTTTTTTAAAAAGCAAAGCTGCTAATTGATTGGGTACATGTTTATCATGATCAATTTCATTTAGTTCTTCATGCATATTTTCATCCAGTGCCAACCTTGTAGATTCGCTACGTAAATGATTTTTTAATGCGATGGCATATTGTGGTATGGCACTTTTAAAAAAGTTACGGTTTTGCAAATCATTCTTTGGCAGCAATGCATTTAATTTAAGCGCAAGATTTCGACTGTTGTTAGTAAGGCTGCCCCATTGTCTTCTGCCTTCCCACCAGCGGTCGTAGGCGGTGTTGGTTCTAAACACGAGTAATAAAGAAATTACAAAACCCAGCAGGCTGTGCATAACCACAATATTTTTTACTTTATTGCTTTCTGTCCAATGCCAGTAATTGATTTCAAAAAAAGCGACTGCGCCTGAATAAAAGCAGATTAGCAATATCATAGGCCATAGTTTTATAAACGTATCCGATTTGTGAAAACGGAAAATAAAACTCAGCCAGTCTTTGGGATTATATTGAACCATAAGAGTTATTGTTATACAAATGTAGTCGAAAGGGTATTAATTAATCGGAGCTCTCTTAGCAAAACCTGCAAGGTTTTAAAAACCTTACAGGTTTACTGAAATTAGCTTTACTTTCAACATAAAATAAGAATTAGATGATTGGAATTGTAATTATAGTACTGATAGCTTTTGGATTTTATTTTACCAGGCCCAAAACAGTTGGCAATACAACTCCCGGTGAAAATGAAATTTTGGTAAATAATATCATACTTGCTGATAAGGTGGCTTATTTTAAATCGCTTAATAAACAACAGCAGCAACAATTTGAAAAAGAAATAACTGAGTTTTTGAGTTACGTTAAAATAACTGGTGTAAATACAACTGTTGAAGGTATAGACAGGGTATTTGTTGCTGCAAGCGCTGTGATACCTGTTTTTGCTTTTCCTGAATGGAAATATTATAACCTTAAAGAAGTATTGTTGTACGCCGATACTTTTAATACCGATTTTAAAACAGAAGGAGGGGAACGGAATATTTTAGGCATGGTAGGAACAGGATATATGGAAGGAAAAATGTTGTTGTCAAAAGCGGCACTGGAACTGGGCTTCAAAAATGATTCTGATAAAAACAATACCGCCATACACGAATTTGTTCATCTTATTGACAAGACAGATGGCGATACCGATGGTATTCCTTCAGTTTTATTATTAAAACAATATACCATTCCCTGGCTGGATATGATGTACCAGCAAATCCAGGAAATTTTAAAAAATAAATCAGATATCAATCCTTACGGCAGTACAAACAAATCAGAATTTTTTGCCGTAGTTTCAGAGTACTTTTTTGAAAGGCCTGACCTGCTTCAAAAAAAACATCCTGAATTATATGCATTGTTGCAGCAATTATTTAAGCAAGACCCTGCAACACAATTGCAAGAACATAAAAAAAACGAAACCTTGTGAGTTTCGTTTTACGTAATATGGGAGGAAAAATTATTGTTGTTCTATCAATTGAATTTCTGCAAAAATCTTTACTTCCTCACTTACCAATACACCACCTGTTTCTGTTGCAGCATTCCAGGTAAGGCCAAAATCTTTACGGTTGATTTTACCAGAAATGGTAAAGCCCGCTTTCACATTACCCCATGGGTCTTTTGCCACTCCACCAAACTCTACAGATAATTTTACCTGTTTAGTTACATCTTTTATGCTAAGGTCGCCATATAGGTCGTAAGAACCATCTTTATCTATATTTTCATATTTGGTAGCGACGAATTTTAAGTGTGGATAAGTTGCAGCATCAAAGAAATCAGCACTTTTAAGGTGAGTATCTCTTTGCTCATTTCCTGTAGAGATAGAAGCCGTATCTGCACTAAAGCTGATAGTTGCTTTTGTGAAATCTTCGTCATCTGTTTCTGCATTTACAGTAAAAAGATTGAAACTACCGGTAACGTTTGTTATCATCAAGTGCTTTACTTTAAATTGTATTTCACTGTGGGTAGGGTCCACAACCCATTTTTTTGTTGCCATAATTTTATGTTTAGATTGTAAAGATACATAATTAATGTTTAAACATCGATATTTAAACATTAATTTTTTGTTAAGGGAAATTTGCAGCCCTGACTGCAAAAAAAATCCCGGTCGTATTGACCGGGATACTTATCATTGAAGTAGCTATTAGCGTGCCACTTATTGCTTTGCTGCAAATTCTCTACGTATTATATTCAGCGCCCCACCAGCTTTAAACCATTCTATCTGCTGTTCATTATAAGTGTGGTTAGCCTGAATTACATCCGAAGTACCATCGGCATGGTGCAGGTAAATGGCTAGTGATTTATTGGGCGCAAACTCTGTAAGGCCAATAATATCAATGGTATCATCTTCCTGTATCTTATCATAATCTTCTTTGTTGGCAAAAGTTAATGCCAGCATACCTTGCTTCTTCAAATTGGTTTCGTGAATTCTTGCAAAAGATTTTACCAATACCGCCCTTACACCCAAATGCCTTGGTTCCATAGCCGCATGTTCCCTGGAACTTCCTTCGCCATAGTTCTCATCTCCCACAACGATAGTGCCAATGCCAGCAGCTTTGTAAATTCTTTGTGTGTTGGGCACTGTGCCGTATTCATTCAGCAATTGGTTTTTAACGCTGTCTGTTTTTTCATTAAAAAAGTTAACCGCACCAATCAGCATATTGTTGCTGATATTATCCAAATGTCCACGGAATTTCAACCATGGCCCTGCCATACTAATATGATCTGTAGTACATTTTCCTTTAGCTTTTATCAATAGTTTTAACCCTTTCAAATCAACACCTTCCCAAGCTGCAAATGGGTCTAGCAATTGTAAACGTTTGCTATCCGGAGCTACTTTTACTACCACTTTGCTGCCATCATCTGCAGGGCGTTGATAGCCTGCATCATCTACAGCAAAACCTTTTGGCGGCAATTCGTCACCGGTAGGAGGGTCTAATTTTACCATTTCGCCTTTATCGTTTAGCAAACTATCGGTTAAAGGATTAAAAGTAAGATCACCGGCAATAGCCATTGCGGTAACAATTTCCGGACTGCCTACAAATGCAAATGTGTTAGGGTTGCCATCGGCACGTTTTGCAAAGTTTCTGTTGAAAGAATGTACAATGGTATTTTTCTCTGCTTTTTCTGCACCAACCCTTGCCCACATACCTATGCACGGGCCGCAGGCGTTTGCAAAAACAGTAGCACCAATTTTATCAAAAATACCTAAGAAACCATCTCTTTCAATAGTATAGCGAACCTGCTCACTGCCAGGCGTAATCGTAAATTCGGAGTGTAATTTTAAACCTTTATCGCTTACCTGTTGAGCCAGGCTTACTGCACGGCTGATATCTTCATAAGAAGAATTGGTACAGCTGCCAATTAAACCTACTTCAATTTTTGTGGGCCAGCCATTTGCCAAAGCGGCTTCTTTCATTTTAGAAATTGGCGTAGCCAAATCTGGAGTGAACGGGCCGTTTAAATGGGGTTCCAATGTATCTAAATTAATTTCAATTACCTCGTCAAAATATTCTAGCGGTTTAGCATACACTTCAGGGTCGCCTGTTAAATGTGCTGCAATAGCATCAGCGGCATCAGCAATTTCTGCCCTGCCGGTTGCTTTTAAATAACGGCTCATACTTTGGTCATAGCCAAAAGTAGAAGTGGTTGCGCCAATTTCGGCTCCCATATTACAAATAGTGCCTTTACCAGTACAGCTCATGCTGGTAGCACCTTCGCCAAAATATTCAACCACAGCGCCGGTACCACCTTTTACAGTTAAAATACCAGCCACTTTTAAAATAACATCTTTAGGTGCTGTCCAGCCACTTAACTTACCAGTCAATTTTACACCAATCAATTTTGGCATTTTCAATTCCCATGGCAATCCTGCCATTACATCACAGGCATCCGCACCGCCGACACCAATCGCAATCATACCAAGTCCTCCGGCGTTCACAGTATGGCTATCGGTACCAATCATCATTCCGCCAGGAAAAGCATAGTTTTCCAACACCACCTGGTGAATGATACCAGCGCCCGGTTTCCAAAATCCAATACCATATTTATTGCTAACCGATGCTAAAAAATCATACACTTCGCTGCTTTCATGCACTGCACGGTCTAAATCTATAGAACTGTTTACTTTAGCTTCAATCAAATGATCACAATGTACTGTGCTTGGCACAGCTACTTTAGTGCGGCCGCTTTGCATAAATTGTAACAAAGCCATTTGCGCCGTTGCATCTTGCATGGCCACCCTGTCTGGTGCAAAATCTACATAATCTTTTCCTCTTTGGTAGGCTGTTCTGGCTTCACCTTCGGTAAGATGGGCGTACAAAATCTTTTCGGTGAGGGTTAGGGGTTTGCCTGTTGCTTTTCGTGCTGCTTCAATTCTACTTGCAAAATTGTCGTACACTTTCTTAATCATTTCAATGTCAAATGCCATAATACAATTTTTGATTTATGATTTTAGATTTATGATTGGTATTAACCGGCTGTATTTGTTGTTAAATAAGCCTTTAACAGTAAAAACTGTTGTTTTGCAAATTTACTGAAAGTCAGGCACTATTTAAAATAGTTCATAGTTAATACTTAAAGGTTGATAGTTGATAATTGAAGGTTTGCGATCAAAACGTTTTCAACTTTCAGCCTTCAACTATCAATTAAAGGGCTTGGTTATAGAAAAAAAAATTTGTAAATTAGCGGTATGAACAGGTTTAGGTATTTTATTGAATGGCACGTGTTTGGAGTATGCACAGCAATTGGCGAAAAAATGGGCATTGCTACCTCAACCATACGTAAATATTTTATCTATATATCTTTTCTTACAATGGGGTCACCGGTAATTGTGTATTTTTTTGTGGCGTTTTGGATGAATGTAAAACGTTATATTTTTAATGCAAAGCGAAACCCGGTAAGATACCTGTAAATAAAAATATTAAACCCGAACCCTAATAACCTTATCTTTCTTTCCCAATGATTGTCCTGAATATCAATCATACTGATTATATGCAGTTGCTAAATGATTTGTCAACTGCACTGGATATTCCCTGTAAACAGGCTGGATTATTATCGTTGGAACCTTCTGCTGGTACAGGCTTTTTAAAAGTGGTTAATTTATTTGATGATGTACAGGTCTTAATGACCAATGCCTGTTTCGCCGAAGGTATAATTGCCGTAAGGCCACGTTCAGATGACCGCCACTATATTTTACACTTTGATGATGTATTGATAAAAGACGTACCTGCTGCTTTAAAGGTAGATGGCGAAATTTTACAAAAATCGAACATACGCCATGCAGCAGCAAGGCTTACCAGCAATGTATTTGTAAACACAGAAGAAATACCTGCCGGGGTCGATATTAAATCTATAAAGATATTGATCAATGAAAGGTGGCTGAAAAAATATATGGGTTTGGGGGAAACTGATGATGTGCTGCAAAAATATTTATCGCTTAAAACAGAAAGTTTTGATATTGAACAATTAGATGCAGAGTATTTGAAATTGATGGACGAATTGTGGACGGTGCAAAAAGACGATCCTTTGCAAAATATTTTTATTCAAAACAGAATAACATTGCTTATTGAGCGTTTCTTCACAAGGCTATATAACAAAGCCAGTTTACTGCAAGATAAATTTGAACTTTCTACCAATGTAATTAATGAATTAATTAAAGTAGAACATTTGTTGGTGAGTGATTTCAGTAATATGCCCCCAACTATTACTGAATTTTCAAAAATGGTATCTATGAGCAGTACCAAATTGAAAAAAAGTTTCAAAATAATGTATGGCGATAGCCTTTATTCTTACTATCAAAAACAGCGGCTTCAAAAGGCTAAAGAATTATTATTAACAGGTAGTTATACAATAAAACAGACTGCTGTAGCGATAGGGTATAATAATGTAGCTAACTTTGTCCTTGCTTTTAAAAAGCAATATAATATAGAGCCCGGTTCGTTATAGATCAAAACCTTATCCAATAATTTTTAATAGAGCAACCTTGTTCAGTTATACTTATAAATATTGCAATCATCTTGATTACTTACATAACCTGGCAAATTATGCAGGTGTACCGGTGAATAATAATACAATTCATCTTCCTCCCGAGATAGGCACCGGTTATATAAAAGCCATTGAACTTGCCAATGGGCTGCAGGTTTTAATAAATGAATGTAAAATAAAACAACAGGTGCATTTTTACAGAGAACCGGCAATGGATGAATCATATACTTTGCGTTTTGACGAAGTGAAAAACCTTAAAGCAGTTACCATACAAATTGACGATGATAAAAAAAATGAAGAAGAACGTTTTTATTCCGGCGCTTTTTTAACCAATTCGCTTACCGATTTTTCTTACACCGCCAATGCCGGTTTGGAAGACCGTTGCATAAATATTTTTTTTACCGCAGCATGGTTAAAAGATCATGCCGGTATAAATTCTTCTGACGAGGCTTTTAAAGAATACCTCTCTTTAAAAACGGCTACTTTAAATTTTGAAGTATTGAATGTAGAATACAGGGCATTAATGGAAGATATTTTTGAGGTACGTGATGATCATCCAATGCAAAAAGTAATATTGCAAAACCGGGTAATGCTGTTGCTGGAAAAATTCTTCAGGAGTTTATATAGCAGGATGGGGCAAAAAAAAAGCAACATTGTTGTTAATGATATCGCAATAAAACGAATGATGCATGTAGAATCGTTATTGGTAAACAACCTTTCGGCGCCGCCGCCAACCATACCAATGCTTGCACGTACTGCAATGATGAGCGAAACCAAATTGAAAAATCTTTTTAAAACAGTGTACGGCCTTAGCATGTATGAGTATTATCAAAAAAATCGAATGCTAAAGGCAAGGCAGCTGTTGCGCAGCAGAAAATATTCTGTAAAGGAAACTGGTATGATGCTGGGCTTTAAAAATTTAAGCAATTTTACCATTGCTTATAAGAAAGAATTCGACATTTTGCCGAGTGCCATATAGCGCTAAAAATTAATTTTTGCCGTTTGCAGCCATCATCGTGTCTGATTTACACATATTGGTTTTAATTGTAGCATTATTTTTGCAATCGGTTGCAGTAGACCCCCCGTTTTAAGATCTGATATAATTGTATTTAATTTATATAACCTTATTTTGGGTTATTGATTTGCTCAACCTTTGGTTCTTCCAGAGGTTTTTTTATACAACCGCTTTCCTTAGCCTTACTAATTTTTCCAAAAGAGGCTCTAACAAATTCATTTTAAGCATATTAGCACCATCACTTTTGGCAACGGCAGGGTTGGGGTGTGTTTCAATAAATAAACCATCGGCACCAGTTGCAATGGCAGCTTTGGCAATAGTTTCAATTAATTGGGGGTTGCCGCCAGTAACGCCGCTTGTTTGGTTGGGCTGTTGGAGCGAATGGGTGCAATCCATTACTACCGGTGCATTGTGTTCTTTCATCCAGGGAATATTTCTATAATCAACCACAAGGTCTTGATAACCAAATGTATTGCCCCTTTCGGTGAGGATTATTTTTTCATTACCGGCGTTCCTTATTTTTTCGGCAGCAAATTTCATAGACGGGCCGCTTAAGAACTGCCCTTTTTTTACGTTCACAATTTTATTGGTAGCTGCTGCTGCCAACAATAAATCGGTTTGTCGGCAAAGAAAAGCGGGTATCTGTAAAATATCTACATACTTTGCCGCTTCTGCAGCTTCATCATGCGCATGTATATCAGACGTGGTGGGTAGTTTATATTTTTCGCCTACTTTTTTTATCAGGGCCAATCCATTTTCATCACCCAAACCGGTAAAGGAGGAGGCGCTTGTTCTGTTTGCTTTTCTGTAAGATGCTTTAAATATGTAAGCAATTTCCAACCTTTTGCAAATAGCAGCAACCTTATCTGCGATTTCCATTACCAGTTCTTCACTTTCCACCACACAAGGCCCGGCAATTAAAAAAAAGTTATTGGTATCGTGTTGCTGATCAGCAAAAAGCTCCTGTAAATATTTTTCCATCTTGCAAAAATACTAATAGCCGATGGCTTTAAGAAAATCATCTTTTTTTCTTCGGGAAACATCAACATAAGTACCGTTTTGTAATTCTATTTGTCCACCATCGCCTTTTATATAACGTTTAATAAACCCAAGGTTGATGATATGTGAATGGTGGGTTCTAAAAAAAACATCTTCGGGCAGTATCTCTTCAAATTCTTTTAAGGTTTTAGAAGCAATTATTTTTGTTTTATTGGTAAGATAAATAGAAGTGTAGTTGCTGTTGGCTTCCAAATGAATAATGTCATTTATTTCATAAAACATCAATCCATCTAAAGAGGGAATGGCCAGTTTGTGAAATTGCTTTTTTGGATGCTGCATATTTTGATTCAACAATTCCACCTGCTTTACGGTTTCTGTATTTTTTTCGGCGCTTAATTTATTTACAGCATTTTTTAATTCTTCTATGTCGATGGGCTTTAATAAGTAGTCGAAAGCAGCGTATTTAATGGCCTTGATGGCATACTGATCATAAGCAGTAGTAAAAATGATATGGAAATTTTTTTCGGCAAGTTCATTCAGCATTTCAAAACCGGTCATTCTTGGCATTTCAATATCTAAAAAAATCAATTGCGGTTTATGGTGCTGTATCAACAACAATGCTTCCTGTCCGTTGGCGGCTTCGGCAATTACATTTACTTCGGGGCAATAGGCAGATAATTTTTCCCTTAGGGCAAGCCTGCCTTTTGCTTCGTCATCAATTATTATGGCGTTTATCATTTTAAATAATATTTAAGTTCACTGTAACATTAGTACCACTTGCAGGTTGGTTACTATAAAGGTTGGTTACCTGCACCGATGCGTTTTCTTCTTTGTTAAATAATTTTATCCTGTCAAAAGCTATCTGCATTCCATAGTGTGATTCTTTGCTTTGCATAATTTTTGCTGACGCCGCTCTTCCAATACCATTATCGGCAATGATGTATTGTATGCTATTATCTGCTTTTTTTATATCGATGGTAAGTTCGCCATTGTTATCTTCTCTGTTATTTAATCCGTGTAAAATAGCATTTTCTACAAAGGGTTGCACTACTAAGGGCGGTACTTTATAATCACTATTCATCAACTCCGGGTCGATATTAAAAACGGTTTTAAATTTATTTTCATGACGCAGCTCTTCAAGCTCAATATACAATTTCAATGTATCTATATCCTTATTGATGGGTACGGTATTTTGCTTGCTGCTTTCTAAAACATTGCGTAACAGTTTTGCAAATTTATTGAGGTACAACGTAGCATTATATTTATCATTGCTGTGTATAAAAGCATCAATGCTGTTGATACAGTTAAACATAAAATGTGGGTTCATTTGTGCTTTTAGCGCCGCCATTTCTGTTTCAGATATTTTTTGTTTCAGTTGCAGTTCGGTGCTTTTTCTTCTATTTATTATAGATTTATAAATGATAAAAGCTATAGCGATGGTTAGCAATAAAGAAATAAGTACGACCAACAGCCAGTTGTTTTTTATATTTAGCTCTTTATTTTGAAGCAGGCTAAATTCTTTCAGTTGCCTGTTTTCCATTTCCTGCTTCTTTATCATCCACTCGGTTTCTTTGATGGTAATATTTCGCAGGTCGTTTTGAGAAAACAGAGAATCGGCAGTAGCCCGGTACATTCTGTAATAAGTGAGAGAAGAATCCTTCATTTTTATTTCATCATATACAAAAGATATTTCTTTTGCGGCATCCGATATACCTTCAAAATATGCTGTTTGCTGTGCGATATGCATTGCTTTTTTTAAAAGGACAATTTTTTCATCAGGCTTTATTTTCTTTAAATATTTCGCCTGTGCCAGGTAAACATTGTATTCATCCCTTAGCTCGCCTTGCTTCTTGGATTCGGCAAGTGCGCTATTAAAATAGAAAACAGCAGAGTCAGTTTGATTATTGATGGCGCATAATTTTCCAAAGCCCAGGTAAAATTTCGATTTTAGATAACTATCATTGACAATATTTACAAAAGGCATCCCATCGGTTAAATCCTTTTTTGCAGCATCATATAATTTGTCTTCAAGGTCACACTCCATCAATAACTGGTAGTTGACAGCTACACCCCACCAGGCTTTTAACTGTGTATTGATATTTACGGCTTGTTTAGTGTACTGGCGGCATTTATCAAGGTCGTGTAATGCTCTAAAGTTTTCTCCAAGATTATTGAGTGGTATGGCCTGCAAACGAAGGCTACCGCAAGCTTGGGCATAATCTATTGCCTTAAAATAAGCAGTGTTGCTGGCATCAAAACTGGCAGAGTTGCTGAATAAAATGCCGAGATTTATTTGAGCCAATGCCTTACCAAAAGTAAATTGAGTGCTATCGCTATAGTAGGCTGTCTTTTGAAAATATTCATAAGAACGTTTTACATCTTTTTCGCTTAGCCGGTAACTGATTTTGTGGAGGGTTACAATATATAGCGAATCAATTTTGTGAGTTGTATTTACCCAGTTAATCATGCTATCTACAGCTTTGTCTTGTGCGGAAACATTTTGCAGCAATAAAAAAGGCAGAAAAAAAAAGAAGATAGCTTTTTTCATAAGTTATTAAAAGTGAATTTTGCTGTCATGTTTTCTATTATTACAAATTTAATATGTTGTGGCCTTATTATTTGCTAATGCACGCATGGTGGCAATGGGATAGCGGTTTTTCCTATAAAAGTCTATTAATTTGGAAATTGAAAAAGGCTCATAATAACCACCGCAAACAGAACACTTAAAGTAACTAAATATGGCTTAAGAGGGTTGGCTTTTATCATGTCGTAAACAACTAACAATACCGCAATAATTTCTGTGATGTACATGAAGCAAGTAAAGCCTTGCCGAAAAGTCATACCGCCATAAATGGTAAAAGCTTTGCCGATGGCCGGGGCCATAAGTACCAATAAACTGCCTGCAATATAGCGCATATGGTAAGCCATATTTTTTTTATTTATCATAGCCAGTATATACAATGTCGCAAATGCAAAAAATGGAATAACACTTAACGCCAACACTGCAATGTTTTGTTTTTTGGGCCATATTAAAGCTATATTAATGAAATTATCTTTTGCAATAAAGAAAAGGGAAAGCAATAAAATAGGGGCTAATATATAACTAATCTTGCCTAACTTTTTATGCAGTTCATCTTTTTGATATTTTATCAATAAAAGTTGGATAATGGATAATGTAACCCAGGCAAGTACCATGGCGACATAAAAATATCGAATAATCGCAATGCTGGTAAAAACCGGGTGCGCTTTTATATAAACCCTATATAATTCCCATATTATTAATGCTATAATGAAAACAAAAAAGAAAGCTATTGCCTTATGTGTTTTTTCCAAAATGGTTCAAAGTTATCAGGGTTAAAACTCAGTTGCTTATCAATTACTATTGGTTAAAATAAATTTAGTTAAAGCAGTCTGAGGTATTATTTGACATTTTAAAAATAGATAAATGCTTGAATGCTCAAACCCCGGTTTAGCCATTGCCATAATCCATTGAGCAGGCGGCAGAAATGTATTTAGCCCTTACATTTGTATTGTAAATGGAAGTCCCTGCTTCCATTTATTTAATTACAAAATTGTACTATGATAAAAGAAAAAATTTTAGTAATTGGCGCCAGCGGCCAAATAGGCGTGGAGCTTACCCTTGCTCTTAGAAAAATTTATGGCAATGCAAATGTTGTTGCCAGCGACTTAAGGGAGCAAAACCCTTTGCTTGAAGGCACGGGCCCTTATGTAAGCCTGGATGTGATGAATAAAGAAATGCTGCACGTGCAAGTGATACGCCAAAATATTACACAGATATATTTACTGGCAGCCATTCTTTCGGCCACCGGCGAAAAAAATCCTAACCTTGCCTGGAGCCTGAATATGCAAAGCCTGTTGAATGTACTGGATATTGCCCGAGAAGAAAAACTGACCAAGGTATATTGGCCCAGCAGCATTGCAGTATTTGGACCCACATCTCCCAAACAAAATTGTCCGCAGCAAACTATTATTGAACCCACCACGGTATATGGCATTAGTAAATATGCCGGCGAATTTTGGTGCAACTATTATAATTTCCGTTATGGTGTTGATGTAAGAAGTATGCGTTATCCTGGGTTGATCTCTTATAAATCTGCACCAGGCGGTGGTACCACTGATTATGCAGTAGAAATTTTTCATGAAGCATTAGAAGAAAAAAAATACGAATGTTTTTTAGGAGAAGATACTTACCTGCCTATGATGTATATGCCAGACGCCATAAAGGCTACCATTGAATTGATGGAGGCGCCAGCTGAAAAAATTTCGATACGTACTTCTTATAATTTATCGGGAATGAGTTTTTCACCAAAAGAAATTGCCGCCGAAATTAAAAAACATATTCCTGAATTTGAAATAACCTATAAGCCAGATTACAGGCAAGCCATTGCCAATAGCTGGCCGCAAAGTATAGATGATACTGTTGCAAGAAATGATTGGGGATGGAAGGAAGAATATGATCTTTCTAAAATGGTAAAAGATATGCTGGATAATTTATAAGATTATGGTTTAACTTATTGTTTGCAAACAAAATATAGTATGCTAACAACCAACGCCTTAGTTTTGTAACTTAAAAATTAACCTACTATGAAGAAAACTTTATTAGCAATTTTAGGAATAGCGATTTTTTCTGGTGCTGTTGCACAGAAAAAAAGTGATGATAAATTCCGTTTTAGCGCTGGCCCGGAAATTGGTTTTGCAACAGGTACATTAAACCTCAGCCATTCAGTGGGTATTGGTGGTACCATACAAGCAGAAATTAATGGGGCTCCAAGTACAAACTTCACACTCACTACAGGGTTTCTTTCATATGCTGGAAGAAAGATAGGATCAGGGATAAAAGCAACAGCTCAAACTATTATACCGGTAAAAGTTGGGGTCAAATATTTTTTATCTGAGGGGTTTTACGGTGCCGCTCAATTGGGAGTTGGTGTATTCAGCAACTATTACACAGGAGCAGCATTAGCTTATACACCAATGCTTGGTTACGAATTTAACACCAAATCAGGCAAAGCTGTAGATGCTGCTTTTAAATATGACGGCTACTCGAAAAATGGCGGCTTTGGTTCAATAGGATTTAGGCTAGCTTATAGATTTTAGTAAAATATTTTTAATAAAATGAACCTGCACTTGTTGCAGGTTTTTTTATGCAATACTTTTAATAAGCAATTAGCAAAAGGTAAAATACTAACTATAAGGGGTATAAATTTTAATTTTATTTTAATCTGAATAATTATATAATTCAATATTTTATACAGGTGGTGGTTTTGTTAAATATTTTTAAAAAAATATATAAGATTGTTTTAGTTAAACCTTTTTTTATATATCTTGAGAGTAATCTCTATTTTTTAACCTAAACCACCCAACCCATGTAGAAATTACCAAACCAGTTTCTCGCTGTTTCTTTTGATGTAGTTATATGAAAATTCTAGGAATGCAGTATTTCCCAAAGCCCTTCAAGGAAGTACTGAAATAGTATCCACTAAAACGATAGTGCTTAATTTTCATATGCGTTCAAGCGTTATAGTGAGAATATTATCTTACCAAATTCAGTAACATAGTTAGGTAAAGTATCTTTTAAGTTAAACCGCTTATGATGTTGATATTTTAAAAAATATCAAATAAAAAGAAGGGATAGCCAAAAACATATTATTCTCTAACTCATTTAAAAAATCAAAAAAAAATAAACATGAAAAAAGTATTTATTGCAGCAGCTATTATTTTATTGGCATCCGTTAAAACATTCGCTCAAAGTGACGAAGGTGAGTTTAAACCTTTTAAAGTAGATGTATCGTTAGGGTATGCTCTACCAACCAGTGGTGGATCTGGCGCTAAAGGCGGCCTTTTATTTGTAGTTGAACCAAAGTATGCAGTTATACCCCAATTAAGTGTGGGTTTAAGGCTTGAAACTGCGGTTATGGTTTCGGGAATTGATGCAAGCGGAAATGTTAGCAATACAGCTTCTGCAAAAGCTTCAGCGTCTTACCTGGCCACAGGAGATTATTATTTTAATAGCAATGACTTCCGCCCATTTGTAGGTGCAGGGGCTGGTATTTTTAAAACAGCAGGGGTTTCAGTAAATTCAAACAATCCCAACATTGCTACTGGTTCAAAATTTGGCGGAATGTTAAGGGCTGGTTTCGAATATAAACATGCTCGTGTAGGAATTGAGTATAATTTAGTAGGAAAATCAACTGTGCCTCCTTCATCTAGTACTTCTAATGATGGCTATACAATTAAGAATGGCTATTTAGGTATTAAATTCGGCGTTTGTATTGGTGGTGGCAGAAGATAATAATTTTAAATACGATAATTAAAAGAAAGGGTTTGCATTTATTTATGCAAACCCTTTCTTTTATCTGTTTAAATGAATTATATCAACTTGTGTTCATATGCGTATTTTATCAATCCAATTACCCCCGACGTTTTTGTTTTTCTAAAAATATTCTTGCGGTGCGTTTCTACAGTGCGTTCGCTTAAAAAAAGTGACTCGGCAATTTGTTTATTATTAAATTCTTTTTCAATCAATTTAATAATTTCTATTTCCCTTGTGGTAAGATGTGCTTCGTCACTCTCTTTTTTCAATTCACTGGCTTTGGTCATCTCCTGCAGTACTTCATCACTAAAATAAATACCGCCTTGGCTTATTTTTTCCAGCGCATCAATAAATTCTTTCTTGCCGATATTTTTCAATACATAACCGGCAATATCTGCATCATCAATCATCTGGTTTACCAAATCGCCCTGGCCACTCATACTAAGCGCCAATATTTTTATTTCAGGGAATTTTTTATGTATCGTTTTTGAAAGGTCCGCACCATTCATGCCGGGCATCATTACATCAGTTAATACAATATCAACTTTTGTTTTATCTAACAATTCCATCATTTGCAGCGGTTGGGTACATTCCAGTACTACTTTAAACTGGTCATATCCTTGCAATAAAGATTTTAAACCATCAATAACAATCTGATGATCGTCAACAATGGCTAAAGCGATTTTCGGGCTTTTCAATTTAGCGGTGGTTTATATACGGTGTTAAGATAATTAAAAATACCAATTAAACAAGGGGTACATGAATAGCTACCAGTGTACCATTGCCAGGTGAACTATCAAAATCCACACTTCCTTTTAAAAAGGCTATCCTGCTCAATATATTTTTTAAGCCAATACCTTCAAATTTCTCTTTGTCTTTTGCACTAAATCCCTTGCCATTATCTTCTATTGTTGCGGCAATGCCGTCTTTGTCTTTTATAAGAGATATATCCAATACGTTGGCACCTGAATGTTTTATCACATTATTTACACATTCCTGTATTACCCTGTACAATACCGTTTCAACATTGCTTTCCAATCTTTCATTTAATCCCTCGGTGTGCAGGTTCACTTTTAAAATACGGCTGTCTAACTTATCAATAAATTCCCTGATGGCACTTGCCAACCCGCTTTTAAGTAAAGCGTTAGGCATCATCTGGTGGCTTACGCTTCTTATTTCTTTGCAACTTTCATCTACCAGGTCTATTATTTTTTCAAAGGAAAGTTTTTGGCTTTCATCTTTAAAAGGAATTTCATTTTCAAAGGCAGATAAATTCATTTTGGCGGCACTCATTATTTGCCCTACGCCATCATGCAGGTCGGCAGCAATACGTTTGCGTTCATTTTCTTCTGCTGCAATTATGGCTTTGGTAGCCATTTCCTGTTGCTTCATTACTTCCTGCTGCAACTTTTTTTCTTGTTTTAATTTGTATCTTCTGTAAAAAGAATAACCCAATAAAAGAATAAGTAATGCAAACCCGGCTGAACCATACAACCAATATTGTTTTTTTGTAAGTTCAAACTGCTGCTCCTGTATTTGTTTGTCCTTTTTTGCAGATTGGTATTTGGTTTCCATTTCCGAAAACCGTTTGTTCATATTATCGGTATAAATAGAATCGTTAAGCTTTACCGTTAGCCTTGCCATTTCCATCGATTTTTTATAGTCGCCGGTTAATTCATACAACTGCGATAGACCATCATATAATTTTGCTTTTTCACTTAAGCAAGAAGCAAGAGTATCTGCCAATTTTAATCCTGCTAAATATTTAATTTCTGCCTGGCTATACTGTTTGTCACTTGTTAATATAGACCCCATGTTCACCAGGCAACTTACCTGGCCCTTGGTATCACCCATCTTAGTACGTATGCTGAATGATTCTTCCGCTAACGGGAGTGCCTTTGTGTAATCGCCAATTTTTTGATATAACGAAGCAAGGTTATTAAGTGAATTGGAAAGGTATTCCGGATTGCCAATTTGCCGCGTCATAACTTCCGCTTTTTCAAAATATGCTTTGGCATTAGCCATATCTTTTTGCAATAAATAAATGTTGCCCACATTTACATACGAACCTGCAAGCCCCAATTTATCATGTATTTCTTCTTTTATTGCAATGGATTGTTGCTGGTATTTTAATGCTTCAGTAAGATTGCCGACATTCTGATTAACAATACCAATGTTATTTAGCGAATAGGAAATACCAATCTTGTCTTGTAACTGTTCATAAATGGCAAGTGCTTTTTGTGCAAAAGATAGTGCTGAGTCAAACTTTGATTCTTTCTGATATACAATACCAATCTTATTGTACAATGCACCAATTCCTTTTTGGTCTTTTAGTCTCGTACGTATTTCAAAAGCCTTATTATATGATACAATGGCGTTGTTGAAATCCTGTTTATCGTAATAAATAATTCCAAGATCGTTGTAAGCTTGAGCAATGGCTTTATCAAAATTTATTTTTTTACCAAGATCAATGGCTTTATTACCATATTCAATGGCTTTATCTTGGTCAATGGTTCTATATTGCCAGGTAAGCTCGTTATAGCTTTTAGCAAGCGCAGTATCTTTCTGGCTGGAAATTATTTTTTCAATGCTGTCAATAACATGCTGTTGGGCAAATATCGATAAGGGCATTAAAAAAAGCGATAAGGTTTTTAGTAGTTTGCCTGAGCACATGTATTTCTGAATTTATATAAATATAAACCGATTTTTAAATACCCAAAACATCTTTCATGGTATAGATACCTTTTTTGCCTGCAATAAATTCTGCTGCCAGTACAGCACCTGTAGCAAATCCTGTTCTGTTATGTGCTGTATGTATTATTTCAATATCATCAATAGATGAACTATATTTTATAGAATGTGTACCCGGAGCAGGATCAATTCTTTTGCTGATGATAGAAAGTTCGTTGGGGTATTTTGCGGCTTCATTTATCCATTTCTTTTTTTGAGGAATGTTTTCCAAAACCTGCTCAGCCAAAGTAATTGCTGTACCACTTGGTGCATCTTTTTTTTGAGTGTGATGAATTTCTTCCATGCTCACCGTGTATTCAGTTTGCCTGCTCATCAATTGCGCCAATTTTTTATTGAGCTCAAAAAATATATTAACGCCTACACTAAAATTGCTGGCATAAATAAGAGCGCCGCCTGATGTTTCGCATTTATTTTTTATTGTTTCCCATTCCTGCAACCAGCCTGTGCTGCCACTAATGGTTGGAGTACCTGCGTCGAGGCATTTGGATATGTTTTCAACAGCGCTATGTGGCCCGGTAAATTCAATAGCTACATCGCATTGCTGAAGGTTTTCTTTTGTAAAACTATCTATATTATTAATATCTATTTTTAAAGGAACAGTATGGCCTCTTTCCAAAGCAATTTCTTCTATTGCTTTACCCATTTTGCCATAACCGATCAATGCAATTTTTAAGCCTGCCGCTTCGCCAGTGGAATTAGTTGTGTTACTCATTACAAAATATGTTGAAAAATTTAGAAGACAAATATAATCATTTAACCTTCTTCAGGTTTTTAGAATGAATATCCAATACCAGGCTTATGCCATTGGTATTGGCAAGCGAGCTGTGCCCGGGTTTTATTTGCAAGCTTAGCTCATCGCTAACATCAAAAGTTTTAAGGTGGGCATCAACAGCTGCATCCACTACATTCAATCCCCAAAAAGCAATAAAAAATAAAACAGAATAATCTACATTTTGCCTTACTTCATTCCTAAAGGTCTTTATTCTGTCAGGGCTGCTTAATACGCTATGATATGGTTCGGGAATTAAGCCATTATTGGATGTATCGCCATCAATAGCATTTTTGTAAGCAGCATTGGCTTCTTTAAACTGTTTTATATTCCTAAAAAAAATATAGCCGGTTGTACCTAATGCGCCATAAACAAGTGGAAGTTTCCAATATTTTTTATTGGTGATTTGCCCCCAGCCCGGCAATACTGCAGAACGTACAATAGCAATACGAGGATTGTAAGGTTTAGAAGTATCGATGGAAATAAAATGAAGCCTTTCATTTTTGGTCTTTTTGAGAATAGTGCTGTCGTTTCTAATACGTAAAGAATCTTGTTTTTTTGTATTGCCTTTTTGTGCAAATAGATTATTGCCTCCAATAAATAATAAAAAAAATACAAGCACTATTGATTTACAAAAAGCCATTGAAAGTATTATACTGTTAAAAAGCCCCTGTAGGGGTTGGGGTTAACTCACGGTGATTTTTAATTTATCCAGCAACGCATTTAATTCTTCCAGCGAATAATACTCAAACAAAATTGAACCATATCCCTTTTTATTATGCGCCAATTTTACTTTGGTACCAAAGCTGGATGCTAAATTATCTTCAATCTTTTTAAATGCAGGAGGCAGTTCGGTTTTTACAGCAACTTTAACACCATGTGGTGTATAAATTTGCCTTACCAAATCTTCTGTTTGGCGTACCGATAAACTGCGTTTTTTTATTTCATTAAAAATATACAATTGCTTATCGACCAAATCAACATTGATTAATGCCCTTGCATGGCCCATGGTTATTGCGCCGCCACGTACTGCAATTTGAATATCGGGTGGTAATTTTAATAATCTTATATAATTGGTAACAGTACTTCTGTCTTTACCCATGCGTTCTGCCACTTGCTCCTGTGTGTAATCCAGTTCATCCATCAGGCGTTTGTAGCTCAATGCAATTTCTATTGCGTTAAGGTTTTCACGCTGCAAATTTTCTAACAACGACAACTCCAATAACTGCACATCATTGGCCTGCCTAACATAAACGGGTACATCTTTTAAACCTGCAATTTTTGATGCCCTGAACCTTCTTTCACCAGCTATTAACCTGTATTTGCCATTGGGTAATTTACTTACTGTAAGCGGTTGAATAATATCATGCAATTTTAAAGAAGCTGCTAATTCACTTAACGCCACTTCATCAAAATCTTTACGTGGTTGTTTAGGGTTTACTTCAATCTGGTCGAGCGGTACACGCAATGATGCAGTTGATTGTTCAACCACATCGGGCCTTAAACTACCGGCAGTATTTTTAAGGTCAGAATCAATATTCTGCAGCAAGCTGCGTATTCCTTTTCCTAAAGCGTCTTTTTTATTTGGAGGAGTCATAGTTAATATGCCAATAAGGCAATGTGCAAATTTGCAAATGTATAATTGAAAGTTTTTTTATCTTTTTAAATTAAGTATTCAAAAGCAATAATATAGTTGATTGGTAATTTTGCAAATTTGCACATTGTCCCGTTTGCCCATTGCTTATTGTATTATCCTGTCTTCTTCTTTTATTTTAGTAAGATTGTTTTTTTGTAAAATTTCTTTGGCAAGATTAAGGTAGTTGATAGAACCTTTGCTATCTGCATCGTATAAAATTACCGGTTTGCCAAAACTTGGCGCTTCGCTTAGCCTTGTATTGCGATGAATGATGCTGCTGAAAACAATGTCTTCAAAATGGCGGCGTACTTCACTTACCACTTGGTTGCACAAACGTAAACGGCCATCGTACATGGTCATTAAAATACCTTCAATTTTAAGATCTGGGTTAAGCCTGTTCTGTACGATTTTAATGGTATTTAATAATTTGCCCAAACCTTCCAGTGCAAAAAATTCTGTTTGTACCGGTACTACCACGCTATCGGCAGCAGTTAAAGCATTAACGGTTATTAAACCCAAAGAAGGCGAGCAATCAATTACAATAAAATCATATTCATCCCTTATTGGTGCTAAAATATCTTTCAACACACTTTCCCTGTTGGGATAATTGATCATTTCAATTTCGGCACCAACCAGGTCAATATGCGATGGCATCAAATCAAGATTAGGAATCTCAGATTTCAGTATCACATCCTTTGCCTTGGCTTCGTTTACCATGCAATCGTAAAGGCTTTGGGTGATATTATGCAGGTCGAACCCCGTACCAGTGGTACTGTTAGCCTGCGGATCGGCATCCACCAGCAAAGTCCTGTACTCCAGCACGGCCAAACTTGCAGCTAAATTTATTGCCGTAGTTGTTTTACCCACACCGCCTTTTTGATTAGCCACGCCTATTATTCTTGCCATAAATGGTTGTTCCTAATCCGCCGCTGCGGAGAATTTATTATTGTTATAAAATGATTTATTTGAATACACCCAACTAAAAACTGTAAACTAAAAACTGTAAACTGGTTTTCATCAGGTTGGCAAATTTAACTATTCGGCATAATATTGTGCAACAAACGTTCAACAACTTTGTTTTAGTTATAAACAATATATAAAAAAGTCATGATTACCATAGTTTCGGGCACCAACAGAAAGGGCAGCAATACACTTAAAGTGGCCAGGGAATATCATCGTATTCTGGCTGAAAAGGAAGTAGAAACTAACATTTTTTCACTGGAAGGCGTGAATGTGATGCAAAGAGACGCCGCTTTTGAAAAAATAGAACACCAGATAATTGTACCAACCAAAACCTTTATTTTTATTGTACCCGAATATAATGGCAGTTTTCCCGGAGTGTTGAAAATGCTTTTTGATACAGGCAGTTCACACGCCATCTGGTTTCATAAACAGGCTTTAATTGTGGGCAATTCCACTGGCCGGGCAGGAAATTTAAGGGGTATGGATCATCTGGCAGATATTTTAAATTATATAAAAATCACAGTGCATCCCAACAAACTACCTTTATCTGCAGTAAATACTTTGATGGATGGCGAAGGCAGGTTTAACGATCCCGGCACTTTGTACGCCATCAACAATCAATTGAATGAATTTTTGAAATGGAAATGCAAATGATTGAGCTGATTTCACTTCTCCTTAAAACATTATTTCTTTTTAATCGTCTACCTTCATAAACTCAACAATCAATATCACTTATGCGGACACCTTTAGGCGTAATTATTTTTATCTCCCTTAATTTATTGCTGGATACTTATGTTTTTCAGGTAATTAAATCTTTGAGCCAGGGGGCATCTCCCAAAACAAAAACCATTATTTATTCTATTTATTGGGGAGTAACTGCATTAGTAATCATCAGTTTTTTATTGTTCGTTTATACCCAACAAGATTTTTTAGGCAAGAAAGTAAGAACCTATTTGTTTGCAACTGTAATCGGCTTTTTTCTGGCAAAAGTTACTGCTGCTGTTTTCTTTTTACTGGATGATATCCGCCGGTTTATACAATGGAGTGCTTTAAAATTATTTTCGGGTAACAATGCCGGTGATATTGGTTATTATGGAGACGAAGGCATTAGCCGTTCCGCCTTTTTAAACTGGCTGGGCCTTGCTGCTGGCGGTACTTTGTTTGGTTCGCTGGTATATGGCTTTGGTAATAAATACAATTACAAGGTTACAAAACTGCAATTACAATATGATAATTTGCCAACTGCATTTAAAGGATTAAAAATTGTGCAAATTAGCGATATACACAGCGGCAGCTTTATGGATAAAAAAGCCGTGTTGCATGGTGTAGAAAAAATATTGAACGAAAAGCCAGATATTATTTTATTTACCGGCGACCTGGTTAACGACAGGGCAACTGAAATGAAAGATTACATGGATGTTTTTGGTTTATTAAAAGCACCAATGGGTGTTTACAGCACATTTGGCAATCATGATTATGGCGATTATGTAGAGTGGCCTTACAACGGCGTTACCAAAGAGCAAAATTTAGAAAACCTTAAAAAAGTTCATGCCGATTTGGGCTGGCGTTTACTAATGAACGAGCATGTGGTATTGGAAAAAGGCGGACAGGAAATTGCTTTATTAGGCATTGAAAACTGGAGTAACAAAGCCCGTTTCCCCAAGCATGGCCGCATGGATTTGGCGTATGCAGGCACCGAAAAATATCCTTTTAAAATTTTAATGAGCCACGACCCCAGTCATTGGGATGCACAGGTAAGAACCGATTACCCAGATATTGACCTTACTCTTAGCGGCCACACTCACGGCGCACAATTCGGCATAGAAATTCCTGGTTTTAAATGGAGCCCTGTACAATATATGTATAAGCAATGGGCAGGCTTATATGAAGAAGACAAACAAAAACTAAATGTAAACCGTGGCTATGGTTTTATAGGTTATCCTGGTAGGGTGGGTATTTTGCCGGAGATAACGGTGATTGAATTGGTGTAATTTTCTTTCCAATAATTTTAACTTTTATAGCAAGGTTTTATTTTTATCTTACTAAAAATAGAACCTATGCAACGTATTATTACTGTAATTGTCTTTGCTATTGTTTATTCTTCTTGCGCAAATAAATCACAAAGTTATTTGGCTGTATTAAAAGCAAGCGAAGTTGGATTAAATCAATCAATTGCTACAATTTCAGCATCAAATAAAATAATATACAACGCAATAGAAGATAGAGCTAAAAATCCGGTGACAGCTCAATTTGCAGCAGCATGGCAACCGAAAGCAATGCTTATTAAAGATATCTGCTTAAGTACTATAAATTATATAGAGACTTTGGTAAAAGAATTAAAAGAAGCAGCTGGATTAAAAATGGAAAATACTAGAGAAGTATATAGGGAAGATGATAAAGATGCTGTTTCAGATTTATTTATTTCTAAGGGAAAAGGGATAGAGCTACAAGAAAAATTACAAAAGTTCAAGCAAGATATGATTGCGGTGGATTCTCAATCACTTTTTCAGTTTGATATCACGATGATTAACGTAGCAGATTCAAATTTTAAAGGCAGCTTTGTTAAAACCTTTTTTGAAAATACATCAACAATTGCCGCTTTGGTTTTACTAAGAAGATTTGAAAGTGCAGTATGCAATGATGAAAATAATTTCATAACCTTTTGCCTGAATAAATCCGCTTCGTTTGTACACATACGAGATTATATTGCTCCTATAATATCTTTAAACAGCAATACTGTAAGAGCTGGAGAGGATATTACAATAACTGCAGGCGTAGGTATGTTTTCTACAGTTATGCAACCAATAATAACTATTGGTAAAACAACATTGCAGCCAGGAGACCAAGGAGTTGTGACATATGAATTTAAGGCAATTGGCAAAGCCGGTAAATATATTATACCAGTTAAGATTGAATATGTTAAACCTGATAAAGAAAAAGAAACTATTACTCAAAAAGTGGAATATACAATTGTAGAATAGTTTTGAATACTCGGCCGACCGAAACAGTAAAGTAATTAATAACCTAATTCCTCATTCCCCTCACACCAACCTAATCCCCGTCTTCTCCAAACTAATCTTTTTCTGCTTATATAAATTGCCTACTGTCATTTTAAAAGTTTTCTTGCTCATGCCAAAAAAAGAATAAATTTCTTCAGGGTCGCTTTTATCGTAGTAAGGCAGGTAGCCGTTATTTTCATTCAGTAAACGCAGTATCTTTTGCGTTTCATCTTCTACACGGTTGTAACCAGCTTTGCCAGCGGCAACGTCAATCTTATTATCTGCCGGATAAATCTTTTTTATAAAGCCTTTAAATTTATCACCCGCAGTAATATCTCGGTAAATTTCGTTGTGGTGCAACACACCGGTATGTATATTGTTGATGATAACCACATAACCAATATCAGTACGGCGGTAAACGGTCAGGTCAACCTCATCCAATAACTTCACCGTTAAATCATCGTTGCTTAAAAACGGTTCAATCTTTTCCGTAGCGGCAAGTCGACCTGTCTGTTCATCTAAATAAATCTTTACCAAATATTCACCATTCGGTATCATGCCACGTTGCTGTTTGCTTTTGGGCACAAAAAGGTCTTTCATCAAACCATTATCTAAAAAAGCTCCTTGAGGTGTTACACTTATGCAACGCAGCTTTACAATATCTCCCAAAATGCCTTTTGGTTTTTGCGTAGTAGCAATCAAACGGTCTTCGCCATCGTGGTATAAAAACACATTTAGTTCATCACCAATCTTTACATTATCGGGCATAAAACGTTTGGGCAACAAAATCCCTTCTGCACCATCATCTAAATAAACCCCAAACGCCACTTCTCGTACTACTTTCAAATTATTGTATTCGCCAACTTGTATCATAAACTTTCTAATTGCTGCAAAGGTATGTTTTTTAACCCCGTTGGCGTCCTCTGCGTAGTCGAAGTGCTCGACGGAGGTAAAAAAACAATACACAGAGTTACAGCCGTTCTTAGTTATAACCCATCGCCGCAACCGCCGTCAGGGTTTTCAACCGCTGACGGGGTTTGCCAGCACTAAACTTCTAAACCCTAAACCTCTAAACTAAAAAGCATTATCTTCACAAATAAAACCGCAACTTGAAGTTTACAGAATTTGGATTTGACGAACGATTAATGGAGGGTATTGACGCATCTGCCTATGAAAATGCTACTCCTGTACAGGAGCAGGTAATACCATTAATATTACAAGGGAAAGACATCATCGCTTCTGCCCAAACCGGCACCGGCAAAACCGCCGCTTTTTTACTGCCGCTTATCAACAAAATTATTACCGACCCATTAGAAGACCATACCAATACCGCACTGGTTATTGTGCCCACCCGTGAACTGGCTATTCAAATTGCCCAGCACATGGAGGGGCTTTCTTATTTTACTTCGGTAAGTTCCATTGCCGTATATGGCGGTGGCGATGGCAATGCCTTTGTGCAGGAAAAGAAAGCTTTGAGCCATGGAGCCGATGTGGTGATCTGCACTCCGGGCAAAATGATGGCGCATATAAAAATGGGCTATGTAAAATTAGACGGGCTAAAATATTTAATATTGGATGAAGCCGACAGAATGTTGGACATGGGATTTTACGATGACATCATGTTCATCATCGACCATCTACCTAAAAAAAGACAAAACTTATTGTTTTCGGCTACCATGCCGCATAAAATACGGGATATGGCGAGAAAAATTTTGCATGAACCTGCAGAAATAAATATCTCCATCAGTAAGCCCAATGAAAAAATTGTACAGGAAGCTTTTGTGGTGTATGAAGAACAAAAGATTCCGCTGATAAAATTCCTATTGAAGAAAAAGGATTTTACCATGGTGCTTATTTTTTGCAGCAGCAAGCAAAGTGTAAAGCAACTCACCCGTGATTTGCAGCGTGCTGGTGTAAAAGCAGATGAAATACATAGCGACCTCGACCAGGATAAAAGAGAAGATGTATTGATACAATTTAAAAGCGGAAGGCTGCCGGTTTTAATTGCAACAGATATTTTAAGCCGCGGTATTGATATTGATAATATAGATTTGGTTATCAATTTTGATGTACCACACGATGGTGAAGATTATGTACACCGCATTGGGCGCACTGCAAGGGCGGCAGCCGAAGGAACGGCTTACACTTTCATCAGCCCAAGGGAGCAACGCAAATTTTTATCTATAGAAAAATTATTGGGCAAACCTGTCACCAAAGCAAAAGTGCCCGAAGAGTTTGGCGAAGTGCCTGCATTTAATTCCACACCGCAAAGGCCAGGGGGTGGTGGAGGCAATAGAAATTTCAGCAAGCCAAGGCGTTTCAATAACAACAATTCTCAGCAAAGAAATAAATAATTGCTAAAGCAATTATTTATTTTGGAACGAACAAAATTTTTTTTCTCAATATTGTTGTGTCACGCACTTGTACGGCAAATCTTTACAGGGCTTTTATTGAAGTTAAAAAAAGATGATTCCTGTTTTTAATGGTGCTTAAAGTTTGTGGTGTCAGCCAGAGCTTGTGGAAGGAGGGTTTGTTCCAGGGCAGGTGGCATCCTAAAGATTACCACTCTTTAAGTCAAAAAGTGGCTATACAATTAAATAAAACTCCTTTTCTTTTTAATCCGCCTTCGACAAGCTCAGGCTGCCAGCTTTTTAAATTGAACATTACCAAAATTGACATCTTTATTTATGCAACAGATTGGAGTTATATTTGTACAAACATTTTTCTATTTCATTCTCCGCCGCCATATTAAATAACCCTATCGAGTACTTGCACGGCATTACCACTTTGCGTGGCGATATGCTGCGTAAAGAGTTACAAATTTTCACCTTTGACGACCTGCTGAATTTTTTCCCCTTACGCCATGTAGATAAAACCAAGGTTGACAGCATTGCCAATTTGAATTACAATATGGAGTATGCACAAGTATCAGGAAAAATTACTGATATGGAAATGGTAGGAGCCAACAGGGGAAAACGTTTGGTAGCACATTTAAAGGATGACAGCGGCGAAGAAATAGAATTGGTTTGGTTCCAGGGCATCAACTGGATACAAAAAGCATTGCATGTTGGTCATCAATATTTGGTATTTGGCAAGTTGAGTTTTTTTATGAACAAACCACAAATTGCACATCCTGAAATTGAAACATTGACTACACAAAAAGCAGAAGGCAAAAGTTTTTTAGAACCCATCTATTCATCTACTGAAAAATTGAAAGCGAAGGGATTGAATGGCAGAGCCATCAATAAATTCACTTACGCTTTATTACAATTAATAACCGAAAAAGACCTGCCCGAAAATCTGACCGAATCAATTATTAAACAATATAAATTCATCAGCCGTTTTGATGCATACCGGCAAATACATTTTCCTGCATCGGAAAAACATTTTCACCATGCAGTTCGAAGATTGAAGTTTGAAGAATTGTTTTTTGCACAACTGCGGCTGGGGCTTATAAAAAGTGCAAGGCACAGGTTCAGCAAAGGTTTGGTTTTTGATAAGGTGGGCAACTTGTTCAATACTTTTTACAATAGTTATTTACCTTTCGCATTGACCGGCGCACAAAAAAGGGTGTTGAAAGAGATAAGGAAAGATGCAGGCAGCGGTAAGCAAATGAACCGCCTCTTACAAGGGGATGTGGGCAGCGGAAAAACCATCGTTGCATTGATGATGATGTTGATTGCAGCAGACAATGGCTTTCAAAGTGTGATGATGGCGCCAACAGAAATTTTAGCGCAGCAACATTATAATGGCATTAATTCTTTATTAAAAGATATGCCGGTTTGTGTAAAAATGCTTTCCGGTTCATCTAAAGCAAAAGAAAGAAGGGAAGTATTGAAACTTTGTGAAGATGGTTCTTTGCATATTTTAATTGGCACCCATGCAGTAATTGAAGATAAAGTGGTGTTTAAAAATTTAGGCTTTGCCGTAATTGATGAACAACACAAATTTGGTGTAGCGCAAAGGGCACAACTCTGGAAAAAAAATACTATTCCGCCGCATGTGTTAGTAATGACCGCAACGCCAATTCCACGAACACTTGCACTTACTGCTTATGGAGATTTGGATTACAGTGTGATGGATGAATTGCCTCCAGGCAGGCAACCAATCAATACGGTACATCGTTTTGAAAACAAACGGCCGCAGGTAATGGATTTTATTAAAGAAGAGTTAGCTAACGGAAGGCAGGCTTTTGTAATCTATCCTTTAATAGAAGAAAGCAGCAAAGTGGATTATGAAAATTTGATGAAAGGTTATGAAGAAGTGAAATCGTTTTTTCCTGAACCCAAATACTGGATAAGTATGGTGCATGGAAAAATGGACGCCAAGCAAAAGGAAGACAACATGCAACGCTTTGTGAAAAAAGATACGCAGATAATGGTAAGCACAACAGTTATTGAAGTGGGTGTGAATGTGCCTAACGCAACAGTGATGGTAATTGAAAGTGCAGAAAAATTTGGGTTGTCGCAATTGCATCAATTAAGAGGAAGAGTAGGAAGAGGAGCTGAAAAAAGTTTTTGCATATTATTAACAGGCCCTAAAATATCAAATGATGCCCGTGAACGGTTAAAGATAATGGTAGCCACTAATGATGGTTTTAAAATAGCAGAAAAAGATTTGGAGATACGTGGCCCCGGTGATATTGAAGGAACACAGCAAAGTGGTTTATTAAACTTTAAGCTGGCAAACATAGTCCATGATAAAATTATATTAGAAGCTGCAAGGGATGCAGCCGAAAATATTTTAGAAAACGATCCAGACATGAATGTGGCAGAGAATTTGCCTGTTAAAAATTACCTAAATCAACAAAGAGGAAAAACAGCCTGGAGTAAAATTTCGTAGGTTAAATTATAATGATCTCTTTCCAATGAAAAACCGATGTTAATCGAGAACAAATTGATTGACTGTGTCGTTATATTTCTGTACATTGTAAAAAAATGGAGTTACTGTTTTGAATAAGATAACCAAGCCTTTTTTATCGATTGTTTTAACGTTTTTTATTGTGTCTGCAGTTAATGCTCAAATGGAATTTATTGAAAATAAGGGACAGTGGGATAGCAGGGTTAATTTCAGAGGCGATCTAAACATGGGGGCTTTCTTTTTAGAAAGTAAGGGCTTCATGATTGATTTGCATAATACTACCGATTTAAAAAAATTATCTGAGCTGCAACATGGCATTGGAGTTTCTGCTTCAAACAATACTGTCGTTAATACAGCGCAATCTAATTCTTCAGTAAATTATGCACCAATCAGCCATCCTGGAACCGGCGGAAGCGGAGGCGGTATTGATAATAATCCGCCTGCAATAACCATTCATTCACACGCCTATAGAGTAAGTTTTTTAGGCAGCAATAATAATATTGAACGGGTGCCTGATAAAGTGCAAATAAATTACAACAATTACTTTATAGGAAACGACCATACCAAGTGGGCAAGTAATTGTAAGATTTATCAAGCAGTTATTTATAAGAATGTATATCCTAATATAGATGTGCGTTACTATACCGAAGGCGGCAATTTAAAATACGATCTTATTGTTCACCCCGGTGGCAATCCTAATGCAATTGCAATGCGTTATGATGGTGCAGATAGGTTAGAAATTAAAAATAAAGAATTGGTAATTGGTACATCAGTAGGTGATGTAAAGGAATTATCACCTTATACTTATCAAATTGTTAGCGGTAAAAAAGAAGTAGTTGATTGTAAATATATTCTTACCAATAATGTGGTGAGGTTTAAAGTGAGTAATTATAGTGCTACTGAAACTTTAATCATCGATCCTACATTACTTTTCTCTTCTTACACAGGCAGTCCTCAGGATAATTGGGGATACACAGCTACTCCGGCCCCCGATGGCAGTTTTTATGCTGGTGGTATTACTTTTGGCCCTGGTTATCCCGTTTCTCCGGGGGCTTATCAAACAACTTTTGGAGGCGGTGCTAATGGCGAGGATGCTAATAATAGCCATTATGATATTGCCATTTTTAAATTTTCAGCAAATGGTAATCAACGTTTGTTTGCTACTTATTTGGGAGGTGGGGGTAATGAACAACCTAACAGCATGATATGTGATGCACAAGGTAATTTATTTGTTGATGGAAGGTCTTCTTCCAATAATTTTCCTGGAGCCCCAAGGGCAAGGGGTGGTGCAGATCATGATATTATAGTTGCAAAATTAAATAGCACAGGTACTGCTTTATTGGGCGCAATTCGTGTAGGCGGTAGCGCAGACGATGGTGTGAATATAAGGGCTAAATATACATTGGATAATGGTAACCCTGCGGCAGATGCAACAAGAAGAAACTATGGTGATGATGCACGGGGCGAAGTATTACTGGATGGTGCAGGAAACGTTTTTGTTGCATCGTGTACCCAATCAAAGGATTTTTTGGGTAGTCTTACTACACCTATACAAAATACCTTTGGGGGTGGCAGGCAAGACGGTGTTATCCTTAAATTTACCAGCAACCTTTCTGCGGTATTATTTGCTACTTATTTTGGTGGAGCTGGCGATGATGCTTGTTTTGTGATGGCTATAAATCCTTTAACGGGTAATTTATATGTAGGAGGCGGTACTACAAGCGGTGGCTTGCCAGGTAGTACAACCGGAACGGTTAATAGTAGTTATCAGGGTGGTGAATGTGATGGATTTGTTACAGAGCTAATACCTGATGGATCTGGCATTATAAAAACCACTTATGCAGGTACTAAGGGTAACGACTTGGTATATGGTATTCAGTTTGATAGATTTGGCTTTCCTTATATAATGGGTACAACTAGTGGTACAATTAATGGTGGAACCGCAGATGACTGGCCTATAATTAATTCAAGTTATAAGAATCCTGGGGGCAAACAATTTATATGCAAATTGCAGCCCGACCTTTCAAGTTATGTGTATTCTACTGTTTTTGGCCCACCTTCTACAAATCCTAATATTTCGCCAATAGCTTTTTTGGTAGACCGTTGCCAAAATGTGTATGTGTCAGGTTGGGGTGGCGGCCTCAATGTTAGTAAAGGATATAGTTTAACAGGAACTAATGGTATGCCATTGATGAATGAACTTACTTACACTAACGGGCAACCGATAACAAGGCCTGACGGACAGGATTTTTACTTTTTTGTATTGATGAAAGATGCCCAAAGTCAATTGTTTGGTTCTTATTTTGGGCAGTTTGGCGGCTTGGGCGATCATGTTGATGGTGGAACAAGCAGGTTTGATGCTAATGGTGTAATTTATCAGGCTATATGTGCTTGTCCCGAAGGTGCAACAGGCCCTTTCCCAACTACTCCGGGTGTATGGTCACCCAATTGCGGCTCTGCCGGTTGTAATGAAGCTGCGGTAAAAATAGAAATGAATTTTGCCGGCGTTGGTGCAAGTGTACAGGCAACACTTAACGGCATAGTTGATACAATTGGCTGTGTGCCTTTAACCATAAAATTTACCGACACGCTGGCAAAAGGTAAAATGTATATTTGGGATTATGGTGATGGGCCAGCCTCTAAAAAAGATACTACTTACGCACCCAATAATTCCATTTTCCATACTTATAACAGTGTAGGCAAGTACAAGTTGACCCTGGTAGCTATTGATTCATCAACCTGCAATATTGCTGATACAGCGTATATAACTATAAAAGTGGGTAACAACCAGGTAGTGCCCAATTTTACTTTTACAAAATTGGATAGTTGTGCAAGTTTGCGGTTCAGGTTCGATAATAAAACTACTGCACCTAATCCCGCTTTTACAAATCAAACTTTTATATGGGATTTTGGCGACAATTCTCCCAGGATAACAAGCGGCTTTGTTTCGCAATTTCATACTTTTCCTTCGGTAGGTTCTTATAAGGTAACATTGGTTGTAGCTGATACTATTTTTTGCAACTCCCCCGATTCGATATCGAAAACAGTACGCATCAATCCTAATGTAAAAGCCCAGTTTACTACTCCCACAAGAGGCTGTGTGGAATATACACCAGTATTTAAAAATACTTCATTGGGTGGTACAGACTGGATATGGGATTTTGGAGATAACACCCCAGTTTCTACTGATTTTGAACCAGTGCATACTTACAAACAAGTTGGTTCTTACAATGTTCGTCTAATCGCAATAGATACCAGTACCTGTAATAGGGTAGATACTTCGGCATACTTTACCATTACCGTGTATCCCTTGCCTACAGCAGGTTTTACATGGGCACCTAATCCACCTGTAGAAAATACTGCAATTAATTTTACTAATTTATCAATTGGCGCTACCAGCTATATATGGGATTTTGGCGACGGCGAAACTTCAACTGATGTAAATCCAACCCATCTATTTAATAAAACAGATACTTTTCATGTTGTGCTGGCTACTTTTAATGATGCAGGTTGTTCAGATACGGCAAGGCACGATGTAGCAACTATTATTAGGCCATTGCTGGATGTACCGAATGCTTTCACTCCTGGAAGATTTGCTGCAGGGCATTTTAATAACGGAATAGTGAAAGTGGAAGGCTTTGGTATTAATAAGATGATGTGGAGAATTTATAACCGCTGGGGCCAGGTTGTATTTGCTACTACAAATTTAAAACAAGGCTGGGATGGAACCTATAAAGGTGAACTGCAGCCTATGGACGTGTACACTTATACATTGGATGTAGAGTTTACAGACGGAAAGAAACTGAGGAAAACGGGAGATATAACATTATTAAGATAAATAACAATTAAAAAATAAAGGAGCATAATTGTTGAAAACAACAAATATTATATTGAAAAAAGGCAAATGCCAAAGCAATAAGAAATTTTTATTACTTGCTGCCGCATGTCTGTTGTTTGCAGGTGCAGATGCACAGGATCTTCATTTTTCTCAATTCTTTAATGCACCCTTGCTTACCAATCCTGCTAATACAGGATTTATACCAGATGCCGATTACAGGCTTGGTGCTAGCTACAGGGATCAATGGAGTAACATAATGACAGCACCTTATAAAACTACCAGCATATTTGGTGATGCACAGCTTTTTAGGGATAGGTTGGAAAATGGATGGCTTGGTCTGGGCGGAGTTATCTTGAGTGATGTGGCAGGTAGCGGAAGTTTGAGAAGTACAAAAGTATATGGCTCTGTTGCTTATCATCAACAATTAGGCAGCAGCAGTTTGGTTAGTGCAGGCTTTAACGTTGGATGGGCCAATAAAAGAATTGACCAGAGTAAATTAAAATTTCCAGATCAGTTTGATGGTAAATTTTTTGAGAATCCTATTACTGATGTAGCATTAACCAATACCAGTGTAAGTTATGTAGATATACAAGCCGGTATGAATTATGCCTATTTTCCACAAGAGAATGTGTACATCAATGCCGGTTATTCCATCCAGCATGTGAACAGGCCAAAAGAAACTTTCTTTGCCGATAATACCAATACGGGAAGAATACCAATGCGTCATATCGGTTTTTTAAATGCCATATTAAAAGTTAACCCAAGAGTTATTATTAACCCCAACGCTTATTTTACTACAGATTCAAAATCTACTGAGTTGGTATTTGGATTGAATGGAAATTATAATTTATCAGAGAGTGGAGAAAAACAATTAGTGGCTGGTTTGTATTACCGCCTTGGCGATGCAATTGCACCAATGATTGGCGTTGAAGTCAATAATCTTAAATTCACCTTTAGTTATGATGCTACCTTATCTTCTTTAAATCAATTTAATGGCTATCGTGGTGCAAGCGAATTCAGCATTATTAAAAAAGGATTTTATCCTCAACATGGTGATAGACAGACTATATGCCCAACTTTTTATTAGTATTTAGTACGTCGAGATTCTATTTCGGCCATTGAATCGAAATGCAATTTCATAGTACGATATACTTCCAATAACAATGCCCTTCAAATTACTGAAGGGCATTGTAGTTTTTCCTGGCAATAATAAGTTTAGATATCTGCAGTCTTTTTGGTTTTCTTCAGTTCTTCCTTACTCTTTTCCAATTCTTCTTTTACTTTTTCCAGTTCTTTTTTTATTTCATCTGTGTTGATGTTGTTAAGTTCCACTTTCATTTCTTTCATCGCTTGCTGGATTTCAGCATTTATTTTATCCATATCAACTTCTTTCAAAGCATTTTTTATTTCTTTATTTACATCTACATCTTTTAATGCATTTTCAACTTCTTTATTGATTTGTTTCATGTCTACCTGAGATAAAGAAGTATTCACATCTGCCATAATTTTATTCATGTCGATGTCTTTAATACTTTGCTGTACATCATTTACAATTTTTTGTACATCAATTTCCTTTAAAGCTTTATTTACTTCTTCACTCACCTGGCTTAAATCCATTTTCTTCATTTCTTCCGAAAATTGTTCCATCGATTGTTGAAATGCTTTCATGGCTTTGTCAAACTCTGCCTGGTCAAATTTTTTCTTTGGCTTGGTAGTGTCTTGGAACATCTCCTGCGCACCAAGGCGCTGTTGCATATAAGGAGAATCCTGGAACGACATGGTGATTACACCAATAGCAAGTACTCCGGCAATGCCTGCAAGTAGCTTTTTGTTTTTTAAAATAAATTGTTTCATGGCTTTACTTTTATTTTTGGTTAATGATTACGAATGATTTCGTAGCAAATATAGAGTGCTATTTTAATTTTTACAATTGGTTAAGAAAATTTAACATTTTATGTATTTGATGGTTGCCAACCTTTGTAAGTGATTATACATTTAAAACATTTTAATTAAGGTTGGCACCTTTTCAAACATTTCATCAACTCAGTATTTTATACGATTTTTACACAAATAATGTTACATGGTAAGTGAAGAAAAAATAAGTAGCACAGTAAAAGAATATGTCAACCAGTTTAAATCAATTGTAGGTGATGTATTTGTAATTGTAGATGAAGAAACCTTGAACAATTATGCCCACGACGAAACGGAGAACCTGCATTTTTTACCAGATGTAGTGATAAAACCGAGGCAGGCAGAGGAAATCAGCGCCATAATGAAAATATGCAATGCTCAAAAAATTCCCGTTACGCCAAGAGGCGCAGGCACAGGACTGGCTGGAGGTGCATTGCCACATTTTGGCGGCGTCTTGATTTCTATGGAGCGCATGAATAGTATTTTGGAAATAGACGAACGTAATTTACAGGTAACAACAGAGCCTGGTGTAATTACCGAAGTGTTACAAAATGCAGTAAAAGAAAAAGGGTTGTTCTATCCTCCAGATCCGAGCAGCAGGGGAAGTTGTTTTATTGGAGGTAATATTTCGGCAAACAGTGGTGGTCCAAAAGCTGTAAAATATGGTGTGGTAAAAGATTATGTATTGAATTTGCAAGTGGTATTGCCAACAGGAGAAATTATTTGGACAGGCGCTAATGTATTGAAAAATTCTACTGGCTATAACCTTACGCAATTAATTGTAGGAAGCGAAGGCACATTAGGCATTGTTACAAAAATTGTATTGAAATTATTGCCGCATCCTAAGTTCGATTTATTAATGCTCGTGCCTTTTAATAATTTGGAAAAAGCAGGGGAAGCAGTAAGCGCCATCTTTCGTGCAGGTTTTACACCCAGTGCATTGGAACTGGTAGAAATTGATGCCTTGAAGATTGTAAGCAAAATGATGGACAGCGTTGCAGTTCCTGTAAATGATGATATTGCTGCACATTTAATTATAGAAGTAGATGGCAACCACATGGAAACTTTAATGAGCGAAATGGAAGCCATTGCAGAATTATTAACTCAATTTGATTGTGGAGAAATATTTTTTGCAGATGATGCGGCACAAAAAGCAGAGCTATGGAAATTACGCCGCCGTGTAGCCGAAGCCGTAAAATTAGATGGCTATACCATTGAAGAAGATACCGTGGTACCAAGAGCTGCATTGCCGGCACTGATACATGGCGTAAAAGAATTGGGCAGGCAATATAATTTTCATGCAGTATGTTATGGCCATGCTGGCGATGGCAATTTACACATCCGTATAAAAAAAGAAGGCAGCATTTACAGCCTCAACAATCCCGAAGTAATTCCTTCTTTAAAAGCCATGTTTACATTGGTGAAATCATTGGGGGGCACCATCAGTGGCGAACATGGTATTGGATTAATTCAAAAAGAATATATGGATATTGTTTTCGACAAAGCCAACCTTTCTATCATGAAAGGCATCAAAAAAGTATTCGACCCTAATAATATTTTAAACAAAGGGAAAATATTTGACGCATAATTAAACATCTACGTAATCACATTAGTCAAAGCAGTCCTTATCAAACAGGATTAAAATCAGTAAACATGAAAAGAATATTTTTTGGATCTCTTTTATTGTTATCAGTAACTGCAGCAACTGCACAAAGAGAAGATAAAGAAAAAACCGGCGGCTTTAAAAAAGAAAACCTTTTTACAGGTGGAGATTTTACTGCATCTTTTTACAGTGGTGGAACTGTATTGGGCCTTAGCCCTTCTTTTGGGTATAGTATTAATAAATTTATTGACGCTGGTATAGCTATGAATTTTACTTACACAGGCGAAAGGCAATATAGCGGAGATAAATATCGTCAATATGTGTACGGCCCCGGCGTTTTTACACGTATCTATCCTGTTAAATTCCTTTTTTTGCAGGGAGGTTTCGAACACAATTTTATCAATGTAAACTTTACACCAGCCTTTACTGGTGTTAAACAAAAATATAATGTAGAAGCTAATAGTGTATTACTTGGCGGAGGTTATGCAAGTGGTAGAGAAGGAGTAGGAGGTTCACCTTTCTTCTATTTTTCAATAATGGTTGATGTTACTAAGGACATCAATTCACCTTATGTAGAACAATTGCAGGATGGTTCTTTAAGAGCTCAGCCAATAATAAAAGCTGGTATACAGGTGCCTTTATTCCAGGGAGGAAGCGGAGGCCGCCGTAGAGAGAATAGGGATAACGGTGGTTATCGCCGTCGGAGGTTTGATTAAAGAAACTGCTCTATTTCATTGGGAGAAGAAAGTACGGTAAGCCTTTCTTCCAATGAATCATACAAGAAATTTTCCTGTTGCATCATTTTTGCATGTGCTAAAAGATAGTCGTAAAAGCCGGCTGTATTTAAAATAAAAATTCGTTTGTTGTGAATGCTTAACTGGTTCCAGGTAAGCATTTCAAACAATTCATCCAGTGTGCCAAAGCCCCCTGGTAAAATAATTGCGGCATCACATTTTTCGTACAATAATTTTTTGCGTATGTGCATGTCGTCAACAATCATCAATTCAGTTATGCCCTGGTGGTGATGTTCCCATTCAGTCAATAAATGCGGAATGATGCCAATTACTTTTCCATTTTTTTCTAATACAGCATTGGCCACTGCACCCATTATGCCTTTATTACCGCCGCCATAAATTAAGGTGATATTCTTATCAGCTAAAATATATCCCAATTCTTTCGCATGAATTTCAAATAGAGGGTTATTGCCGCTTTTGCTGCCACAAAAAACTGCTAAAGATGTTATTTGCATAATTTGTTTATCTTGAATAGTAATTATCTTGCAAGCTAATTATTCATTGCCAGATTTTTTTGTAATTCATTGTCAATTATTCATTATTAATTATGTCGCCAGCCATTCTGTTTTCTTTTGTAATCGCTTACTTTGTTATTCTTTTAGTTGTAGCCTGGCGTACCAGCCGGAACAGCAATAATGAAACTTTCTTTAGCGGTAATAAAAACAGCAACTGGATGCTGGTGGCTTTTGGTATGATTGGTACAAGTCTTAGCGGCGTTACGTTTGTGAGCGTGCCAGGAGCAGTTGGGGATTTTGCAGGTGCTTCATTTAAAGGCTTTGCGTATATGCAGGTGGCCATTGGGTATATCATTGGCTATTGTGTAATTGCTTTTGTATTGTTGCCTCTGTATTATCGCCTCAATCTTACTTCCATTTATAATTATTTGTTGCAGCGCTTTGGGGTGGTTGCTTACAAAACCGGCTCGCTGTTTTTTATTATCAGCCGTACGGTTGGCGCTACTGCAAGGTTGTATTTAGTAATTAATATTCTACAGTATTTTATTTTAGATAAATTAGGTGTTCCTTTTTTAGTAACTGCAGCGGTAATACTATTAATGATATTGTTGTATACGTTTGAAGGCGGTGTAAAAACAATTGTGTACACCGATACACTGCAAACATCTTTAATGATACTCGGCCTTATTGTTTGCGTAATATTTATTTTAAGCCAATTGCATTTATCAGGCGGCGAGGCAATCACCCAAATAAAAGATCGAGGCTATTTTAATATTTTTAATTTTGATGTAAACAGCAAGGGTTTTTTTCTTAAACAAATTGTTGGCGGTGCATTCATTACCATTGCTATGACAGGTCTTGACCAGGAGATGATGCAGAAAAATATCAGCGTAAAAAAATTAGGCGATTCGCAAAAGAACATCATCACCATGACCATCATTTTGGTTTGTGTATTGTTTTTGTTTTTAGTATTGGGCGGCTTGCTTTATTTATACAGCACATCTAAAGGAGCTGCTTATACCGATGTAATGGTAAATGGAAAAATGACCAAGCAATTATTATTAAATGGCAATAATATTTTGGGCGATAGAATGTTTCCTTCTGTTGCCATGGGAATGTTGCCGCCTGCAATAAGCATCATGTTCATTATTGCGTTGATATCTGCATTATTCCCCAGTGCAGATGGAGCGTTAACGGCATTGACTTCATCTTTCTGCATAGATTTACTTGGCTTGCAAAAGCGTACCGATATAAACGATAAAACAAAAAAGACTTGGCGCCTTATCGTACATTTCAGTTTCACCGTAATATTTCTTATTTGTATCTGGATATTCCATGTAATTTCTGATAACAGCATCATTGATAAAATACTTGAACTTGCAGGCTATACTTACGGACCATTGCTGGGTTTGTTTGCCTTTGGTATTTTCACAAAACGTAGCCTGAACAATACACTTTTGATTACAGCAATTTGCCTTTTATCACCTGTTATTTGTTACCTGTTGAATGCGTATTCAACAGAATTATTTGGCAATTATAAAATTGGTATAGAAATGTTGCTGGTCAACGGCTTCATCACCTATATGGGCTTATTGTTAATTTCTAAAAAAGGCACCGCCAAAACAAATATTTCTTTATAACTTTACGTTGTTAGTAAGTGCCATTCATCACTTTAAAGTGTTGAATGGCATTGTATTTATATAATGAAAACATAACGATGAGCGGAAAAATTGACGTTTCAAAACAGCGTAATTGGAAGGAGAGCCAGGCGCACAGTAGTTGGCAGATCTTTAAAATAATGGCGGAATTTGTAGATGGCTTTGAAGCACTCAGTAAAATTGGCCCATGTATCTCCATATTTGGAAGTGCAAGAACAAAACCCGGTAATAAATATTATGAACTTGCGGTTGAAATTGCGAAACGACTGGCAGAAGAAGGTTTTGGTATTATTACAGGTGGCGGCCCTGGCATTATGGAAGCTGCAAATAAAGGCGCTTCTATTGCTGGCGGGAAATCGGTAGGATTAAACATTGATTTGCCATTTGAGCAACACGCAAATCCTTTTATTGATAGAGACAAATCATTGAACTTCGATTTTTTCTTTGTAAGAAAAGTAATGTTTGTGAAATATTCGCAGGGATTTATTATGATGCCTGGAGGCTTTGGCACCATGGATGAATTTTTTGAAGTAGCCACTTTAATTCAAACCGGAAAATTCAGGCAATCGCCAATGATATTGGTGGGCAGGTCCTACTGGAGTGGCCTTATCAATTGGATAAAAGAAACGATGGGAGATGAAGAACACAATATCAATCCAGCAGACCTTGACCTTATTCATATCTTTGATACAGCTGAAGAAGTGGTAGATTTTACATTAGACTATTATAAAACCAAACCACTGGCGCCCAATTTTTAATGGAACTAGTGAACCATATTGCAGAAGCTTATGCAAAGCAGTTTACATCGCCGTTAGATGTTGTTTTGCAACAGATAGAAGATTACACTTTGCAAAACCATCCTCATGCACACATGCTTAGCAGCCATGTTCAAGGCAAGGTTTTGGAAATGATAAGCAGCATGATAAAACCTCAACGTATTTTAGAAATAGGTACGTTCACTGGTTTTAGTGCGTTATGTTTAGCAAAAGGTTTACAGCCAGGTGGCAAATTACATACTATTGAACTGCGGGAAGAAGACGCAGCTACTGCAAAAAAATATTTCGATAAAGCTGGTGCTACGAATATCGAACTACATATAGGAAATGCAAAAGAGATAATACGGGCAGTGAAAGAGAACTGGGATCTTGTTTTTATAGATGCCGATAAAGTAAGTTATATAGACTATTACGAATTAACTTTGCCTGCTTTAAAACAAGGCGGTTATATTTTGTCAGATAATGTATTCTTTCATGGCGAGGTTTTAGAAAAAGAATTAAAAGGGAAAAATGCAAAAGCTATACAGGCTTTTAACGAACATGTAGCAAAAGATACAAGAGTAGAAAGTGTATTGCTTACCGTAAGGGATGGCTTGTTGCTGACAAAAAAATTATAATTAATGAAGAAATTATTTATTATAGCGATATTGATTTTATCTGGGGTTTCTGCATTTGCACAAGACCTGATAACACCTGAACAATATGTTGCAATTTATAAAGACATTGCCATTCGTGAAATGAAACGAATGGGAGTGCCTGCTGCTATTACATTAGCACAGGGGATTTTAGAAACTGAAAGCGGCAACAGCGACCTCGTAAAAAAATCGAATAATCATTTTGGTATAAAATGCAAGACTAACTGGACGGGGGGAAGTGTAACCCATGATGATGATGCCGCTGGCGAATGTTTTAGATTGTATAAAACTGCGGAAGACAGTTACCGTGACCACAGTAATTTTTTAAGAGGCAATACCCGCTATGGTTTTCTTTTTAAATTAGATGTGAAAGATTACAAAGGCTGGGCTTATGGATTGAAAAAAGCAGGCTATGCTACCAACCCCAGCTATCCGCAAATTCTAATAAAACATATTGAACAATATAATTTGCAACAATACACTTTGCTGGGCGCCGATGAAGTGCCAAAATATGATGCCAGCAAGTATGAAGATGATAAAGAAGACGAATCAGCTGGACAGACCGTAATTGTAAATGAAAAAAAGCCGGATGAAACAACCATGCTGGATGTAAGTGATAAGGTACTTACCGTAAATGGCAGCAAATGTGTTTTTGCAGGAAAGGGGACTTCATTGCTTGTGATAGCAACAAAAAATAATATTGCACTAAGTAAAATACTTGGGTTTAACGAATTAGCAGAAGATGGCATGTTATCCAAAAACCAATATGTATTTTTTGAAAAAAAATCAAAAACAGGTGAACAGGATTTTTATATTGCAAAAGAAGGTGAATCTTTATATGATATTGCACAAATGAACGGCATTCAATTGCAATACATGCTTGATTATAATAAACTTACCGGAAATGAAAAAATTGAGCCAGGTGCTAAAATTTATTTGAAGCCTAATATTGGACCAGCAAAAATTACTGCGCCAGCTATTGAGCCCGTGGAAAAAAGCAAAACGGCTAAAACATATATTGTTGCCGCAAAAGAAGGCTTATACGCAATTGCAAGAAAATTTAACGTGAGTGTTCAGCAATTGAGGGAATGGAATAATTTAAAAAATGATTCTTTACGTATTGGCCAGGAATTAATTATTTCAAAATAAATAAACTAACTGCGATGACCATTGAAGTAAACAACAGGAATTTTACCCCATATATTACCGATGTTCAAATAAGTGAGCAGATAAATAAATTGGCGGCTGACCTTAACCGTGACTATGAAGGCAAGCGCCCTTTATTCATTGCAATTTTAAACGGCTCTTTTATGTTTGCTGCCGATCTTTTTAAAGCTGTTACCATTGAAGCCGAAATATGTTTTATAAAATTAGCTTCTTATAAAGGCACAAAATCCACAGGTAATGTAATTACATCTATTGGCCTGGACGAACCTTTGCAGGGCCGTCACGTAGTTATTGTAGAAGACATTGTAGATACTGGAAAAACACTGCATGAGTTTTTACCGCAATTGTTTAATCAGCAGCCTGCTTCTTTAAAAATTGCAGCGCTATTGCATAAGCCTGAAGCATTAGCATATCCCGTTAAAATAGATTATCTTGGTTTTAGTGTGCCTAATAAGTTTCTGCTTGGCTATGGCCTTGATTTTGATGGATTGGGGAGGAATTTAAAAGAAATTTACCAGTTGGCAGAAGAGTAGCAAGCAGCGCAACGGGCAAAAAGACCATCTTTAACCTTAAATATAGTATTGCCAATAAACCTTTCTGTGCTACAACGAATGCTTCATACCGCTTTGCTATTAATCATTGCTTCGTGTGCCCATGGGCAATACTACATACGTGGCGAAGTAAAGAACGAAAAAAACGAGCCACTTCCCAATGTTAAAATCATTTTAGCTTCAAATCATTTATTGTATTATTCAGGAGCTTCAGGTGCTTTTGGAATAACTACCAGGGTGCTTAGCGATTCGCTATCCTTTAGTCTTGATGGTTACGAATCAAAAACGATAAAAATAAATGCAGACCAGTGGCAGCAAGTTAGTTTAAAAACCTTATCGTCTAATGTGAACCGTAACAGGCCAAAACTAATTTCGGTTACTAAAAATCTTAATCAAACATCAAAATTTCACTGGTATGTAAGTAACGAAACTTATTTTCAGCTGATAGAAAATGAACCTGTGAATGCAGAGAAATTTCCTAATACAGGATTTTCCTTAAATATAAATAAAGCTTCGTATAGCAATATCCGCAGGTTTATCAATATGGGTAGCACAGTGCCACCCGATGCAGTGCGTACAGAAGAGTTGCTGAATTATTTTAATCTGCATAGAAGAGAGCCGGAAAATAATGATGTATTTAAAATTGAATCTCAACTGGCACCATGTCCGTGGAGTGAGGATAAGCAATTATTGTATTTAAATATCAATGCAAAAAAACTTGACCTGGATAAAGTGCCCCCCAGCAATTTTGTTTTTTTAATTGATGTATCCGGCAGTATGGATATGCCTAATCGCTTGCCCTTATTGCAGGCCGCATTTCAACTGTTTATAAAAAATTTAAGAACAGTTGATACCGTTTCGATTGTTACGTACGGAGGTACAGTTGGTGTTTGGCTGCAACCAACAGGTGGTGCAGAAAAGGAAAAGATCAGTAAATCTATTGAAGAACTTACAGCAAGCGGCGATACGCCTGGCGAAGCAGCGATAATGACGGCTTACAAGCTTGCTGAAAGCACTTTTATTAAAGGAGGAAGCAACCGTGTAATACTGGCTACTGACGGAGATTTTAATGTTGGGCTTACATCAGAAAAAGCCATGGATGAATTGATAACAAAAGAAAGGCAGTCTGGTGTTTTTCTAACTTGCCTTGGTGTTGGCATGGGCAATTTTAAAGATTCAAAATTAGAAACGCTGGCAAAACGAGGCAATGGCAACTATGCATATTTAGATGATATTGGCGAAGCAGAAAAAGTATTGGTGAAAGAGTTGACACAAACTTTTTATGCAGTGGCAAATGATGTGTATGTAAATATGCAGTTCAATCCCAAATTGGTAAAAGAATACCGGTTGATTGGCTTTGATAATAAAAGGGATGCAATAGCCGATAGTACCATTGATATGGAAGGCGGCGAAATAGGAAGCGGCAGCAGCGTGCTGGCCATATTTGAAATAGTGCCGCAGGATGTAAAACTTTTATCTAATGATATGGATAAAGAGGGCATAGCAAAATTGTCAATGCGCTATATGTTAGGCAACGATACGGCTCACTATTTAATGGATTACACTTGCTCTTCTGTAAGTGATGAGTTTAAAAATATTGATAAAGAATTTCAGTTTGCAACTGCTGTAACCATGTTTGGCCTTAAAGTAAAACAGTCAAAATATATTAAGGATACAGAATGGCTGGATATTGAAACTATTGCTACAGCATCTTATGACGAAAAGAATTATTTGCAAACAGAATTTTTGCAGATGATAGATAAGGCCAAGAAAATTTATAAAGGTAAAAAGGGTAAAAAAAGTAAAAGCGATTAAGGTGAATTGTCAATTGTGAATAACTACATATAACTTTACCGATATCTATTATCGAATCACCTATTGACGATTCACCATTCATCATTCACGCTTTAGCTAAACATCTCCCTCACCTTATCAAAAAATGATTTATCATTCTTATCTGGCTTAGGTACAAAATTCTGGCTGTGTTGTAATTTTTCCAGCATTTGTTTTTCTTCGGCGCTTACATGTTGTGGCGTCCATACATTTACCTGTATCAATTGGTCGCCTTTTTCATAGCTGTTCACATTGGGAAAACCCTTTCCTTTCAACCTGAATATTTTACCACTTTGTGTGCCTGCAGGAATTTTTATTTTCGCTCTTCCGTCAATGGTGGGCACTTCTACCTGTGTGCCAAATACGGCATCTGGTATAGAAATATGTAAATCAAAAGCAACATTCAATCCATCTCTGTGTAATTGAGGGTGCGATTCTTCTTCAATCAATACAATAAGGTCGCCATTGCTGCCGCCACGTTCACCTGCATTGCCTTTGCCGCCTACACTCAATTGCATGCCTTCCTGTACTCCAGCAGGTATGTCGATGGTTACAGTTTCTTCGCCATAAACTCTTCCTTCGCCTTTGCACCCCGTACATTTATTGGTAACTGTGGTACCTTCGCCATTACAGGTAGGACAGGTGGTTACGGTTTGCATCTGGCCCAAAAAAGTATTCTGCACTTTGCGTACCTGACCGCTGCCGCCGCAGGTACCGCAAGTGGTTACACTATTTTTATCTTTAGCGCCATTGCCACCACAAGTATTGCACACAACATATTTTTTTACCTTAATGGTTTTTGTAGTGCCTTTCGCTATCTCTTCAAAATTCAGTTTTATTTTTACACGAAGGTTGCTTCCTCTTATACCACGGCTACGACCACCCGAACTTCTTTTGCCGCCGCCACCAAAAAAACTTCCAAAGGGGCTTTCATCTCCAAAAATATCTCCAAACTGGCTAAAGATATCATCCATATTCATGCCTGTACCACCACCATAACTTCCGCCACCACGACCCGGGCTAAATGCCTGATGGCCAAACCTGTCGTATTGAGCTCTTTTATCAGCATCGCTTAATATTTCATACGCCTCTGCTGCTTCTTTAAATTTTTCTTCTGCTGTTTTATCTCCTGGATTACGGTCGGGGTGAAACTGCATAGCCACTTTACGGTATGCTTTTTTTATCTCATCCTGTGATGCAGATTTTGATACCCCCAAAATTTCGTAAAAATCTTTTTTCATGCCCCTGTCCCCAAAAGGGGAACTTAGTTTTAAAGTTTATAATTTTCTCCAGCAGCATTATATTGCTTATCCTTGAGAATAAAAATGTTGTTTCAATTCGCGAGCACCAGTTCCCCTTAGGGGTGAAGGGGCATCCTATTTCCCTACCACCACTTTTGCAAAGCGGATTATCTTATCATTTAAATAATACCCTTTCTCTACTTCATCCACTACTTTACCATTCATCTTTTCTCCGGCAGGTACTTCAGTAATAGCTTCGTGTTTTTCTACATCAAATTCGGTGTTGATGCTTTGCATGGCTTTGAGGCCCTTGTTGGATAAGGTTGTCCTTAATTTTCCAAACACCAATCCAATGCCTTGTTTAATAGAAGCAAGATCATCGCTGGTCTGCAATTGTTTTTCGGCACGGTCGCAATCATCCATCACTTCAAGCAAAGAAACAATTACATCTTTACCGGCAGTTTGAATAAGTTCTATTCTTTCTTTGGCGCTGCGGCGTTTAAAATTGTCAAATTCTGCGAAAAGGCGCAGGTATTTGTCTTTTTGTTCTTCGAGTTCTGCACGTAATTTTTCATTAACATCATCGCCACCTTCGTTACTTAAATGAGTATTTCCAGGTACGTCAGAATCTGAATTGATGTTGATGTCAAAATTATCCGGTGTTATATCTTGTTTTTGATCCATATTAATTTGAAAATTGTTTGCGAAGGTACAACAGTCAAACATTTTGCCAAGCCTTGTTTTGCAGCCAAATTGACAAATTTTAGACTAATTGAAGCGTTTTAAGGGGTGCCAACCTAATAAAACGGCAACTTTTACAGTAAGTTATAAAAAGGTTGGCAACCCTGTGGGCAAAAGGTAACTTTGCGCCATGAAGAACATTACTTTAAACAAGAATATAAGTCGCAGGGTAGAAAGCGGGCATCCATGGATATTTGATAATGAGATCAATAGAGGAAAGGAAAAAGATACCGCCGCCAAACCCGGTGAGATTGTGGAAGTGTTCACTTTCGATAAGAAGTTCATTGGTAAGGGCTATTATAACCCACAATCGCAAATATCGGTAAGGCTGCTTACCAGGGATAAGAATGAAGCGATTGACGATGCTTTTTTCTATAACCGCATTAAACAAGCCTGGGAATACCGCCAAAAGCTGGGCTATACCGAAAACTGCCGTTTGATATTTGGTGAAGCGGACGATATGCCCCAACTGATCATTGATAAATTCAATGATTATTTTGTAATTCAAACCCTTGCATTGGGTATTGATGTCTGGAAACCTGCCATAGTAAAAGCATTAAACGAGTTATTTGCACCCAAAGGAATTTACGAACGCAATGATGTACCTGTGCGTGAACTGGAAGGATTGGAACAGCAAAAAGGTTTTTTAAGTGAACCATTCGATACCAATATCATCATCAATGAAAATGGTATAAAATTTAATGTTGACATTGCAAACGGGCAGAAGACGGGTTATTTTTTAGATCAACAAGATAACCGCCGGGCCATTCAGCATATTGTAAAAGATGCCGATGTACTTGGTGCTTTTTGTTATACAGGATCCTTTGAAATTAGTGCAGGATTTTATGGTGCTAAATCTGTTTTGGGATTGGATATTTCTCAAAACGCCATTGATATGTGCAATAAAAATGCAGCGTTAAATGGATTGGCAAAAATTTGCCGCTTTGAATGTGTAAATGCTTTTGATGTATTGAAAAACTGGACTAAGGAAGATAAACGTTGGGATGTGGTAATGCTTGATCCGCCATCATTCACCAAGAGCCGCAGCAGTATTGATAAAGCCGTAGCTGGTTATAAAGAAATTAATTTACGCGGCATGAAACTGGTAAAGCCTGGCGGCTTTTTAGTTACCTCAAGCTGTACCAATTTAGTACAGCCCGAACTGTTTTTAGACATTATTCAAATGGCTGCTAAAGATGCCAAGCGAAAAATACGGCAGGTAATGTTTAATGCACAAAGCGCCGATCATCCAATTATAAGAGGGCAGGAGAATACGCACTATTTGAAGTTTTTGATTGTGCAGGTGATGTGATAATTATAAAGAGTTTGCGCAAATGGTTGTAGGTGGTAATTTCAAAATAATACTTTTTAATGTTTAAGGTATTAACATATTTTATAAAAGCACAAATTCCTGGCATTACAAAAAATGGCTTGATAGATCATTATAAGTAAGAATTTGAAATACTAAGCGCTAACAACATATCAGTAAATGCAGTTACAATCAGCTTTGGTAATAATGGTTTCCGATTTGTGTTGAATAAATTCGACAGTAAATTTTCAAGTTTCTCTACAGGGCAAATAAAAATTTTGGATGAAGTTGATGAGTTTGGTATTTATTTTCAAGCACATACTGCAAGGTTATTTACATCAGCAGCGCTTATTGGAGGTATTGTAACTTAATTTTCTTTATCTGGGATTGGGTTTAATATTCTTTCATTAATTATAGGGCTTGTTTTTTTTATTGTATTAATAATAGCCAGTTAGATCTCTATAAATATTTCTTTTCCTATTTACTTTATAAGTTTACGAAATAATATAGAACGAGAGTTTATAGCTAATTGCCAAAAATAGCCATTAATATTATTTGCCCAGTGCAGTATTCACCTGCTGCTTTTTGTTTTTAATCAACCAAAAATTTATTCCATAAAGACATACCATTGGCAAAAATACCATGGTGTAATAACTGAAGTAGGACACGGTTACTACCGGCGGCGGCATTACTTTAATAAAAAGTTGATTGCCTATTGGCCCTTGAGAAAGCATGGTGATTTGAGTAATATTCCATCCTAAATGAATAGCGCAAGAAATATATAATGAAAAAGTTTTTGCATAACTATAAGCCAATACTAATCCCATGATGAATGTTGTAATAAACATGATGGCCATTTGAACAGGATTGCCAAATAGGTTTTGAGAAAACCAATGGTATATTCCAAATGCAATTGACGATATAAGGATTGCTCCTGTTGTGCCAATTTTCTTTATAAGGATATAAAACAATACGCCTCTAAAAATAAGTTCTTCAAATAGAACAGCTTTAATATTCCACCATATACCTTTCACAATTAATAAAAAATTGGCTTGAGGGTTTAACTCCCATTGTTGTTTTGCAATTAGTGTTTTTAAAACTGCACCAAGACCGCAACATAATGCAGTTATGAACAAGAATAACAAAAAATCACTTAATCTTTTTTTTGTTGGATAGAATCCTAAAAAACCCAGGTTCCCTTTTTCAAAAAACCAAACCAGTAACCAGGAAATTCCTAACTGTACTATTATGCCAATCATAATTTAGATTATTTTTTATTTTTCCATAACAACAATAAAATGATGGTAATAATGAATAACACTGCTGCAGAAAAAATAAGCATTTCAAAAGTAGTTTCCGGAAAACTGTGCGATTGCTCAATATAAGCCCAGGACAGAAATAAAATAATTAAGCAGCAGCCTGCTGACAGAATGATGCGTTGAGTTTTATTGATGGTAAAAATCTGCTTGCTGGTTTCTTCTTTTGCAGGATTATTTATATCGTCATCTTCAAGCTGCTTGTCTTTATTTTGCAGGTTGATAAAATCTTCAAAGGGCTTATCAATGATTTCGGCAATTGTTTTGAGGGTGTAACTTCTTGGAATAATTTCGCCGTTTTCAATTCGTTGAATAGATCGGATACTTATGTTGGAAAGTTCTGACAATTCTTTCTGAGTGTACCCTTTAGCGAGCCTTCCTTCTTTAACTAAAGTGGCTATCATTTCTTTTTTATTTTCATTCATCGCAAAAATATTATGACCATGAAGATAAATCTAATTTATAGCCAGTCATTCATGCGACATTAACCCGCCATTTACCTGAATAACAAGCAAATGCTAGCGTATAGCTATCAAATCATAACAAAAAAACAAAAGAATTATTTGATTACTAAAAAACGTGAAGTTTCTATAAGCCGGCCATTAGCATCACGAAGTTGATAATAGTAGAGCCCTCTTGAATAGTCGGCAAGCGAAAGTGTTATTTTTTGTGGAGTATTTTTTGTTTCATAAACAATCTTGCCCAAATAATTATATACCTGAAAAGAGAAAGATTTATCATACCCGCTTACGAAATCGAAATTGATTACCGAAGTAGCGGGAATTGGGTAGAGCTTTATCAACTTTGGAGCGCCGTCGCCCGGATTATTTTGTGCCGAAGATGTAAAGTTTATTCCAATAAGTAAAATAAGTATGTAAAAAATTTTTTTCAATAAAGTAAAGTTAATAAAACATATGCTATTATACAACTAAAAAAATGCCAGTTTTTGTTAACAGAATCAACCAATTAAGCCATTTCCACAACTAAAACGTTCAAATTATCCGTTTAATTGCATTAATACGGCATTTATTGCCTCAAAATTAGGCATGTCGCCAGCAGATTCCAGTACTTCGGCATATTGAATAATGCCTTCTTTATCAATAATAAAGGCGGCACGTTTGCTTACCCCTTTCATCCAGCCAGCAAAATCATTATATATACAATCATAAGCTATAGATGCTTCTTTATTAAAATCGCTAAGTAGTGTAAAATTATAGCCCTGTTCCACCTTAAATTTTTTAAGCGTGGCATAAGAATCCACCGAAATGCCAAAAACAGCTGCTGTAGCATTATTGTAACGGGCAATATCGTCTCTTACTCCGCAAAGCTCTTTTGTACAAACACTTGTAAAGGCAAGCGGAAAAAATAACAATAAAACGGTTTTCCCTTTTTGATCGGCCAGGCTTACTATCTTTTTATCGGAATCATGTAAAGTAAATTCGGGAGCCGGTTGTCCAACTTCAAGTGCCATAATAATATGTGTTTTTTATAAACAAAGATAAAGATGTAATAATTGTTAACGGCACTTACACACTTTTAGTTTATTTCAGCGACTAAAGGTTTAACTATAAACGAAAATCTACATGAAGAGGTATATTACAGAATTTATTGGTACATTTTTTTGGTAATGGTTGTCGGGCTTTCATCAGTTACTGGTTTAGTGCCAGCTGGCTTTGTTCCATTTCTATTGGAAGTGTTTTAATGGTAATAATATACCCTGGCGGTCATATTTGCTTATGCTTATGGAAGTTTTTACGGCGTTGCGTTTAATCCTGCAGTAGCCATTGGCGTCACTTTAATGGAAGATATGGTGCGGACCAATATCTCGATTTATTTAATAGGCTGTTTTGGCGGCGCTGCATTGGTTTTTAATATGAATAATCCTGATGATAAATAAAGTATAACTACAAATGAAAAAATAATATTAAGGCCCTGCTGTAAATGCAAGGCCTCAATATTTTAATCTTTTTTTAAAAAAATATTGATACGGCTTATATTTTAACCAGGTTTTTATTTTTATTCAACAGTAGTTTTTGAGGCAGAATAGCAATGATTTCTGCTTTTAATGCATCTATCAATTTCTTTTTTATAAAATCCCTGTGTGTAACCAAACTCACTTCTCTTACTGGCGCAGGAGATTTAAAGTGACGTATCATGTTTGCCTGTTTGGTACTAAAATCAAGAGTAGCCAATTCGGGTAAAATAGTTACACCATTATTTAATTCCACCATTTTTCTTAATGTTTCTACACTGCCGGCTTCGTATTCAAAATTGCTTTGCTCTTTGGTTTGTTTTTTTAATTCACACAAGTTGATGATCTGTGAACGAAAGCAATGGCCTTCTTCCAATAACCATAATTCTTTTAAATCAATATCATCTGCAAGTACATAAGTTTTTTTATACGCCGCATTTTTTTTTGAAACGTATGCTACCAGTTCTTCATAAAATAAAGGATATTCTGTAATGCTGTTTTCCAGTAGCGGCGTTACTAATAATCCTGCATCTATCCTTCCTGTTTTTAATTTTTCAACAATGATATCCGTGGTCATTTCTTTTACCTTAATAATAACATTAGGATATTTTTTTAAAAAAGGCTGTAGAAAAAGCGGCAATAAATAAGGCGCCAGAGTAGGTATGATGCCAATCTTTAATTCGCCTTGCAAAATGCCCTGCTTGTCACTGATAAGCTGGTCAATTTTTTTTGCTTCATTTAAAATTATTCTTGCCTGCTGAATAATTTCTTCGCCAATTTCTGTTGGAATAACCGGTTGCTTGCTCCTGTCGAAAATTTTACTACCTAATTGTTCTTCCAGTTTTTGAATTTGCATACTCAGTGTCGGCTGTGTAACAAAGCATTGCTCTGCAGCAATAGCAAAATGGCGGTGAGTATCTACCGCCACAATATATTTTAACTGTGTAATGGTCATACGTAAAAATAGATATTATCTATGTAATTCTAAGTAATATTGGTAAAATGAATATTTACAATTGCAGTTCAATGCAAAAAGCCCCATTTTTAAAATGAAGCTTTAGTATTAGCATGATTTAGCGAAATTTTAAAATCTTGGGCAACGTACAGCATTTGCACTTGTGTTATTACGGTCTAAAAACTTTTGATAGGTTAAGCCCAATTCAAACCCGCCGCGGCCGCCACTTGCTGTTTTAAGTTGCGATAAGTTTGCATCATAACTAACGGAAATGGATAACGGTTTAAACTCTAATTTCGCTACTGGCACTACTGCATCTTTCCAGCGTAAAAAAGCACCAAAATCCAAAATGTATTTCGGGTTTTCAATATCATCAAGTTTCCACGAGTATAAAGCGCCAGCCATTGTTTCGGTAAATGCGCCTTGTTTAGAGTAATCTCCCATTAATGTAAAAAATGAATAATCATTAATATTCATTCTTATACCTACAGACCCAACCCATTTAGGTATCATTTCGTAATTAGGGTTGCCATAAAAAGACACTTTAGTGGCTTTATTAAAATGATGATAAGCAATGCCGAAATAAATATTATTATCAACATTATCACCAACCTGTGTATTAAAACTCATGCCCACACTTCCATCTAAATAAGAATAAGAATTTCTTGGAAAAGTTTCACCATCTGCAAGCCCGGGATTGAACCCTGTACCATCATACTGGCTGTTAGTGGTTATTTTACTGCGGTCTATACTCCGTTGTACCAGGCCTCCCATAAAACCTAAAGAAAGATACATGTTCCTTTCGCCGCTTAAGGATTTATGGTAATTTATTGCTGGTAAAATATGAGTAGATTGTAAAGCAACAGTTCCAGCCTTATCATACATAATTTCGCCTCCAAGGGTAATAAAATCGTCACCCCTGCCAACGGGTTTTTTGTATTCTCCATTTAGTGAGCCGGTTTGATAAGGCGTAGTTACGCTGTTCCATTGGGTTCGGTAAACAGTTTGTATTCTGATATCGCCGCTAAAAATACCTGCCAATGCCGGATTTCTAAGTAAAGGAGTTTCAAAAAATTGTGAGAAATGGATATCCTGACTGAATAGTTCTCCGCTAATAAAAAGCAGTAGAAACAATGGTAGTAAAGGTTTGAGTAAACCTTTTTTCATGATCATGGATTTAGTTGTTAGTGCAAAGTTGATACATTTTAAACGAAATTTTGCCAAAATTATTACTGAAGCAGGGTAATATTTCCTTTATAAGTCAATATCTGGCTATTCTCACATACAATGTCAATGATATAAGTGTACACATCTGCATTCAATACGGTGCCTTTATACCTGCCATTCCATCCAGCTGTGGGGTCGTTAGGAAAGAGATTTGCTTTTTGAAAAACCATTTCGCCCCAGCGGTTAAATATCCGCATTTGCTGGATGGCAAACAATCCAGTGCCCCTTGGATAAAACCAATCATTTACACCATCATTATTAGGTGAAAAAGTATTGGGGATGAATATGTTTTTATCATTGCAAATTACAATGATGGTAATATCATCTTTGTTAATACAGCCATTAGCATCTGTAACCTTAATGGTGTACGTAGTGGTATTTTTTGGCGAAGCAATGGTTGTATAACAATTAGTACAATCCAGCTGTGTAGATGGTGTCCATAAATAATCAACAACAGGTGAACCGGTTGGGGTTATCACTATAGATGAACCAACGCCTATTGTTTTATCTGGTCCGGCATCTATTACTGGTAAAGGGTTAACCAATACAATTCTGTCAAGGGTATCTGCACAAGCGCTGCTGTTTGTTACCACTAACCGTAATGCATAGTTACCTGCAGTGTCGTACCGCTGCGGAAACGGATTTTGTATTACCGAAATTTTTCCGTTTCCAAAATTCCAATACCAGGTAATTTTTGAAGTATCTGGCTGTAAAATTATCCCTTTAAAAATAATGCTGCTCCGCATACAAATGGGTATGTTGCCTGCAATGTCAATTACTGGTGAAGCTACCACTTTTATCCAGTTAGTTTTTATTGCCGTATCGCTGCAGCCATTTGAAGTAGTAACAATCAGGCGTACTGTATATAAGCCGGGAGTAGTGTAATTATGGGAGGGATTTTGTGTTGAAGCTGTTCCACCATCCCCAAAATTCCAGTTGTAAGTATTTATGATTCCATTACTAACCGTAGAATCGGTAAAATTAATAATGCCTTTATCACACAAAAGTGAATCGCTTGCACCAAAATTTACATAGCTTTTTGTTACAGTAATGGTATCAATTCCTTTGACAGGTATCTGGCAACCGGTTTGATCTTGCAAAATAACTTTTGGTAAAAACTGACCTGGTAATACATAATTATAAATTAGATTTGAATCGGTAGTGACTAAAGTATTGCCATCATTAAAATCCCATAAGTATTCAACAGGCCCGGGGGTAGAAACGTGAAAATTAACAGATAATGGAGAACAACCTGCTAGTGGAGCGTAAGTTAGTGTGGCTGTTGATGGGTAAAGTATGATAACCTTGTTTACAGTGTCCACACAACCTCCGGGGCCTATTACTGCCAATCTTGCAATGTACGTTCCAGGTACAGAATAATAATGTGTTGGTTGTGGTAATGTAGAAGTGGTGTTATCTCCAAATAACCACTTCACCGAGGTGGCATATAAGGAAGTGCTTGTGAAATCTACTTCAAAAGGGGAACAAGAACTTATAGAGTCGTTAACACTAAAAGATGCTTTTGTGGTATGTACTTTTATGTAGTTGGGTTTTATTGCTGTATCCTTGCAACCGTTAATATCGGTAGTAATCAAGCTTACCGTGTAATCGTTGTCGGCACTGTATATTTTGGTTGGATTAATTGTAGTTGATGAAGTGGCATCTCCAAAATTCCAGTTGTAGCTAAGCCCAATGCCAGTAGATATATTGGTAAATACTACATTTTTGCCTACACAGGTTAAAGAATCTGGAGTGTAAAAAATTGCTTTAGGATGTGTTACAAAAACCTGCGCATTATTGAAGAAAGTATTACTGCAACCGTAACTATCCGTAACCGTAAGGGAAGGACTAAAATTTCCTGCAGTATCATAAATATGTTTAAAAGGAGGGGTAGTGTAAGTTTGACTGATGCCATCTCCAAAATTCCATACCCATTTCACTATTGGATGAACACCATCTGTATTGGTCAGGTCATTAAAATTTACATTCAGCGGTTTGCAACCGGCAACCGGCGAAAAAGAAAAATTTGATATAGGCCCCCAAACTCTTATTGCATTAGGTTTTGTAAAAGTAGAGATACAACCTCGGGTATCGGTAATAGTTAAAGTTACCGTATATAGACCAGGCAGCGTATAATTGTGGGTTGTAGAAGATCCTGCAAAGCCAGAATTGCCATCGCCGTAATTCCAAAAAAAGGTAGCTATGTTTCCAGTATTAATGCCTGTTGTTTGAAATGCTGCAGTTTGATTGTTGCAAATTGTATCATCTAACACTATGAAATTTGAAACTTCATTGAATAGAGTTACTAGTTGGGTTTTGGTATTACTGCATCCTCCATTGGTTACCGTTAGTGATACATTGTAGGTGCCATAAGTGCCATAAGAATGCGCAGGATTTTGAGCATTGGAAGTAAAGCCATCTCCAAAATCCCAAGACCAGGTTTGCGGCAAAACTGATCGGTCTGTAAAAGATACCTGCAATTTATTGCCACAATTAAAGGTATTGGTAAACCTTGCCACAGGCGGCAAGGCTGTTATGAAGTTATTTTTTGTTATTGTGTCCGCACAACCGTTATTCCATGCTATTAATCTTACGGAGTAGTGGCCTGTATCCTGGTAAGTGTAAGCCGGGTTTTGTGATGTAGATGTACCGATGCCATCTCCAAAAGTCCAGCTCCACCTATCTGAGGGAGCAGTTAGATCAGTAAACTGAACTGGTTGTCCCACACATTGCGCTAAAGGAACCGCACTGAAATTCGCCAATGATTTATTACCTGCTTTTACGGCATTCATATATACAAATGAATCAATACAGCCATCATTGGTTGTTATAAATAATTTTACGGTGTAAGTGCCCTGGACCAAATAAGTGTAAGATGGGTTTTGTTGATTAGATGTTCCTCCATCACCAAAATCCCAAAAATAACTGGCTACACCATCAACTGTGGTTACATTTGGTGTTGGGTTGATTGTATATGGAACACAACCTTCCAATGGCAATCCATTAATACCCACAATAGGTTTTTGAATCCGTACAAACAAAGGTTTGGTAACACTGTCACTGCAATCATTTGCACCCGTAGCAATAAGTTTTACATCATAATTGCCCAGTACGGTATAAGTATGTGAAGGATTTTGTGTGTTTGCTGTTCCGCCATCACCAAAATCCCAACTCCATGCGGTAGCTGCTGTTGAAAGATCATTGAAATTAACCGTAAAAGGAACCTTGCAATCGGTAACATCTGGTGCGCTAAAATTAGGCGTGGGTAAACTCAAAACTGTAATTTGGTGTGTAGTTGAGTCGGCACAACTGCCGTAATTATTTTTTAGCTTGATGTCATACACGCCAGGTGTACTGTAAGCTTTTGAAGGATTGGTAGCTGTAGAAAAAGTATTATCCCCAAAGTCCCATAATGAGCTTAGCGGTGCAGGTACAGAAGTATTGACAAAATTAGCAGTTGCACCCTGGCAAACAGTTGCCGGTCCTGTAAAATCCGATACGACATCTCTAATAACAATAAGGCTGTTTTTTATTAACGTATCAACACAGCCAGCACTGCTTTGGGTAATTAACCTAACGGTAAAACTGCCGCCTGTTAAATAAGTATTTGAAGGATTAGTTTGTAAGGAATTATTTCCATCCCCAAAATCCCATTCGTAAGATAATGAACCGGGCCCGGTGGAAAGATTAGTAAAATTTATGGTTTCGGGCGGCTTGCACAATTGAGGTTGTGTATTGCTGAAATCTACAGTAACACCAGGGGATACCTGTATATAATTTGGCCTGCTTACAGTTTTTGAGCATCCGCCGGCATTGGTTACTTTTAGGGTAACCGAATAAGTTCCTGCTGCTGTATAAGTATGAAAAGGGCTTTGGGCAGTAGATAGAAATCCATCTCCAAAATCCCATTCCCACGAAATTATAGCGGCCGATCCTCCAACCGACAGATCTGTAAAATTTACCCTTAACGGAAAGCAGCCTGCAGTAATGGAAGGGCTGAAATTAACAACAGGCTTATCATCCACTTTAATATACTGAGATTTTGTGATGGTAGTGCTACCGGAAGCATTGGTGACTGTGAGTGTTACATCATAAAGTCCTGAATTAAAATAAGTGGTAGTAGGGTTTTGCTGCGTTGATAAAGTCCCGTTGCCTAAATCCCATTGCCATGAAGTTGGTGAGCCAGTGCTTTGGTCGGAAAAAGTAACTACTAATGGTGCACACCCACTAAGTGGGGTAGCTGAAAAATTTGCAGAAGGTTGCGCTGTGCCAATTATACTCCATAAAAGTAATACAGACAGTACGGATGATTTTTTATAGCAATAGGTATTACGAGTAGGTTTTTTCATTTAATTGTGATAAAGCAGGATTATCCCATTACCAAAAACTGTTCCGTTTTAACCTCCTTATGGTAATAAGACCCTTTTGAGAATAAAAATGTTCCTTATAAATAAAATATTCTCAAACTTTATCAAAAATACAAAAGCCCCCTTGAGGAAGGGGACTTTTGGTCAATAACATATTAACGTATTATGAACTATTATTAGCTTTTAACAGCTGGAGCCGCAGTTACTGCAGCTACTTTTTTAGCTTTTGCTGTTTTGGTTGGTTTAACAACTGCTGAAGCTGGCTTTACAGTTGTAACTGCAGGCACTGCTTTTGTAAGGGTGGCAGGAGTTGGGTTTTCCAATTTCCATTTATCATATTCTTCTGCAGTAAGTACTTCACCAGTGATGGTAATGTTTTTGATATCATCGGCACCTGCAAATTTTACGGTTAATGTTTTAGTAAAATGACCAGGGTTAGCAGCATTAAATTTAGCACTTACATAACCAGTTGCTCCCGGAGCAATTGGTGTTTTAGTATAATCACCAATGGTGCATCCGCAAGTAGGGTTAGCTTGTTCAATAATCAATGGCTCCTTACTAACGTTTGTAACTACAAATTTAACTTCTTCAGGATTGTTTTGTTTTAATTTACCCTGATCGATAATTTCAGTAGAAAATTTTGCAAGTTCATCCGATTTGTGTTGAGCAAACATAGCTGTTGCCATTAGCAATGCTGTAAGAGATAGAAATAGTTTTTTCATTGTTGTTTATTTTTTTTGGTGATTTTTTAAATAGTTGAGATTTTAATTTTTTAAGTCGTTTAAACTTTTATTTTCTGGTGCAGAAGAAGCAGGCGTTTTCCAAACTTCGCCTTTAATGAATAATTGTTTGCTTTCGGTACCATTATATGTAATAGTAACTGGCTTAGTGAAAGGCCCTTCGGCAGCAGCATTATAACCGACGGTTATTTTAGCAGTAGCGCCGGGTGCTACCGGTTTGTTCCTATCCCATTCTGGGGTAGTACAACCACAACTTGCCTGAACGTTTAAAATTTTAAGAGAATCTTTACCAATATTGGTAATTTCAAAAATATGGGTTACAGGTTTTCCCTGTGGTATTTTTCCAAAATTAAATTCTGTTTCCTTTAAAACCAAGGTTTCTGCTACAGGAGTTACTGTGCCGCTTTTTGCATCAACAGGTACAACACCCAGCGCTGGCCTCTGCATTTCTGTTTGCGCATTTGCCACTGTAATTGAAGCAGTAAATAAAAGCACTGCAATTGTTTTTTTCATGGTATTTAATTTATTTTTTACTATCCAAAGATACTAAAACGGATAAATTCACTGGAAATTGTTAACCTGTTAGCAGATTATTAACAAACCCTGCTGTATAATTTATATTTTTGCCGTACGATATACAATCCATATGCATACAACAAATAGTAACGAAGCTGCTTTAGATGAAAAACTAAGTTTTGATAACTTCAGAAATGAAGTATTAAAAGACTACAGGTTTGCCTGTATCAGCAGGGAAATAAGTTTGCTGGGCCGCAAAGAAGTATTAACAGGCAAAGCCAAGTTCGGCATTTTTGGAGATGGAAAAGAAGTGGCCCAGGTTGCTGTTGCTAAATTTTTTAAACCAGGTGATTTTCGTTCAGGCTATTACCGTGACCAAACTTTTATGCTGGCATGCGGTATTACAAATGTTGAACAATATTTTGCACAATTATATTCCGATCCACATGTTGAAAACGACCCGTTTAGTGCAGGCCGCCAAATGAATGCCCATTTTGTAACAAAGAATGTTGATGAAAATGGTGAATGGTTAGATATTGCCCATCAAAAAAATACCAGCAGCGATATGGCGCCCACAGCAAGCCAAATGCCACGTGCATTGGGCCTGGCATTGGCATCAAAAGTTTTTAGAAATACCCCTGAATTAGAGGAATTTAAAAATCTGAGCAACGATGGTAACGAAATTTGTTTTTGTACCATTGGCGATGCATCAACCAGCGAAGGGCATTTTTGGGAAACAGTAAATGCAGCGGGTGTTTTGCAGGTGCCGCTTGCCGTTTTTGTTTGGGATGATGGTTATGGTATTTCAGTTCCCAAAAAATATCAAACTACTAAAGCATCTATTTCAACGGCTTTAAGTGGTATGCAAAAAGAAGCTGATACCAATGGTATTGATATCTATAAATTAAAAGGCTGGGATTATGCCGGCATGTGCGAAGTGCTGGAACCTGCGCTGGCTAAAATGCGAGAAACGCATACGCCTGCGTTATTTCATGTGGAAGAAATTACACAGCCGCAAGGGCACTCAACATCGGGTAGCCATGAACGGTATAAAAGCCCTGAAAGGCTGGCTTGGGAAAAAGAATGGGATTGTATAAAACAAATGAAAGAGTGGATAGTTGAGAATACTTTGGCTAGCGAAGAAGAGGTGAACGATATACAAGATGAAGCAAGAGAGTATGTAAAAAACGGCAAACAAAAAGCTTGGGAAACCTACATCTCTCCAATACAGGCGCAAGTAACAAAAACATTTGAACTGTTTACTGCAACAGGAATAAAAGACCCGGAAATAAATACCATTATCAATGAATTATCTATTAACAGAGAGCCAATGCGCCGTAATGTTTTAAAAGCACTGTCGAGGGCTTTGGATATTATTGTTGATGAAGATCCATCATTGATAAGAAATTATTATGAAGAATTAAAAAAACTAAATGCAAGCCTTTATAATACCTTTTTGTATAACGAAGGGCCAAAGTCGGCTTTAAAAGTGGTACCAATAGATGCCTTGTACGATGAAGATGCAAAAACTATAAATGGTTACGAAGTACTCAATAAGTATTTTGATGAATTATTTGCCAGCAATAAAAAAGTAGTGGCCTTTGGCGAAGACCTTGGTTTTATTGGTGATGTAAACCAGGGCTTTAGCGGCTTACAGGCAAAATATGGCGAACAAAGAATTTTTGACACCGGCATAAGAGAATTAACCATAATGGGGCAGGGCATAGGTATGGCATTAAGAGGATTGAGGCCGATTGCCGAAATTCAATACCTCGATTATCTGTTGTATGGTTTACAGCCATTGAGCGATGATTTAAGTACTACTCATTTTAGAACCGTGGGCCAGCAGAGTTGTCCGCTTATAGTACGTACAAGGGGGCATCGTTTGGAAGGAATATGGCATAGCGGTTCGCCAATGGGGATGATTATAAATGCTTTGCGAGGTATGTATGTGTGTGTACCACGCAATATGGTGCAGGCTGTAGGTATATATAATACACTGCTGCAAGGCAACGATCCTGGTTTGGTTATTGAATGTTTAAATGGTTATAGACTTAAAGAAAAATTGCCTTCGAATTTATTAACCTACACTGTACCGTTAGGTATTCCTGAAATTATTAAAGAAGGAGAAGATATTACATTGGTGAGCTATGGATCTACTTTAAGAATTGTGTCAGATGCAGCAGAACGCCTGGAAAAATTACATATCAATTGCGAAATTATTGATGTACAAACTTTATTGCCTTTTGATATCAACCATAGTATTGTAGCGTCGCTTAAGAAAACAAACCGTATCGTTTTCATTGACGAAGATGTTCCTGGTGGTGCAGCAGCTTATATGTTTAATAAAGTAATGGAAGAACAAAAAGGTTACCGCTATTTGGATGTAGCTCCAAGAACGATAACAGGAAAGGCACACCGCCCAAGCTATGGAAGTGATGGTGATTATTTTAGCAAACCCAATGCAGAAGATGTAGTTGCAGTGGTGAAAGAAATGATGAGCGAATAATTTGTTATGAAACTTACCCTTTATCAAATAGATGCGTTTGCCAATAAACTTTTTAGTGGTAACCCAGCCGCAGTTATTCCATTAACTGCATGGTTGGATACTGCATTGATGCAAAAAATTGCATTAGAGAATAATCTTAGCGAAACAGTTTTTTTGGTGCCAGCTTCCTCTGTTGATGCAGATTATGAAATACGCTGGTTTACGCCATTTATCGAAATTAACTTATGCGGTCATGCTACCTTGGCAAGTGCTTATGTGTTGTTCAATATGTTGAATTTTGATAAACCAGAAATTCGGTTCAGTTCTAAAAGTGGCATTTTAAAAGTTAGCCAGCGTGATGATTTAATAACAATGGATTTTCCAAGTTGGAAACCAGAGCGGCTTGATATTTATCCCAGTGAATTATCTGATATTTTAGGCAATCCAGAAATTGTTGGCGTTTATAAATACAGGGATATATTGGTTGAATTAATTAATGAAGATGCAATAAGAAATTGCACACCCGATCTCACTTTAATGAAAAAGCATTTTGATAAAATGATTATTACTGCCGCAGGAAAAGAAGTAGATTTTGTCTCTCGTTTTTTTGCTCCTGCTGTTGGTGTAGATGAAGATCCTGTAACAGGTTCAGCCCATTCACAATTGATTCCCTTCTGGAGCGAAAAATTAAACAAGAAAAAATTGCATGCCAAACAAATGAGCCAACGCAGCGGTGAAATATGGTGCGAACAATTGAATGCCGAAAGAGTTACTATGGCAGGTAATTGTGTGTATTATATGAAAGGAGAAATAGAAATATCAGAGATATAGTAACCGTTCAATTATTTGTATTCATATTCAACAGAGCCGGTAAGTCTTCCTTCCTTGCTGTAGCAGCGCTCCATGGTGCGTAAACCGTTTTCATAAGTATATCTCCAAGTAAAAAAATAGGCGCCTTCTTTTTCTGAAGCGATCATCTGTGTTATCAAACCAGCGCCGTTATATTCAAACTTAAAGTCGGGTATCAGCGTTTGTTTTGCAGCATAAGAATGTACCACATCGGTAAGCTGTTTTTTGGTATCGTAATAATAATAAAAGATATCACCTGTCTTTACATTTTTTTCAATACCTATATTATTATTTTCATCCGCCTTGAACAAATAGAGCGATGTATCCTTATTATTTATAATTACCCACAATTTTTTGGGAAGCCCGTTTTCATATTCATAAATATGCTGTTCAGAATTATTGTCATCATTATCCTCGGCAGCAAAATTTGTTGAGGATTCTATTTTGATCAATTGTTGCATATCGTCATATATATAATTAGCGGTTGTACTTGCTACTTCAGAGCTGTCTATTGTTTGTTTTAATATACCTTCTTTTGTAAAACGGGATGTAAAATAATTATTGTAGGATGTGCTGGTGCTGGTCTTTAATTCTGATTCGGAGTAATTTTTGTTGAATTTTTTCTGGCAAAAGAAACCGTCACTTTCCCTGCCGTCACTTTCCAAAGGAGTAATATTTATGGTGTGTATCTTTTGTTCTTTTAACTTAGCCATTTCAGCCTCCAGTTCTTTATTGATTACAATATCTTTGTAATAATATTGTGCATGGCCGGTAATGGCAAAGGCAAAAATAAATGCGGCAACAAAAAGTGTTCTGATCATTTGGTGTCTTCTTTTTTTAATAAACGGTGTTTAGCGGCTTAAATTATGCCATAAGTTGCGGTGAAGATAAACTTTATTAATTTTAACAAAATTACTAAAGCTTGAGCCATCTTAAAGAACGTGACCAAAAAAACTGTTTAAACTGTAATGCGCAGGTTTACGGAAAGTATTGCCATATTTGCGGACAGGAAAATATTGAACCCAAAGAAACCGTGTGGCACCTTATTTCACATTTCTTTCAGGACATCACCCACTTTGATGGCAAATTTTTCAGTTCCCTTAAATTACTCATTTTCCGCCCTGGCTTTTTGCCCAAAGAATATATGCTGGGTAGAAGGGCCAGTTATTTAAACCCCATACGTTTTTATGTATTCACTTCGGCGGTGTTCTTTTTAATTTTCTTTTCGCTTTTTAAGTTTGATGCAGATAAAGATATTCACGTATCTGGCGACGTTAATAAAGTTCCTATTGATAGCATAATGAAAATGGATGCTGTAAAATACAAAGCTTTTGTAGATAAATTGGTACAGGAAGATTCCACCTTAAAATTTGCTTACAACAGGGAATTTTACAAAAAATATTTAGATAGCCTTGCATTTAACCCTACTTTTCAAATGACGCCTACTAAATATACCAGTCGTAAAGAATACGATAGCGCATTGGCACATGGAAAAGATCATAATTGGATTGAAAGGGCGTTCGTTTATAAACAAATTGAGATCAACGAAAAGTATAAGGGAAATAAAAAAGGTGCAATAGCTGCATTAATAGAAAATCTGTTACATTCCATTCCACAAATTCTATTTATTACATTACCGCTTTTTGCATTGTGGCTTAATATTTTGTACTCCCGCAGAAAGAAATATTATTATGTAAACCATGCCATATATACCATACATCTTTTTATATTTATTTTTATCAGCTTGTTGGTAATTTTTGGTGTTAATGAAGTAGCCGATATTACGGGTGCTCATTGGTTAAAATGGCTATCAGGCATATTGACCATCATGATATTTTTTTATAATTATAAAGCCATGCGTAATTTTTATCAGCAGGGCAGGGTAAAAACCATCCTCAAATACATCATACTTCTTTTAGCCAATGTTTTTATGGTGCTATTACTGTTTATAATTTTCACGCTTTTATCGCTCTTTAAAATTTAATATTTAATGGAAACTACTGCGGATTCTTTTTTACGATTGGTACAGGTAATGGACGACCTGAGAGAAAAATGCCCATGGGATAAAAAGCAAACCATTCAAACTTTGAGGCAGCTAACTATTGAGGAAACATATGAGCTTGCCGATGCCATTACAGATAATGACTGGAAAAGCATTAAAGAAGAATTGGGCGATATGTTATTGCACATTGTTTTTTACGCCAAAATAGGAGCAGAGCAAAATCAATTTACATTGAATGAAGTAATCAATGGTATTTGTGAAAAATTGATTTACCGCCATCCACATATTTATGGAGACGTAACGGTTAATGACGAAGAAGATGTAAAAAGAAACTGGGAAAAATTAAAACTAAAGGAAGGCAAAAAGTCTGTGCTTAGTGGTGTGCCCAAGGCATTGCCTTCGATGGTGAAAGCCATGCGCCTGCAGGAAAAAGCTAAGCAAGTTGGTTTTGAATGGGATACAAAAGAACAGGTTTGGGAAAAGGTAGAAGAGGAGATGGGTGAATTGCAAGGGGCAATTGTCAATTGGCAAAAGGCAATGGGCAATGGACAAGAAATAAAAAATGAAGCGGAAGAATTAAAAATAAGTAAGCTAAAAGGCGATGTTGAGGATGAATTAGGCGATGTTTTCTTCTCTCTAGTAAACTTTGCAAGGTTTTTGCATGTAGATGCGGAGAATGCTTTGGAACGCACCAATAAAAAATTTATTGACCGGTTCACTAAAATGGAAAACGAAGCTTTAAAAGACGGCAAACATTTGCACGACATGAATTTGGAAGAAATGGATGCCATCTGGAACAGGGTAAAGAAATTAAACAATGGGCAATAAGCAATAGACAATAAACAATGGGCAGTAAACAATCGACAATGAACAATACAACTAAGCAATCAGCAATCAATAAACCAATATACCAGTAAACCAATAAACCAGTTAATTGCAAAACAACAAAACTTTTTTGCGTTTTTTATACAAGAACAGTTTCCTGCTGGTAACTGCAGGCTGGCTTATTACCATTTCCTTTATCATTGATAATTACTGGAGTGATAATTCTTCTGCCGAATCTGTAAAAACAACTATCGAAAAGGATATCCGCCGCCAGGAAAAAGATTTTGTTGCCTTATGTGCGGACAGCATCAAACTGAAACAAATGGTTCGAAAAAGTTACGATGAAACCTTTCTGCAAAAATTTACCGAAAAGAAATATTTTTTTTATCTCTACCACATTAATGACACAGGGCAGTACAGTGCCACTTTTTGGAATACACAAGCCGTACAGCCAAGTGACCTGTTATTATATAGTTTAGATAGCGTTGGGTTTGTACAATTGCAAAACGGGTATTACGTTTGGCGAAAAGCCAATACCCACCAGGGAGTTGCCATAGCGCTGATTCCTGTAAAATGGAATTATATAATCACCAATGAATACCTTAAAAATTCCTTTGTTGTAGGTAATGATATAGAAAACAATTTCGACATTTCTGTTACATCAGGTGTGGCATCCGTGAATAGTAGTAACGGTAAAACAATGTTTTACCTGGTAAAAAAAGCGGGCACTTTCATTCCTAGAAATAATGTCGTTTCTGTTTGGCTGCGTATTGCAGGTATGATATTTATCTTTTTGTTTATTCACTTCTGTGCAGTTAATATAGCTATATCCAATCGCTTATGGCGGGCTACTGTATTTTTAGTTGCTGTTTTATTGTTGCTTCGTGTGCTTAGTTATTATTTTCCTATCCCCTTAAATTTTCGCCAGTTCGAATTGTTTGATCCGGCAGTATATGGCTCTAATCTTATCCTGCGTTCTTTAGGCGACTTGCTCATCAATGCTATTATGTTTGTCTGGGTGATTTTATTTGTGCGCCATCAATTGCAAGTAAGAAAATATAATATCGCCCCAAAATTTCATGGTATGAAATGGGTATTGCTTACTATAATTGCTATACTCTTTCTTGCTGCAACTTATGTTTGCGGGCATATCCTTCGCACCATGGTTGCGGACTCACAAATATCTTTTGATGTAATTAATATCTTTAGCATCAATACGTATAGCGTTATTGGTTTTGTGGTGCTGTGTTGTATTGCTATTGGGTATTTTTTAATGGGACAAATTTTACTGTTTTTACTGCGGCCCATGTTCCCTGAAAATTTTATTCCATTATATATTGTTGTGGCCATTGCCGGGCTTACTTTTCTTACTATTGGGTTCAATCTCGGCATTGTTGCTTTTGAATTGTATCTTTTAATCTGGTTGCTTGTTTATCTTGTTTTGCTAAGCAGCAATTACCTGGCACTTTTCACTACAAGTATATCATCTTCACGTTTGGTATTTTGGTTGTTCTTTTTTTCGCTATCTATAATGGCGGTAATTGTGCAGGAAAATAATACCAAAGAATTACGTAACCGTAAACATTACGCAGAAACGCTTTCTACAAAAGCTGACCCTACAAGCGAAACACTAATGAACACTTTGCTTACCGATTTTAGAAGTGAGATGCTGGCTGCTAATTTTGATAAATTAAAGAACGATTCAACCAATCAGGTTTTTAAAGACAGCCTGGTAAATAGTAATTTCTCAGGATACAACGATAAATACGATACCAGGGTGTATTCTTTCGATGCTGACCAAAAACCATTGTTCAACAGGGATTCATCAGGCTTTAACGAATTGAATACTATATTAAATACACAAGGCAGACCAACTGGTATTGCCGATCTGTATTATTATGACGAATCTTATGACCGCTTTAGTTACATCAGCCGAAAAAATGTAACCGATACAGGTGGAAAAGTATTGGGCTATGTATTTATATTGGCGCAATCAAAACAAAATAAATTAGATGCACTTTATCCTGCGTTGTTTTCCCGGGGAACTGAAAATGCCATAGAGAATTCTTCCGTGTATGCCTTTGCGGTATATAACAAACTGCAACTCATAAGCAACCATAATGATTATTCTTTTGCCACCAAGCTTGCAAAAGACCAGGAACCAAAAGATGAATTTGAACTTAAAAAGAAAAAAAATTATGATGAACTTTGGTACAAGGCTGGTGCTGGCAATGTAGTTATTATTGCCAAGCAGAATAATTTTTTTATAGAAGCTATTACCTTGTTTTCTTATTTATTTTGTGCGTTCCTGTTGGTTACTGCTGCGTTTTGGCTCATCAATATGTTTGTACGTTCCCGTTTAAATAAACGGCAGATAAAAACCTATTGGCAGTTGAGTATCCGCAGCCAGATACATGGCACAGTAATATTCATCAGCATACTTTCCTTTATAGTAATAGGCGTAGCCACCATATTGTTTTTCATTAAACGTTACGAGAATAATAACAGGGAACAATTGAGCCGTACTATCCACGTAATGAAAAACGAAGTGCGTAATTCCTTATCTGAAATGGCGGTGTTTGATGATGTGATAAAAATCTATGACGTAGGTTTTAAAGAAAAACTGGAGCAGACAATCAAAAAGATTTCGGAGATACATGCAGTTGATATCAACGTGTATGATTTGGATGGCAACTTAAAAGTATCATCCTTACCCTATCCATATAATATTGGTATTGTAAGTACAAGAATGGATCCATTGGCCTATTACCATATGAACAAGCTAAAGGAGGTACAATATTTTAAAGAAGAAAAAATAGGCAGCCTTCAGTTTGTGAGTAACTATGTTCCTGTAATTGACGAAACAGGAAAGGAATATGCCTATTTAAATATTCCTTATTATAGTTCTGAAAGTAAATTGAAACTGGAGATTGCCAACTTTTTGGTAACCATCATCAATCTTAATGCCTTCATCTTTTTAATTGCAGGCATTGTCGCTTTGTTCATTACCAACCGTATTACAAGGTCTTTCTCGCTGATAAGTGATAAAATGAAAGAAGTTAATTTAGGTAAGATGAATGAAGCGATTGACTGGAATCGCAATGATGAAATTGGGTTATTGGTAAATGAATATAATAAGATGGTGAGTAAGCTGGATGAAAGTGCCACCGCCCTTGCAAAAAGCGAAAGGGAAGGGGCATGGCGTGAAATGGCAAGGCAGGTAGCACATGAAATAAAAAATCCGCTTACGCCAATGAAACTGAGTTTGCAATACCTGCAAAAATCCATCAGCAACAATTCCGGCAATGTAAAAGAACTTACCGACAGCGTAGCACAAACGCTGGTGGAACAAATTGATCACCTTAACCAGATAGCTGGAGAGTTTAGCCAGTTTGCAAATATTGGTAATCCTCGAAATGAAATATTTGATATTCATGAAGTACTTTATTTGGTAACACAACTGTATAGCGTAAACGATAGGGTGCAATTAGACTGCACGCCATTGGCAAACCCGGTTTTGATAAATGCCGATCGTACGCATATCAACCGTTTGTTTACCAATCTTATTCAAAATGCCATACAGGCTGTACCCGAAAATAGAACTGCAGTAATTGAAGTAAATGAAGAGCTGCGAGGCAATAAAATATTAATAAGGATAAAAGATAACGGCATGGGCATACCGGAAGCCATGCGCTCCAAAATATTTACGCCTAATTTCACTACCAAAACTTCAGGCACCGGCCTTGGGCTTGCCATGTGTAAAGGCATTGTAGAGCAGGCAAAAGGAGAAATTTGGTTTGATACAAAGGCTGATGAAGGCACTACATTTTTCGTAGAGTTGCCTGTTGTGGGATAAACCTTATAGATTTTGTGAAGCGTCTTTCAATACATAAACAATCTCTCCGTTTATTTCTTCACTATTTTCAGCAAGTTTAAAACTATTCCGCTCCAATAGTTTTTTAGAAGCAATATTACCAACCGCTGTAAAGGCACTAATACTTTTTAATTGTATGGTGTTAAATCCAAAATCAATAACAGCTTGTATTGCCTCCTGCATAATATTTTTACCATGAAAAGAAGGAAGCAATTCGTAACCAATTTCCATATTTTCATTTGCAGTATCAATATTCCACAAACAGATAGTACCAATCAATTCGTTATTTTCTTTTAAACCAATTACCCAATATAAAGATTGGCCATTAGTAATACCGGCAGTTATTTTATTAATGAATTGTATAGCATCTTCCAGCGTGGTACTTTTTGGCCTGTCCAAATATTTATTTACTATTTCGTTGCAGCGTAGTGTAACTAAAGCAGCAACATCAGTAGCAACTAATTGCCTTAATGCCAAATGTTCCGTTGCTAAATTTGGAAAGGTGGAAAAGTTCAGCGAAAGCATTTAAATGAAAATTGGTTTACCAAAATGTTTTTAAACATAAAACAATCAAGCCATACACAAGCGTTAATGCAAAAATGCCCTTTGCTGTTTTATCTCTATTTGTATTTACATAAATGGTAAATAAAACAGCATTAATTAATAAGGATAAGCTTAAAGCAACAGAAAGCGTAGAGTGGCCTTGTTCTTTATACATATACTCAAAAGTATTGGCAAAAGAAAAGGAATTAAATTTTACGTATTTAAAAATAAGCACACCCAATATTGGTCCTACAAAACCTAAGATGGTCCCTAAGATAAAATTGTCTTTTTTAAATATCATTGTAAAAGTTTTGTTTTAGCTAATTGCTTTTTTAAAGTATAATTGGTAAGATCAAATTGTACTGGCACTACACTAATATAATTATGTTTAAGTGCCCATACATCTGTGTCTTTGCCTTTATCAAAATTTACAAACTTGCCAGTAAGCCAGTAATATTTTTTCCCCTGGGGGTCTATGCGTTCTTCAAAATCCTCTTCATATTTGGCATAAGCCTGTTTGCACACTTTTATGCCTTTTATTTTTTCCTTAGTTGCAATGGGGATATTTACATTTAGCAAAAAATGTTTGTCTAATTTTTGTGTAAGCAAACTGCTTACAATTTTATGTATATAAAAACGGGCTGCTGTAAAATCGGCTTCAAGCGTATAATCCAATAAGGAAAATCCAACACTTGGTATGCTTTCAATACTTGCTTCCATTGCAGCACTCATTGTGCCACTGTAAATTACATTAATGCTATGGTTGGCGCCATGGTTAATGCCGCTTAAACAAATATCTGGTTTGCGGTGCAGTACTTTATCTACAGCAAGCTTTACACAATCCACCGGTGTACCGCTGGTTTGCCAGGCTTCTATCTCGCCAAAAATATCTACCTTATTCATACGCAAGGGCTCTCCAATAGTGATTGCGTGCCCCATGCCGCTTTGAGGTTTATCAGGTGCTACCACCACCACCTTGCCCAATCCTTTTACCGCTTCCACCAAATTTTTTATGCCAGGTGCAGTAATGCCATCATCGTTGGTAATTAAAATTACAGGCTCTTGTTTTTTCTCTGCCATCCACTATTAAATGTAAAATTTATAAATGTTGAGTATCGAATGTAAAAACATCTGCCATTCGAAATCCGATATTAAAATCCATGAAACCACGGCCTTGCAATACCCGGCGCTCTAAACGGCCACGGTATCATCGCCAGTATAACTAAGAGAGCTAAACCAAAGTAAATTAAACTGCGTTTATGCTTAACCGCATCAAAATCGCTTCTTTTTACCATGCTGCGGCCAACATGTACTATCAACCATGCAATAATCATCATTACCACATGCTCTACTGCAAAAAAACGTGGGATAGTATTTCCCATTACCACTTTTGTATTGCTTTTCAACATTTCAAACCATCCTCCGTTAAAATACAATATCAATCCCACCAGTAACTGTATATCACAGCTAATCATAAAGAATAAGCTCACTTTGTTATCGGTTGAAGTGTAATTTCTCTTGCGCATACTACCTGTTAACGCATTAAGCAATGCCCACACACCAAACAACAATACAGCCCATCTTAAAATACTATGTATCGGTAAAAAATAGTTCATAAAAATGATTTACTACAAAAATAAGGTAACTGTGTTTAAACATGTTTTCATTTTTTTGTTTGTCCCGATTTTTTCGGGGAGCCCGGTAATATTTCTTTAATCATCTTCATTGGCGTCGCACTCTTGTACAACATATCCTTATTCATCTTTTATTATTGCATAAATAAAATGCCTATTTCTGCGACGTCAGTGAAATCTGCTGGCAACCCAAAATAAATTTGGTTAAACTAAAAATATTAGTATATTTGTGCTAATCAAATTAGTTGTATATGTCACAAGCCGGTCAAAACCTCAAATACCTCCGCAAACTCCGTGGATGGACACAGGAAGAATTCGCGAACAAACTGGGTATCAAACGCTCTTTAATTGGCGCTTATGAAGAAGAACGCGCCGACCCGAGAATTGATATACTGGAAATCATCAGCGAAATGTTCAAGCTTACGCTGGATGAATTATTGCTTAAAGATTTGAGCAATGCCTCCGGCAGCAGTTATTTAGCCAAGCGCAGGCAACAAAAAATGATGAGTGCCGAAAGAAATGTGATTCATTTTGTTCCGGTAAAAGCTGCCGCAGGTTATTTGGCAGGTTATGCAGATAGCGAATTTATTGATGAACTGAATACATTCACCTTACCGATGCTCAGTGGTGGTAATTACAGGGCTTTTGAGATTATTGGTGATAGTATGTTGCCTACACCAAGCGGCAGTATTATTGTTGGTGAAAAAGTGGAGGGGGGTATTGACGAAATAAAAAATAACATGGCCTATATAGTCGTAAGCCGCAACGAAGGCATTGTATATAAAAGAATAGTAAAGAATAATAAGTCGAAAAATAAATTGATGTTGATTAGTGATAATCCTCAATTCCAGCCTTACCAGGTAAATGCAGAAGATGTAGTGGAATTATGGATGGCTCAATCTGTAATAAGTAAAGTAACCATACAACAGCGCTGGGATGTAAATACTTTAGCCAACCTGGTTAATAACTTACAAGATCAGGTAAGTACTTTAAAGAAGAAAATGAATTAATATATTGGGATAGCTTTTTCTTTAGTTATCAATGCATGATCGCTTACGCATGCTGGCAGACCCATAATGGTAACTTATAAACAATAACCTTATTCATTCCGCTGTAAAAATTACAATGTAGCATTGTATGGGTATTGTATTGTGTAAACCAGCGAAAAAATATTAAACCAACTTAAAATAATAAATCATGACAACACAACAAGTAGCTGACCGTTTTTATGAATTATCCCTGCAAAATGCCTGGGATATTATAGTGACTGAATTATATAGCAACGACGCTAAAAGCATTGAGCCGTCAGGCGGCATTTTTACAGATGCTCAAGGCCTGGATGCAATCAGGGCAAAAAGCAAACAGTTTGGCGAAATGATAGTAGAAATGCATGGTGGTTATTGCAGTGCACCATTGGTAGCAGGAAAATTCTTTACCTGTGTAATGGGTATGGATGTTACCATGAAGGGGCAACCAAGAATGACACTGGATGAAGTGGCCGTATATGAAGTGAAAGATGGAAAAATAGTATTGGAACAGTTCTTCTTTTAATATTTATTTACTATTAATTCAGCGCAATTTTTTTATAATACCACAACATATTGTTTACCGGCTAAACTTTATACAATGAATGCAAAAGATCTTTTAATAATAAATTTTGAAGAAGTAAGAAGGCGCAGCATAAAAGTTTGGAAAAGCATTGCAGATGATTACTTATTCTGGAAACCAGACAGCGGTGCCATGAATTGCATTGAAATGGTAAGGCATGTGTTGGAAGGAGAGAATATTTACCACCATATTATTTTGCATGGCGGCGATGTAGGCAATTTTGAAAGCCCGCTGAAAAGCAATCCGTTTTTTTCAATTGAGGATGAATTAAAAAATGCACAGCCTTACCGTGAAAAGTTTTTGAAAATGATAAATAGCTTAACTTCAAAAGAATTGGAAGAAACATATATCGTTCGAAAGCATATAGGACAACGCCGTATACTTGGTGATTATCTTTTACGCATTGCTTATCACGAAGCAGTGCATACCGGTCAGCTACTGGATTATTTGCGTACCCTAAAAACAGTACGGCCAAAAATTTGGGATTAATAAGGAAGGTATAAAGTATATAAAATAGAGTATAAATAAACTAAGTAGAACGTAAATAGGGTATCAGATTTGAACATAAAAATGTTCACATTTCTCTAAGTAAAATGTTGGAAGATAGAAAGCGAAGGTTTGTAACAAATTCATAATTTTATAACACACAGATACATCGATTAACATTTAAAAAAACAATTATGATCAAATTACAGGTTATCGGCAATCTTGGTAAAGATTGTATCGTTAAAGAAATCAACGGAAAAAACGTTATTAATTTTAGTGTTGCTCATTCAGAGCGTTTTAAAGATGCACAGGGCAATCAAAAAGAAAGGACTACATGGGTAGAATGTGCTTACTGGACAGACAGGACTGCAATTGCACCTTACCTAACCAAGGGAACCACGGTTTTTGCTGAAGGCTCACCAGAGGCAGATGCATATACCAACAAAGACGGGCAGGCTGCTGCAACTTTACGTATGAGGGTTCAGAACATACAATTATTAGGTGGCAATAGAGATAATCAGGGAGCCAACGCAGGTAATGTTAGCCATTCAACTGCATCACCAACAACAGTGCAACCAGTTGTAAGAACTAATCCTGAAAATGTTTCTGCAGCAGATGATTTGCCATTTTAATTTTACTGTAATTAACTTTTAAAAAGCTAATTCAACATATAATCCCTGTGGTAAAAGAACAGCCTCAACTTGTTGGGGCCGTTTCTTTTTAATAAAGGAAAAGTAACTTTAATCAAGAAAAGGCAATAGAAAATAGTATAAAATAAAAATGCCCCCGAAAAGTTAGAGGCATTTTTATTTTATAAAGAAGAAATCAATTCTTACTGACCAGGATTTCTCAACTTACTTTTTTTAGCACTGTAGCCAAAGTAAATAACAAATCCAATTGCAAGCCATCCAAACAAACGTGCCCAGTTTGTCCATCCTAAACCAAATATCATTGCTGCACAAACAATAATTCCAAGAATTGGAACTAATGGTACCAACGGTGTTTTAAATTGTCTTGGTAAATTAGGGTCTGTTTTCCTTAAAATAATAACAGCAACACAAACCAAAATAAATGCAAACAAAGTTCCAATGCTGGTCATATCGCCAACTATATCTCCAGGAACAAATGCAGCAAAAGCACCTACTATAACTAATATAATCAAATTAGCTTTGTATGGAGTTTGAAATTTAGGGTGAATAGTACTGAATACTTTTGGCAATAAACCATCTTTACTCATAGAATAAAAAACACGGCTTTGTCCAAGCAGCATTACTAATATTACAGAAGAGAAACCAGCTAAAATAGCTACGGTAACTAATTTTCCTAACCATTCATATCCTGGCATAAATGTGTTGATAGCAGCTACTACAGATGCTTCTTTACCAGTGGTTCTAAAAAACTCTACTGGTGCAAGCCCAGTTAAAACATGTGCAAACAAGATATATAGTACCGTACAAATTGCTAGAGAGCCTAAGATACCAATTGGCATTGCCTTCTTCGGGTTTTTTGTTTCTTGTGCAGCAGTACTTACTGCATCAAAACCAATGAATGCGAAGAAAACTACACCGGCTGCTCCTAATATACCCATGATGCCACCAAAACTATGGTCAACTCCCTGGTGATCTGTATAAGTACTTGCAGCTGGAATGTAAGGCGTATGATTAACTGGATTTATAAATCCCCAGCCAAAAATTATAATCAAAATAACTATAGCAACTTTTGTAATAACGATTAAGCCGTTAACAAAAGCAGATTCTTGTGTTCCTTTGATTAATAGTAAACTTAATAATGCAACAATACCAAAAGCAGGAATATTCATAATACCATGTTGTATCATTCCGGCGGCATCTGGTATAGAATGTTCAAAAGGTGAGTGGCACCACTCATACGGTATCGCCTTCCAATGCAACACATTTACCAATAAATTATTGAGGTATTCGCTCCAGGCAATACCCACTGTTGCTGCACCTACGGCATATTCAAGTACAAGATCCCAACCGATGATCCAGGCTAACAATTCGCCCATTGTAGCATAAGTGTATGTATAGGCACTACCCGAAATCGGAATAGAAGAAGAAAGTTCGGCATAACATAAGCCAGCTAAAGCACATCCGATTGCAGCAACAATAAAACCGATTGTTACAGAAGGGCCGGCATTTTGTGCCGCAGCCGAAGCCGTTCTTACAAATAATCCCGCACCAATTATGGCGCCAATACCAAGCGCTACCAATGCCCCGGCGCTGAGCGTACGTTTCAATCCCTTTTCGGAATCTCCTGCCTCAGCCATTAATTGATCGATAGGCTTTTTTACAAATAAACTCATACAGTAGGTTCGTTTTAGTTAACAATGAATCGGAAAAATAAGCAATTAATTTTTAAAAACACCACCAACTATACATTTTTATAAGCTTGCCGCTATAACGGGTTTTAATATTATATTGCGGCACTAAATATTCCCGAATGGAGATAACGGAACAACCAGTAAAAAAGAGCAGGCTTACCTTATATATTGTAATTGCAATGGTATTGGGCATTGTAGTTGGGTATTATGTAAATACCAGTTACCCTGCCGACACTATTAAAACGTTCTCCGATAATATTAAGCTTCTTACAACAGTATTTCTCCGCCTAGTTCAGATGATTATTGCGCCAATAGTTTTTACAACTCTTGCGGTGGGTATTGCCAAATTAGGCGATATGAAAACTGTCGGAAGGGTTGGAGGCAAAGCAATGTTATGGTTCATTACGGCATCTTTAGTTTCTTTAACGCTGGGTTTGATACTGGTGAATATTTTTAAACCCGGTATTGGTGCAGACATTAAACATGCTGACATGGGCGCAGTGAGCGACCTGCTGGAAAAATCAAAAGGGTTTTCGTTTAGCAAGTTTGTAGAGCACGTGGTGCCACGTAGTATTATAGAAGCAATGTCTACCAACGAAATATTACAAATTGTAATATTCGCTGTATTCTTTGGAGTTGCATTGGCTGCAATTGGCAAAAAAGGCGAAGCCATTGTTAATTCCTTGGATGCTTTGTCTCACGTAGTACTAAAAATGGTTTCTTATGTAATGTATGTAGCGCCCCTGGGCGTGTTTGGTGCAATGACGGCTGCAATTGCAAAAAATGGTTTAGGTATCTTAACCACATTTGGAAAATACATCGGCGAATTTTATTTGGGCCTTGCCATACTTTGGTTGGTGTTGTTATTCGTTGGTTATCTTTTTTTAAAGAAGCGATTGGCGGTATTGGTAAAACGTATTGCTGGGCCAATGTCGATAGCTTTTAGTACTGCAAGCAGCGAAGCCGTGTATCCCAAACTGGTAGAAGAAATGGAACGCTTTGGCTGCAATAATAAAATTGTAAGTTTTGTTTTGCCATTGGGTTATTCGTTTAATTTAGATGGCAGCATGATGTACATGACTTTTGCCAGTATGTTTATAGCACAGGCATTTAATATTACATCAATCACTGGTGACATATGGCAGCAGATAATTATGTTGCTTGTATTTTTAATTACCAGTAAAGGTATTGCCGGTGTACCAAGAGCATCGCTTGTGGTTGTTTTGGCAACAGGCGCCATGTTTGGTATTCCGCCAGAAGGAGTGGGCCTGATATTAGCTATTGATGTATTTTGCGATATGGGCAGAACAATGACCAATGTTTTAGGCAACGCATTAGCCACTGCCGCAGTAAGCAAATGGGAAGGACAATTGGAACATTCGTAAGGATCAATACTAAATGAAATAATTTACTGAAGAATGAAAAAATTAATGCTATTCGTATTCGCTGCACTTTTCTCTTTAACAGCAGTGCAGGGGCAAACTAAAAAAATAAAACTTGTAAATCAGTACGAAGCAAACGTAAAAGATTTTACAATTAGCAACAATGGTATTGTTACTCCTTATCATTCTTCATCAGATAGTTTTGTTGAAATAAGTATTACTTCAAACGATTCATTGATTTTTAGAGCTGATAAATACAAAAATCTAACAATTGCTTCTTCGTCAGTTAAAGACGGCGATATATTAACGATACGAAAAATCTTTAGCTGGAAAGATTTGCTCAATCCTATGTTTTACATTATTTATGGTGGGCTGTGGTTATTGTTATTTATCATATTTGCCGAAACAGGTTTGTTTGTTGGTTTCTTTTTACCAGGAGATAGTTTGCTTTTTGTAGCTGGTATTTATAGTAGAAACTTAGCGCATGAATTTTTTAAAATATTAGGACTTACTAATTTTCATAACGAGTGGATTGAATTGTTTGCCTTGATTGCTTTAGTAGCTTTTGCTGGCATCATAGGAAATTTAGTGGGTTATACTTTTGGAAGAAAAATTGGCCCTACAATGTTTCAATGGAAAGATAGATTTCTGTTTAGAAAAAAATACTTGTACCAGGCGCAGGAATTTTATGATAAGAGTGGTGGCGGAGCAATTGTAATAGCGAGGTTTTTACCTTTGATAAGGACTTTTGCTCCAATAGTTGCTGGTATTGTAAAAATGCCAAGGGCTAAATTTGGCTTCTTTAATATTATTGGTTGTATTGCCTGGGTAAGTAGTATGATATTGGCTGGACATTTTTTGCAACAATGGATTGTGAGCCAATTTAACTTCAATCTTAAAGATCACTTAGAAATAATTGTTATTGGTATTGTACTGGTAACAACAGCGCCGGTTTTAATAAAATTATTTTTTGGTAAAAAGAAAAAGGTTGAAGATGACGCTACAAAAGAATAGCTTTTCTATTTTAAGCCTCGCCGTAATAGTTGCGGCACTGGGCTATTTCGTAGATATTTATGATCTGTTATTATTTGGTATCATTCGTTTGCCAAGCTTAACATCTTTAGGGTTGTCTTTGGATCAAGCTAAAATAACAGGCGAAAATATTTTAATCTGGCAAATGGCGGGGTTACTTATCGGCGGAATTATTTGGGGTGTAATGGGAGATAAAAAAGGAAGATTGAGTGTACTATTTGGTTCTATTATTTTATATTCTCTGGCAAATATTGCCAACGGTTTTGTACAGACTGAAATGCAATATTCCATTGTAAGGTTTATTGCCGGTATTGGCTTGGCAGGTGAACTTGGTGCTGGCATTACGTTGGTATCTGAACTTACTCCAAAAGAAAAAAGAGGGATGGCAACTTCAATGGTTGCCGGCATTGGTTTAACAGGGGCGGTGTTTGCATTTTTAATGAAAGAAAATTTTCACTGGCGTACCTGTTATTTTATTGGCGGCGGCTTAGGCTTGGCACTGTTGGTTTTACGTATATCCGTAGCCGAATCAGGTATGTACAACCAGGTGAAAAAGATGAATGTACAAAAAGGAAACTTCTTTATGTTGTTTACCAATGGTGATAGGTTTAAACGTTATATAAAAAGCATTTTAATCGGCTTGCCCACTTGGTATGTCATTGGTGTACTCATAACTTTTTCTAATGATTTTGGCAGAGAAATGGGCATTAAAGAAAAGATTGATCCAGGTAAAGCCATCATGTACGCGTATGCTGCAATTTCTGTAGGCGATATATTGGTGGGCTTTGTAAGCCACTGGCTCAAAAGCAGGAAGAAAGCATTATATATTTTTTATGCAATCACAGCCATTTTTATAGTATTATTCTTTACTGCTTTAAAAGACGGTTCAGCAACAGCGATGTATATTATATGCGCTGGCTTAGGCTTTGGCACTGGCTTTTGGGCATTGTTTGTAACCATTGGTGCAGAACAATTTGGTACGAATTTAAGAGCAACAGCAGCTACTACCATTCCCAATATGGTGAGAGGGATGTTGGCGATTTTTATTCTTCCTTTATTTAGATGGATGCGAAGCCTAACAGATTATGTTACTGGAGGCTGGATAACAGGTATTATCATTATGGTAATTGGAACTGTTGCAGTAATATTTATTAAAGAAACATTTTACAAAGACTTGGATTACTTGGAAGAATAGCAAACCGTTTTTCTTTTCTCTGTTTCCATGCCTCCGTGGCAATCAATTTGTGTAAATTTGTAACTTGTGGTAAAAAAAATCCTCATCATACGTTTCTCTTCTATTGGAGATATAATTTTAACTACGCCGGTTATACGCTGTTTGCGCGGGCAATTTCCTGATGCAGAAATTCATTTCTTAACAAAACTATCTTATAAAAACATTGTAGCCTCCAATCCTTATGTAGATAAAATACAATTGCTGGGCGATAGTTTTGAACTGATGCTGCACGAGTTGCAAACTGAAGAATACGATTATATCATTGACCTGCACCACAACCTGCGCACTTTACGCATAAAAAGATTTTTAAAAAATGTAAAAGCATTTTCATTTGATAAATTGAATGTGGAAAAATTCATCTACACCAATTTTAAAATCAATACACTTCCTAAAAAACATATTGTTGATAGAAACCTGGAAACTGTTGCTTCATTAGGTATTGTTGATGATGGCCTGGGTCTGGATTATTTTATTCCTGAAAAAGACAAGCTTAAAGAGGGCGATTTACCTACGGTTCATACGCTCGGCTATATTGCCATTGTAATTGGCGCAGCATTGGCAACCAAAAAAATGCCATTGCATAAATTAAAAGAATTGTGTGCTGCTATTGAGTACCCTATTGTTTTATTGGGTGATAAAGATGATTATGAACATGGAAAAGCCATTGCGGAAATAGATGATATAAAAATTTACAATGCCTGCGGCAAATTTAATCTGAATGAATCGGCGGATATTTTACGTGGTGCCAAATTAGTCATCTCACACGATACTGGACTGATGCATATTGCAGCGGCTTTACAAAGACCAATCATATCCATTTGGGGAAACACTGTGCCTTCCTTTGGTATGTACCCTTATTACGGCAAATTATCTGCACAGCATTATGATGTAGTGCAGGTAAATAAATTATGGTGCAGGCCATGCAGCAAGATTGGATATAAAAAATGCCCCCGTGGCCATTTTAAATGTATGGAACTGATTGCTGTTAACGAAATTGTAAATATGGTTAACCACAGGCTGCATAAATAATAAATTGCTGTTGATTGGTGTTGTATTTGCATAGAGCACAACCATGAAATATTTCTTTTTTCTTCCCTTGATAATTTTTACCACACCGGCATTTGCACAAGTTACTGTAACCGTAAAGTGGGCTGACCGTATGCCTGGCAGCGATACTATCTATTATAATCCAGATAGTAAATTGAATTGGAAAGATTTTAAAGGCAAAGAACCTGCACCTTCAGAAGCGCTTGCTGTAACTGCTTCCGGCTTTGGATACCATGCTGCAATTCAATGCAGGGGAGAGGAAACAAACATTACGCTTACGGTATATTGTTATTTTAATAAACAAAGTTCATGGGTTAGAAAGGGGCGTGAATCTAATTATGCATTAACTCACGAGCAGCACCATTTTGATGTTACTTATATTGCTACGCAAAAATTTATTGAAAAATTGCAAGCCGCAATATTTACCCGTAAAAATTACAATAAAGTAATTGACAAAATTTATAATGAAACCTGCGATGAATTAGATAAGATGCAGGATGATTATGATGGGCAAACCAAAAACGGCCGTCTGGCTGATGTGCAATACAAATGGAATGAAAAAATCGACAGGCAATTGTATCTGATGGCAAGTAAGTAATGAATATCGAATGGCGAATATTTATTTTCCTCAATTTTGTACAAGAGTTTAATCGTAAAAATATTCGACATTTAAAATTCGCCATTCGATATTCCAAAAGTAAGGTTATAAATTCACCACCAACACCGGTATTCTCAATTCATGCCTCACCGCATTTACCGTTTCGCCGTAAATAAAATCTTTTAAAGCCGTGTGGCCATGTGCGCCAATTACCAGCATATCCGCTTTGTTTTCATTCACAATTCTGGCAATTTCTTTTACACGGTTTCTAAAGCCGAGCTTGCCTTCAGCATCAAAGCCCCTTTCTTTAAGTTGTTCCACATAGAATTCCATTTGCTCCGCATCTTTTTCCGTTTCAAAATCACCACTGTCTTTGCCATACAATTTTGCGGCAGGGCTTTCTACAATATGCAATAACAGGTAATTGCTTTTTTCTTTTCCCTGCCCAATGGCATAAGCTAAAAGCTTTTCGTCATTCACGCTATAATCCAATGCCACAGCTATTTTATTAAAAGATGGTATAGAAAGATTTTTTATGGTATTCACATCAGGGTGCATTTGTATAGAGACATAACTTTTGTTTTTTGTTAAAAACGGATGAAGCAGTATATATAATAACAAACCAATAAAACCTAATCCAAGAATGATCAGTAAAATTTTTGCAAATAGGTTATCGCCTGCAAAAACACCAAACGCCTCATTAATCAGCATTTTTAAATTAAGATAGACCAAAACACCTGCAACAAACCAGGCCGCAATTTGCGTTAATGGCTTGATGGCAAAACTGCCCATTGTTTTTTTATCGCTCACAAAATGTATCAATGGAATTATAGCAAAGCCTAATTGTAAACTCAAAATAACCTGGCTGAATACCAATAAAGAATCCACATCATTTTCTCCCTTAATAATAATTACCAGCAATGCAGGAATGATGGCCAATAATCTTGTTATTAATCTGCGAAGCATAGGGTTGATGCGCAAGCTTAAATATCCTTCCATAATGATTTGTCCTGCTAAGGTACCTGTGATGGTGCTGCTTTGCCCTGCAGCAATCAATGCTACTGCAAAAAGTATAGGTGCTGCATTGCCTAAAAAGCCCGGTAACAAACGATGTGCTTCTTTTATTTCTGCCACATTGGAATTACCCGATTTAAAAAATACAGTAGCAGCTAAAATTAGAATGGCTGCATTTACAAAGAAGGCAATGTTCAATGCGATGGTGCTGTCAATGCGGTTGAATTTTAATGCCTGCCTGATGCCATCTTTACTGCGGTCAATTTTTCTTGTTTGTACCAATGCAGAGTGCAGGTACAAATTATGCGGCATTACTGTAGCCCCTATAATGCCAATGGCAATATATAAAGCTTCTTCATTGGGCAATCTAGGAATAAAACCTTTGGCAATATCGGCTAACCCTGGCTTTGCCAAAACAATTTCTACTAAAAATGCAATGGCAACAATGGCAATCAAGACAATGATGAATGCTTCCATTTTTCGCATACCCAATTTTTGCAGGTATAATAAAAGAAAAGTATCCAGCACTGTTAAAGAAACTCCCCATATCAATGGAAGGCCGGTCAACAATTGTAGACCTATCGCCATGCCCAATACTTCTGCAAGGTCGCAGGCAGCAATGGCAATCTCGGCCAAAAACCAAAGTACAAAGTTTACTTGTTTGGGATATGCTTCTCTGTTAGCTTGTGCCAGGTCCCTTCTTCTTACAATACCTAATCTTGCAGATAAACCCTGAAGCAGCAAAGCCATAAGGTTGCTCATTAATAAAACCCAAACTAATGTGTATCCAAATTTACTGCCCCCTGCAAGGTCGGTAGCCCAGTTGCCCGGATCCATATAACCTACACTTACCAGATAAGCAGGACCTAAAAACGAAAAGATTTTCCTCCAGCCTATTTTCTTTTTGGTATCTACTGTTTCGTGTACTTCGCTTAAGGAAGTATGCGGATGTTCCCTATTGATCATAATGCACAAAAATGTTTTTTGCTATCTGCTCGCTGATGATGCAGGCAGGTTGTTTTAAAACTTTTATTTCTAATGAACCATCAAATTCAAAATGCTTCAGCAATTTTATTGAAGTGCCGATAGCTATGGAATAATGTTTAAGCATCTCCAGCATTTGTGGCGATTGGTTGGTTACCGAACTAACTGTTGCAGTTTTATTTAGTGCTAATGCAGTCAAATTAATTTGATGCAGTTTGGGGATTTTTCCGTTGCTGTCGGGGATGGGGTCACCATGCGGATCAAATGACGGATTGCCTAAAAAATGTTGTAGTTTTTCCACCAATTCAACACTGCTGATGTGTTCTAGCTCTTCTGCAATATCATGCACTTTATCCCATTCAAAACCCAGCTTCTCCACTAAAAAATATTCCCAAAGCCGATGTTTGCGTACTACGGATAAGGCTACTTTTTTACCATTATCTGTTAACTTAAAGCCTTTGTATTTTTCATACTGCAATATTTTTTTCGCCGATAATTTCTTAAGCATATCTGTTACAGATGCTGCTTTGGTTTGCATTTCTGCAGCCAGTGCATTGGTGTTAACCGTACCGGTATATTGCTGCAGGTGGTAAATGCTTTTGATATAATTTTCTTCGCTTACTGTAAAATTCATGTACTTGAAATATAAATTTAGACAAATCTAAAAATAAAATACTGAAATGCCAAATTTTAAGGCGGCTTCTCTCGAAAGCCTGTCAGTCTGAGCTTGTCCAAGACGGTGGGTATTTAAAAAGTGGCTTTTTGTTTTAATACAGCCACTTCTTGTTTTCAATCCGGCTTCGACAAGCTCTGCCTGACAGCTTTTTAACAGCAAGTTTATGAATAACAAAACCTTTTGTAATTTGGATGTTCTAAATCTTCATTATGAAACAAAAAATAAGTTCCGGTTCTCCATGGGAAGATATAGTAGGTTACAGCAGGGCAGTGCGTGTAGGAAATATAATTGAAGTGGCAGGCACAACTGCAATGGATGGCGATAACCTTATTGGCAAAGGAGATATCTACAAACAAACATTTTATGTTTTTCAAAAAATAGAGAAAGCTTTGCAGGAAGCTGGTGCATCTTTACAGGATGTAGTAAGAACGAGAATGTTTGTAACAGATATTTCCCAATGGGAAGAAGTAGGCAAGGCGCATGGTGAATTTTTTAAAACCATAAAACCTGTAGCTACAATGGTAGAAGTAAGCCAATTGATTAATGAAGATTTGTTGATAGAAATAGAAGTGACTGCAATAATTGAACAATAAAAAAGAGAAATTAAATGGCGACTGTTAACTTTGAATTTAAAGCAAAAGCAACTGATTTAAAAAAGTTAGAACAAAAATTGCTTACACTTAATCCCAAATATATTGGGGAAGATAACCAGGTAGATACCTATTTTAATATTACTACACAAGGCCGTTTAAAATTGCGTGAAGGCAATATTGAAAATTCATTGATCTTTTATGAACGGACAAATGCCGCTGGTGCAAAACAATCGGATATCTTATTATATCATCATCAACCTGATAAATCTTTAAAAGATATTTTGGTAAGATTGCATGGTGTTAAAGTGGTGGTTGATAAAAAAAGAAAAATTTATTTTATCGACAATGTAAAATTTCATTTTGATATAGTTGACGGGTTGGGAACTTTTATCGAAGTAGAAGCAATTGATAAAAACGGCGACATTAGTGTAGATAAACTAAAGGAGCAATGTAGTTTTTATGCTGATTTTTTTGATGTTGCAACTTCAGATTATATTGCAGTTTCTTACAGCGATTTGATATTAGAGAAAAAAATCCCCTAAAATTGAATAATATCAAATTAAAACTGCTATTTAACTTATAAAATGCAGCAGCTGTTTTTTTATCAACAAATGCCATATCATTGTGTATAATCTCTTGCAAAGCAGCAGGGCTTAAATCAGGTTACCTTTTCTGCTTTAAAGTATCAATGATTGTAATACAGCGTTATAAAAATAATACTGCAATTTTTGCTATATGAATCGCTTATACATGTCGCCCGTTTTTAATCGTAACAATCTTGAGCTTTGGGTAATGGAAAAGTAATTCCTAGGTATTGGGATTAAAGTGTATTTTAAACACATTAATTTCAAAAAAGCCCCGGTTTTACTGAAATTCCATTTATATTGCGTCCTCAAAAAAGAAGAACATAATGAGTTTTACCAATTTTAACGTACCGTACGCTATTGATGAACGTTTTAAAAAACGTATTGCTTACTTTTCAATGGAATTTGCTGTTCATCAACCTTTAAAAATTTACAGTGGCGGCCTTGGTTTTTTAAGTGGCTCTCACATGCGTAGCGCATACGAGTTAAGCCAGAATTTAATTGGTATAGGAATTTTATGGAAATATGGTTACTACGATCAGGCACGTAATCAGGACCAAACATTGCAAGTGCAGTGGAACGAAAAGATTTATAATTTTTTAGAAGATACCGGCATTAAATTTCAGATTGATATTCATGAACATCCAGTTTGGGTAAAAGCATGGTATTTAAATCCCGAAACATTTAAAAGCGCCCCACTGTTTTTGTTAAGTACAGATTTACCAGAGAATGATTATGTTTCTCAAACCATAACACATCGTTTGTATGATGCCAATGTTGCTACAAAAGTGGCGCAATTTATTTTGTTGGGTGTTGGCGGTGCAAAATTAGTTGATCTCTTGAATTTCAATCCTGAATTATATCATTTGAATGAAGCACATGCAATAAGTTCTGCCTTCTATCTATATAAAAAATACGGCAGTGCAGCAGAAGTGAAAAAGAGGATGGTGTTTACTACACACACACCAGAAGAAGCTGGCAATGAAAAGCATGATATTTTCCTTTGCGAAAAAATGAGTTATTTCTGCGGATTGAAATTGGATGAAGTAAGAAAGTTGACGGGAATGGAAGGCGATCAATTCAACCATTCACTGGCTGCTTTGCGTTTTGCAAAATTAGCCAACGGCGTTAGCCAGCTGCATGGGGAAGTTAGCCGCAAGATGTGGTACAAATATCCTGGCGTTTGCGAAATAAAAGCAATTACCAATGCGCAAAACTGGTTCTATTGGTCGGATAAGCAATTGTATAATTTCATGAATGAAAATAATATACCTGGCTTTGATGACAGAAAAACTTTTTTAAAGAAAAGAGCTTTTGATGTAGTGGCTGATCAAACGGGTAAATTGTTTAACCCTAAAGTATTTACCATTGTGTGGGCACGCCGCTTTGCCGGTTATAAAAGAGCCGAATTATTAACTAGAGATATTGAAAGGTTTGAAAGATTATTGAATAACCCTAAATATCCCGTTCAAATTATTTGGGCTGGTAAACCTTATCCACTCGATTATCCTGCAATAAGTGATTTTAATAACCTGGTTCATTTAAGCAAAAGGTATAACAATGTAGCGGTTTGCGTTGGTTACGAATTGGGCTTGAGCAAGCGCTTGAAACAAGCTGCTGATTTGTGGTTAAATAATCCACGTGTGCCAAGAGAAGCTAGTGGCACAAGCGGTATGACAGCTGCCATGAATGGCGCCGTTAACTGCAGCACCAATGATGGATGGATTTGCGAATTCATCAATCATGGTAACAACGGATTTGTTGTGCCGCCAATTGATTACGAAAACGTAAGTGTGCATGAACAAGATGAATATGATTTGAATAAATTGTACGAAATTTTAGAAAACCAGGTATTGCCTTTATACTACGAAAACCAGGAGATCTGGAGGCAAATTATTCAAAATGGTATGAGAGATGTTCGCTTCCATTTTGACAGTAACAGAATGGCGCAGGAATACTACGAAATATTGTATAAATAAATTTTAAAGGCTTTGGTAAAACAAAGCCTTTTTTATTACAGGGCTGCCAACCTTTTGAAGAAATTTTAATTCAGAATGCACTTAAAAGGTTGGTAACCCTAAGCCAGAGCAAACCTTTTTCTAAAAAAATACGTTTATCATATCATGCAACGTATATTTTTAATAGCCTTCTCTGTTTGTGTTTTGTTTTTGGAGCTTGCCTGCAAGAAAAAAAGTGATATTACTTCAGAAAGCCCGGTAGTAGTTGCCAGCTATAAAACCTATTTGGCACTCGGTGATTCCTACACGATTGGCCAATCAGTAACAGAAGTAGAAAAATTTCCTGCGCAAACCGTTAGCCTGTTAAAAAAAGACAGCATCAATTTCAATACACCAGAATATATTGCCATAACGGGATGGACAACACGAAATTTAATTGATGCCATCAATAACACGCCTCCGCAAAGATCAACCTATGATTTTGTTACTCTATTAATTGGCGTAAATAACCAGTTCCAGGGAAGAAGCCAGGCAGAATATACTACTGAGTTTACAACACTTTTAGCTACGGCCATCAAATTTGCAGGTAACAGGCCAACAAGGGTTGCAGTACTTTCTATTCCCGATTGGGGCGTTACGCCTTTTGCTTCCGGTTACGACCGTGCTTTGATTGCAAGGCAGATTGATTCTTTCAATCTAATCAACAAACAAATTTCGTTAGCTAAAAATGTAAACTATATCGATATTACTCCTTCTACACGTTTGGCTGCAACTGACCTTTCATTGGTTGCAACTGATAGCTTGCACCCTTCCGGCAAGGAATATGCCTTATGGGCAACACAGCTGGCAGCAGTAATTAAGGCGGTTTTGTAGTTTTTATACTGCAAATCCATCCACAAATCTTTTTATACCAATCTTAAGGCAATAACTACTGGTTTGGGACAAGGTTGTTTTGAGAATGCTGTATTTTATTTAATCGGAATCGTTTCATTTTTCTTCAATGTATTTTACTTTTATTCCAAGCATATTATAAACTGGTGTACCACTTATTTTATAAATAAAATCGTACAAAAATATTTTTTCATTCGTAAACCCTTTAAATCTTATTTTACCAATTACATAAATAAATTTAGCCCCTTTTGTATAGTCCTCATATTCGATAGAAGGTACAACATCTCCACTAAGTGTAACAGGAATTACATTAGCCCCTGCTATAGCACTCATTGTTTTAAATTGTACGCCATCGCCCAATTTTTCAAGGGCTGCTACAGGAGTATCTTTACTAAACACACTTTTTATTCTCATGTCCAAAACCATAGCTGGATTTTGACCAATAGCGAGTATATCGCCTCTCAAACTAGTGCGTTCACCTTTCCCAAGATTAACTATTCTAAAATTACCCAATTGTATAATCGGTCTTCCTTGTGCTTCGGTAATTTTTTGCGCTTCAATATCTTTTATTCTATTACTCTCAAAAGTGGAATCAGCAATCGCAACAGCTTGGGAAGTTTTTTGAAAACTTCTTACCGTCATGTAAACTATAAAACAAGTAATAAGAATGCTGACCAAAGAAATTATTTCCGCTCTTTTCCACCCTTTCTTTTGTTCAATCTTCACAATGAATGGTTGTGGAGTATCGCATTTTTGATTGTTGGCATGGGTTTCCTTTATTTTCTCTTTATGTTTCTCTATACTATCCTTAGAATTATCCTCAATGGTTGGGGTAACACTTTTTGGAGTTTGTTTTGGCTTACCTGCGCCCCTGTTATTATGTTTATCTGCCATTACTTATACGAACTTTTAATGAACAATATTTTTTTACCTACCAAGTTGTTTTGACTTTACTAAAATAAACCTTAAATACCATGTTTACCAATTTATTAGAACTTATAAAATCAATGCCAGACGAACAAACCTGCCGTAATTATATAGCGGAACAAAGATGGGGTGCTGGTAAGGTTGTTTGCCCTTATTGTGAGCATAATAAAGCCTATGTTATTGAAGATGGCAAGCGTTATAAATGCACCTCTAAAACATGCCATAAGAAGTTTAGCGTTACCGTTGGGACATTCATGGAAGCAAGTAATATACCTCTTACTAAATGGCTTACTGGTATCTATTTAGTTACTGCACATAAGAAAGGAATAAGTTCTTATCAATTAGGTAGAGATTTAGGCATAGCACAAAAGAATAGCTGGTTTATGCTGCATAGAATTAGAGAAGTATTAAAGCCACAATACGATGGATTAATGACAGGCACAATCGAAGCAGATGAAACATACATGGCAAGGAAATATAAAAGTGATTTTAAAGGCTTGCCACCCGAAGAAGTAGAATATAAACTAAACAGTAAGACAGACGGCAAAGGTGCTGTATTGGGAATGGTAGAGCGTAGCACAGGCACAGTTAGAGTACTGGCGTTTGCAAATAACAATAGAGATAATATTACCCAAGCAGTTAGAGCCAATGTTGAGAAAGGAAGTAAACTACATACTGATGAAAGTTATCTATACAGAGCATTGGAGCAAGACTATTACAGGGAAACAGTTGTACATGGCAGAAAGGAATGGGTAAGGCAAAGCATTGTTAGCGGTAAAGTACATACCAACAACGTAGAAAACTTTTGGGGTGTAATGAAACGTGGCGTACATGGTATATATCACCAAATTAGTTTTAAGCATTTACAGGCTTATTGCAACGAATACGCCTTTAGATATAATACCCGTAAAATTAAAGACAGCGATAGATTTGTTTTATCTTTAGGAAACCTGCATGGCAGGCTAACTTATAAAGCATTAATAAGTGAAAAAGAAAGCAACAACCACAACACCGCCACCAATAACGGTTAAAACTAACCTTACCGCCGATGAACTATTGAAACGTATGCTTAATACTTCTTTAAAAAATAGCAAAGCAAAAAAGAAGTGAGCAAAACCCAAAAGATTAGGCAAACACCACAAAGCATTGATACTATAATTCATTCCTTTGAACATTATGCTTTAGGTGATATTAACCACAACAGATGCAAGCCAATTGCAGCCTATATACTTTCTATCTGTTTTATTGAGCAATTGTCAGGCTTTATTTATGCCTACGAAATAGCAAACGATAAAAGAGCTGAACAATTTTTTACCGATTATATGAGCGACTATAAAGACATTAATTTATACCACTTATCTCGGCACACATTAGTTCACAATTATTCATCCAAAGGTATTTTTGATATAGACAATATAGGTTTTGACGATAACCCACATCAAAAAATTAATGGAGTGATACACATAAACACAAATGTATTTATTGAATGTTTAGAGGCGGCATTTATTAAAGCAAAAAAAGACCTCCTTATTACAGGAAGTCCTCAAAATATAAATGCTTTAGAATATTCTATGTATTTCCCCGTATTGGTTGATACTCGGGATAAATAACCCTTGCGCCTATTTCCGTAAAATATATGTCAGGCAAAGGAACTTCACTGCCACACAAATACCATCCATCATTATCTAGGAAAGCTATTTCCCATTCAACTTTTTTTACCCAGTAAAACCCTATCTCGTATTCCACCCTATACTATGTGGAATTAGTTACCATCCACTATATAGTCCCTTATTGGTAGTTGATGTGAATCTTAACACATACTCTACCACTCTTCCATAATTCGTATTAAAAGCAGTTTAAACCATAGCATCTTTGTGTGGTAATTTATTTACAATGAAACTTTTTACTGTTTTTATCGCTTACTTCTTATGTGCGTTTATTCTCTCTAACTTCAACACTTCTCCACCAGGAATATAGCGTTTCAATTTTAAACGGCTCAATTGCTAAAAGTAATTAGTTATATTTTAACTTGATTAGAATATGATCATGTAAACTTATAATAATACTGTGCCTTCATACAAAAACATTTCATATTTTCATCAACTAAAACCCTACACAACATGGACTCGCAAGTTTTAATTACATGGGGCGTACCTATAGGTATCCTCCTCTTTATTCTTTTATTTTACAGATTTATTCTTCGTGTATTCTTCGGTGTTGTAATTGTGCCCGAAGACAGGATTGGATTGGTTACCAAAAAATTCGTGCTATTTGGTAAGCAACAATTACCCGAAGGCCGCATTGTGGCGGTAGAAGGCGAAGCAGGTTTTCAGGCACAAACATTACCTCCTGGTATCTATTTTGCCAAATGGATATGGCAGTACGAAATTAAATTCCAGCCTTTTACTATTATTCCAACCGGCCAGTTAGGATTGGTATTGGCAAAAGACGGTGCCGAACTGGAAACTGGTTCTATTTTAGGTAGAAAAGTAGAATGTGATAGTTTTCAGAATGCAGATGCATTTTTAAAAAATGGTGGCCGTAAAGGGCGACAAACAGGTATCATTACACCAGGTAGCTATCGTATCAACACTTTTTTATTTGAAGTAATAATGGCAGATATGACCTCTATACCTGATAACGCTGTGGGTGTAGTAACCACACAGGAAGGTAAACCTTTGGAAGAAGGACAGATAGCAGGCAAGATAGTGGAAGGGCATAACAAATTTCAGGATGTGGATGTGTTTATGCAAAACGGCGGCTACAAAGGTTTGCAGGAGCAGGTAGTACTTGCAGGTACTTATTTTTTAAACCCCTGGTTTGCCAAAGTTGATATGGTAAACATGCTTGAAATTCCTATTGGCCATGTAGGTGTTGTCATCAGTTACGTTGGAGCAGAAGGCGTAGACTTAAGTGGTGCGGAATTTAAACATGGCAATATCGTTTCAAAGGGACAAAAAGGAGTGTGGGCAGAACCGTTAGGTCCTGGTAAATATCCCATCAACCCGTTTATTATGAAAGTGGAACTGGTGCCAACCACCAACCTGGTATTAAACTGGGCCAATGCAAGAAGTGAAAGCCATCAGTTGGATAAGCACCTGTCTACGATTACAGTACGTAGTAAAGACGGTTTCCCTTTTAATCTGGACGTTTCGCAGATCATTCATATACCGACAACCGAGGCGCCAAAAGTAATTGCCCGATTTGGTAATATGAACAACCTGGTGAGCCAGGTATTGGAGCCAACCATTGGTAACTATTTTAGAAACAGTGCACAGGACAGTGATGTAATTGCGTTTTTGGGTACCCGTAAGGAAAGGCAGGAATCTGCAAAATTACACATTGGTAAAGTACTTGACCAATACAATGTATATGGCGTAGATACTTTGATAGGCGACATTGTGCCACCTGAAAGTTTGATGAAAACATTAACTGACCGTAAGATTGCCGAAGAACAAAAAGTTACTTACGAAACAGAAATGAAGGCGCAGGAAACAAGGCAAAGCCTGGAAAAGGAAACTGCTATTGCAGATATACAAAAAGAGATTGTAAAAGCCGATCAGGGTGTGTTGATTGCTGAAAGGGTGGCTGATGCTTCTGTTAAAAAAGCAACGGGTGAAGCCAACAGTGTACGTTTGCAATCAACTGCAGAAGCCGACAGGTTGAGGTTATTGGCCAATGGTGATGCAGAAAGGATACGTGTGCTGGCAAAAGCAAATGCAGAACAAATTGAATTGTTGGCAAAAGCGGATGCTGAAAAAATTTCAGTTACGGGTAATGCAGAAGCCGAAAAGATTTTAGCGATTGGTAAATCAAATGCGGAATCTTATAAACTTTCTGTTGAAGCCATGGGTGGCAATAACTTTACGCAATTGAAAGTGATGGAATCCATTGGTAGTCAGAATGTGAAAATAATGCCTGATATTTTGATTGGTGGAGGCGATAGTGCAAATGGCGGCATTAGTGGATTGCTAGGCCTGAAATTGCTGGAAGAAATTGCAAAGCGGAATGATAAGGGAAAGGTGAATGGTGAATAGTGAGTTGTGAATGGGCAGTCGTCTGTGGTCCGTTGTCAGCTACTGCATCATTAGGGATGCTTACCTTTTAAAGGTTGGCAACCCTTGTATAAAAGTTATCCATCTTTGTATTTACAAGGATGGGTAACTTTGTTTTATTGATCATTTTTAAAACTGCAAAAAATGAAAAAGATACTTACGTTTATTACAATGGCAATGGTTTCTCTTAACAGCTTTTCGCAGAATACAAATAAAGAAAAAAATGATGCCATGAAATTAAAAGTGGTACAATTCTTCAATGAAAAAAATGCTGATAGCTTATATGGATTAACAGGGCAAACTTTTAGGGAACATTTGAGTGCCGAAAAATTTAAAACTGCAAGCGTTAATAGTTTATTCCCGTTGGGAATAATTAAATCATCGGAATTTCAAAAGTTTGAGAATGGCGTTAGTAAATACAAGGTTACTTTCGATGCTGTTATTTTATCTATGAATATTGCTGTTGATACTGAAGGTAAACTGGAAACATTTGGGTTTCTGCCTTATAAAAAAGAAATAACAGGCGATATAAAAAAAACAAAAACTGATAATGCACTTTCAACAGGGTTAGATAAAAAAATTGATAGCATACTTCAGCCATTTATGTTTGAAAGCAAAACTGTTGGCTTAAGCATTGGTATTTTAAAAGATGGCAAAACTTATTTTTATGATTATGGCGAAACAAAAAAAGATAATGGGCGATTGCCATCTTCTAAGAATTTATATGAAATAGGGTCGATAACAAAAACTTTTACCAGTTTACTTTTAGCAAAGGCAGTGATTGAAAAAAAGATGAATCTTAACGATCCTGTAAATAAATACCTGCCTAAAAATATTCCTGTAATAAAATTTGGAGACGATACATTGCGGATTGTTCATTTAGGCAATCACACTTCGGGCTTGCCGCCCTTGCCTGATAATTTTGGTGCAACAGATTTAGTGAATCCTTATAAAGATTATAATGATGCTAAATTGTACACCTATCTTAAAACAGCAAAGCTTTCACGCAAGCCAGGTACGCAATTTGAATATTGCAATTTAGCGGTAGGGTTACTAGGTAATATTTTAGAAAAGCTAAATAAAATGCCTTTTGAAAAAATGGTTGAAACTTTCATTTGCTCAAAAGCTGGAATGACGGATACCAAACAATTGCTTACGAAGAAAGACAGTGCTTTATTTACACAAGGTTACGATGCAAACATTTTGCCACAAGGCCAATGGGATTTTAAAGCCTTAGCTGCAGCAGGATGTATAAGAAGCAATGCAGAAGATATGTTGAGGTATGCTAAGCTGCACTTGTCTTTATCATTACCAGATAGAGTTTTGCAAAGTGCTATTACATTGGCACACCAACAAACATTTGATGCCGGACAACAACAAATAGCATTAAATTGGTTTTTGCAAGATTGGGGCTGGGGGCAAGTTTTATTCCACAATGGGCAGACCGGTGGCTATAAATCTTTTTTGGGTATCAACCCCAAAACAAAAAATGCCGTTATTATTCTTGCCAACACAAGTATAAATAATGATGAAATTGGTGTTAGGCTATTAAAATATATAGATCAATAAATACAAAATTTTATCTTAAAACATGTCAACTTTTAATATTAAAGCAGAAATTCGTTGGTCGGATATCGACCCTAATTTTCATGTATTGCACAGCAAGTATTACGACTATTGTGCTAATGCCCGTTTTTTAATATTGCAACAGAAAGGTATAACCATGGAGGTTATTCAAGAAGAACATGTTGGGCCAATATTATTTAGAGAAGAATGTGTTTTTAAAAGAGAATTAAGATTTGGTGATGAGATTGAGATAAGAATAAATTTATTAAAAGCTAGTGCGGATTACAGCCGGTGGAGTTTTAGCTGCGAAATATGGAAAAATAATGATACGCTTGCAGCAATAGTTACTGTTGACGGCGCATGGATTGATACTATAAAAAGAAAACTAGCTGTTCCGCCTGAACGTTTTCAAAAAGCTTTTGCGGAAATGCCAAAGGCAGAAAACTATAATCAGTAAAAATTATATTCTTTTTATAAAAATATTTTGAGTGTTGCAAATAATATCTTTGCAACGCTTTTTTATGATAACAACTACAATCAACCTATATAAAAATGCTTACAGCGGTTTAACACGACGTATGTGGTTGTTGGCAACAGTAATGCTGATCAACCGCTGCGGTACTATGGTATTGCCGTTTATGACCTTGTATTGCAACCATCGTGGTTATACAGAAACGCAAGGAGGTTTTGCGGTAGCAGTGTATGGTATTGGTTCTTTGTTTGGCGCATTCATTGGCGGAAAGCTGAGCGATAAAATTGGTTTTTACCCATTGCAGTTTATGGCTTTGTTTGGAGGAGGAATTATGTTTATTGTTTTAGGGCAAATGGATTCTTATTTTACCATTTGTGTTTGCATTTTTTTTGCAAGCATGATCAATGAATCTTTTCGCCCTGCAAACTCAAGTGCAGTGGCGCATTACAGTACGCCGCAAAACAGAACACAATCTTTTTCATTGGTAAGGCTTGCTATTAATTTAGGTTGGGGAGTAGGCAGCGCCATAGCCGGCTTGTTGGCGTCAATAAGTTATCATCTTTTATTTTGGGTAGATGGCTGTACCAATATTGCTGCAGGTATTGCATTATTGCTGGTGTTGCCAAAAGTTAGTTTGGCACAGCAACATGCAACAAGCTCACACGAAAAAATCATTAAAAGCAAAGGCCCTTTGCAGGATAAAACTTTTATTAAGTTTACGGGATTCATGTTGCTTTTTGCTATTTGTTTCTTTCAATTGTTTACAACAGTGCCTTTATATTTTAAAGAAGGCTTGAAATTGAATGAATCAAAGATTGGAATAATCATGTCGCTCAACGGCATTTTAATTGCATTGTTTGAAATGGTGATTGTATTTAAACTTGAAGGCAAAGCACATTACTTAAAACTGATGACATACGGAACCTTGTTGCTTGCACTCTCTTATATCATGCTTAATATTCCATTAGCAAATGGATTTATTTTGGCAACGGCAGTTATTATAATGGTAACCATTGCAGAAATTGTAGGCATGCCGTTTATGAATAGTTATTACATCGGCCGATCTACAAATGCAAACCGTGGGCAATATGCTGCAATCTATACAATGGCCTGGAGTGGTGCACAAGTTGTAGGCAGTTTAAGCGGAACCCAAATTGCACACAGTTTAGGGTTTAATTATTTGTGGTGGGTACTTGGTGCAATATGCGTAATTACGGCTGGTGGGTTTAATTGGCTAAGTAATAAAACATAAAAAAATAGGGCTGTACTTTTGGTACAACCCTTAAAGGTTTTTTAAAAGTGAGGAATTATCCTACAACTTCCACATTAACTGCGTTCATGCCTTTTTTGCCTTCTTGCAAATCAAACTCAACGCTGTCGCCTTCTTTAATATTTTGACTTTTTAGTCCACTTACGTGTACAAAAGTTTCTTTGTTAGAGTCGTTGTGTTTGATAAAACCGAATCCTTTTTCTGTGTTGAAAAACTTTACGGTACCTTGTTGTTTGTCCATTGTAATTTGTATTGTAATTATTTAATAAGGCGCAAAGATAGCTTTTTTTATTAATAAAATGTCGATTTTCTTGCTACAAACCTTTTCCACGCTTTATTTCAAGCACTTCTATATCAAACACTAAAATGCTATTGGGCGGTATAATTCCTAAATTTCTTATGCTATAGCCTAATGATGAAGGAATTACGAGCCGTATCTTTCCACCTTGCCTGCAATAGGGCAGCCCCATTTGCCAGCCTTTGATCAATCTCCTTAATGGGAAGGTTGCAGGCTTATCTTTTGTTTGGTCAAATACTTCACCGTTCATTAACTGCCCTTTATAATTTACAACAAGTGTATCATTTACAGTTACTAAGTCGCCAGTTCCTTGTTTTAAAATATTGTAGTAAACGCCATTAATACTGCTTGTTGTGTCAAATTTCTTTTCTTGTATGGCATTGAAGATGGCAGTTTTCTCTTTGTTTATTTCAATGGCGCTATCTGCATTTTTATAAAAATCAATTGCAGGTTTTTGATTGAGAGCTGTTCTGGTGTATAGGTCGCCATATTTTGTACTGCTGTTTTTAAATCCACCATTCCAGATATAGAATTTATTTTCTTCAACACCACCACCATAATCTATTCGGTCGCCGGCTTTTCCTGTTGCATCGTAACTGAATTTGCTTGTTGTGATTTCTTTCCAATCGCCATTTTCTCTTCTTATCCATTGATTGCCAAAAATTGCTTTACGTTGCAATTGTCCATTATTACCCCCAAAATTTTCTACAAAAGAATAGAGGCTTTTTAAAGGCTTGCCATCTTTTGGCGCTTTAAAGCAAGCAATCAATTTCCAATGTTGTGTTTCGGGTATAAAAAAATATCCTGCATAACTTGTAGTAACTGTTGCACTATCTGTTGCAGCAGTTACTAAAAATTTATAGGTTTCGCCAGCCTTCCAGTTGTAAATTAAATGGCTGTGGCCGCCTGTGCCTTCATTGCCAAAGCCATCTGCAAAAACATCTTCGCCCTTTGCCATTAATTTTACTTTGTTGTCATCAGCCACTTTATTTCTATCAACTGCTTCCTTGCCAGCATCCCAAACTGAAAAAATGATTCTTCTTTCTGTTGGGCTGTTTACCTGCATTCCAAAATATCCTCTTGCAAAACCACAAGCCATAAAATAACTATATAGGGGATCCGCATCTTTTGGAATGGTAACTTCATTGTAAAATGCCACTACTTTCATACTGTCGTCTAAAGGATATATCAAATGAACAGATGCTGCATTTTTTCTTGGTTTTGCATTAAAATGAATGTGCAGCGTAGCGGTACCACTTAAATCCAACGACTTAATATCAGCAATTGTTTTTTCTTTATTGGCAAGAGCAAATAGTTGCAATGTATAAAATCCGGTATCTTTTATTTCAACAGTACCAATGTTTATCTTTTTAAAATCAGCTGCTTTAGGAACGTTGATAATGAATTCTTTTCCAGCAAATAATGCTTTTAATTTATTGCCCGCAATATCATTTTTTATTAATAATGAAAGATTGAGTTTGCCTGTTGAACGTAACTTGAAATAGAATTGTACCTGCTGCTTAACATCTGTCCAGTTTTGCAAACCATTTTTTTCTGAGAATAAATTATTGCCTTCATCCTCATTATTTTCTTCCGTTGAAATGGCATAAGCAGTAAATGCTGGTATGCTTACATTATTTTGTGCGTTTGCAATTTTCGAAATTGCTATAAAGAATAAAACAGTAATTATACAGGCATATTTCCTCATAAAAATAGAATAAGCAACAAACTTACAGTAATTTTTAACTTTCACAGTTTTTGCAACCATTTTACAATAGATTAAAGTTGTCTTTCACGCCATTTTATTCAATAACTTTACCTTTTAAAGCAGTTGTTCATTTTTAATCTTTTGTTCTATGCCATCTTTTAAAACAGTAATTACAGGTACTGGAAGCTATATACCAGCCAATATTAAAACCAACAGTGAGTTTACCATACATAGTTTTTATGATGAGAATAATAAAAGGATAGAAGCAGATCCAAAAGTGATTGTTGAAAAATTTAAACAGATAACCGGTATTGAAGAACGCCGTTATGTTGATAGCAATATGGATTCATCCGATATGGCTGCGATTGCCGCACAACTGGCTATTGAAGATGCCAAATGCGATCCGGAAACTTTAGACCAGATAATTGTTGCACATAATTTCGGCAACGTAATTAAGCATACCATACAAACAGATGTGTTGCCAGCATTGGCATCGAGGGTGAAACATGCTTTAAAAATAAAGAACCCCAATTGTGTAGCATATGATATTTTGTTTGGCTGCCCTGGCTGGGTTCAAGGCGTTATTCAGGCAGATGCTTTTTTTAAAGCGGGTATGGCAAAAAAATGTTTGGTGATTGGTACTGAAACTTTATCGAGAGTGATTGATATATATGACCGTGACAGTATGATATTTTCGGATGGGGCAGGAGCTTGTGTAATGGAATCAAAAGAAGATACAAATAGCGGCATTTTAGCTTGCAGCGTACAATCGCACTGTTTAGATGAAGTTGATTATTTGAATTTGGGTAAATCAAATTTCCCGGATAGCGACCCACGTATTCGCTACATTAAAATGAAGGGCAGAAAAGTGTATGAATATGCTATGAAATATGTGCCGCTTGCAATGAAAGATTGTTTGGATAAAGCTGGGGTTGATATCAGCGAATTGAAAAAAGTTTTTATACACCAGGCTAACGAAAAAATGGATGAAGGCATTATTAAAGCCATGTATAAGTTGTATGATATAAAAAATGTGCCTGCCGATATTATGCCAATGAGCATTCATTACCTAGGCAACAGTTCTGTTGCAACGGTTCCTACCTTACTTGATCTTGTTAGAAAAAATACCATGCCACAACATCAATTGAAAGAAGGAGATGTAGTACTGTTTGCTTCTGTTGGTGCAGGAATGAATATTAATGCGGTGTGTTACAGGATGTAAAAAAACAAACTTTGCATTTAAAATAAATTGCTACGATAAGGCCCAGCGGGCCAATATTTTGGAAGCATCATTAGTATACAATTGTGACGAGTCCCATCGGGGCGACATTTTTTGTTTAGGGCAGCTGTCTGCCATAAAATAGCGCCCCCGATGGGGCTTCTGTATCCAACGTTAAAATGCTTTCTACCAAAATGCCGCCTCTCTGAGGCTGAAATGCATTTGAACACAATGTTGGCCCGATCGACCCTTTTTAAAATCCTTAAACGATTGGTTAGTAGCCAAGTACACTACTGACACCAAATACTTCCCCCAAACCGGCCTAAATAGCTTACCTTTGCAAAAATTTTTCAATATGAATAATGATCTCATTATTAAATTTTTGGAGCCTGCACATCTTGCAAAAAATGCTGTAAAAATTGAATTCAAAAAACGTAACACCATTGTTGGCGTATTTGTAAAAACTCCTGACTACGAAGATCTGAAGGCGAAAAACTTTTGGAGAATTGTTACCGAAGCCAGCATTCCTGAGTGGAAAAAAACAAACAATAACCAGTTATCTAAAATTTTCAGTGGTTCCGAATTTACCCGCTTGACACAAGCAAAGGAAAAGGTACCAGCTTAAGTATTTAATTTATAAAAATGCCCCCGATTTATTGGGGGCATTTTTATTTTATGCAATCTTATACTATTAAAATCCTCTTGCACCAGCCGGCCTTGGTTTAGGCAATTCTTTTCTTGGAATCTTTTCTGGACGCTGAGCAGTGTTGTAAACAAATGACGCAACAATTGTTGCAGCCTGTTTTAAATCTGCAGGAGAAAGATGATCATAAGTATCCATATTGGTATGATGTGTCCTTGTTTCATATTCAATCGCATCCTGTATGAATTGAAAACCCGGAATACCAACGCCATCAAATGATTGGTGATCGGTACCACCAGTATTGCTGATGGTAACTGTGGAAGCACCCATATCAGCAAAGGGTTTTAACCATTCCTGAAAGATAGCTCTTGCAGCTTCGTTGCCTTGTAAATAAATACCTCTTATTTTTCCGGTGCCATTATCTAAATTATAATAGGCTGAAATTTTTGAATGTTCTGGTTTCAATACCATATCAGTAGGATCAGCAAAATGATTTTTTACATAATTCCTCGATCCAAATAAACCTTCTTCTTCGCCACTCCACAACGCAATACGAATGGTGCGTTTTGGTTGCAAGCCTGTTGCTTTTAAAATGCGAACTACTTCCATCATTACTGCACTTCCAGCTGCATTATCGGTTGCACCAGTTGCACCATGCCAGCTATCTAAGTGGCCTCCCAACATTACAATTTCATCTTTTAAAACAGGATCAGTACCAGGAATTTCAGCCACTACATTATATCCTTTGATATCATCAGGATAAAATTTTGTTTTCACATCAGCTTCCATAGTTACTTTTTGGCCTGCCATTACCAGGCGTTGTATTCTTAAATAATCATCACTGGATAACATTACCCAGGCATAATTATTTTCTGCATCTTTTACATAAGAGCCACCATTTTGTACAAATAATGTTCCTTCTGAGCCTCTGGGGTTAAGGCTTAATACCAATGCAGGTTTTTCTTTGTTATAAAAATCTCCCATCTGGCGGGCAAGCGCCTGGCGCTGCCGCATTTCAGGAGTCATGTTAAAATTTCTTCCACCTTGTCCTTGTCCTCTTGGTTCGGGTGGTTTTGCATTAGCCATTTTTTCTAAAATGCTGTCAGCATAACGGGAACCATCAGGCGTAAATGAAGGATGTAAAGTGTCGGCAGAATAAAACATTACAATCTTACCTTTTATTTTGCCAGAATAATTTTGATATAGTTCTGCCGAGTCTTTTGCATTGATAACAATTACATCACCATCCATTATTTTTTTGCCTGGTGTGCTTCCTGTCCATGCCCTTGGTATGGCTACTATTGGAGTATAATATGGAGCAGTTATAGCTAAATAGCAACGGGTTTGTTCCCAGCCTACGCCAAAATCTCCCCATGGTTCTAAGGTAGCATTTACCAATCCTATTTTTGTTAATTCATCTTTTGCCCAGTTGGCAGCACGAAAATAGCCTGGCGAATTGGTAAGCCTTGGCCCCGACACATCGGTAAGGTGAAAAGCAATATCCATTACTTTGGAATTGTTAAGCCCTTCATTTTTAATCTTACTTAATGCTGCTTCATCGGTTTGTGCAAAAACAAAATTGCAGGCCATACAAAACGCTGCAATAAGGAAAGGTTGTCTTCTCATGTTAAATTGTTTTAGTTGGAACGTTAAATTAATTTATTTTGAACAAATTTTTTAATTGTTTTTATAAACGGCGGGGAAAATAGCGAATATATAAATGGCGAATATCGAATGTTGTTCAGCAAGAACATTCGATATTCGCCATTCGATATTTTATATTCAATTATGCAGTTGCTTCTTCCAAATAAGCACTCACCGGTTCACAGGTACAAATCAGGTTCCTGTCGCCGAAAGTATTGTTTACCCTGCTGATGCTTGGCCAAAATTTATTTTGTTTCACAAACTCCAAAGGAAACGCTGCTGTTTCTCTTGTGTATTTGTGGCTCCAGCCGTTGGCACAAATAACAAACTGTGTATGCGGTGCATGTTTTAAAGGATTGTCTGCTTTATCGGCTGTGCCATTTTCAACATCACGTATTTCATTGCGAACGCTTAATAAAGCATCACAAAAACGATCGAGTTCAGCAAGGTCTTCGCTTTCTGTTGGTTCAATCATTATAGTGCCTGCAACAGGAAAACTTAATGTAGGTGCATGAAAATTATAATCCATTAAACGTTTGGCCACATCTTCGGCTTCTATACCTGCGCTTTGTTTAAAAGGGCGAAGGTCAACAATGAATTCATGTGCACAAGTACCGTTTTTTCCGCTGTATAAAATTTTATATTCTTTTTCTAAACGAGCTTTCATATAGTTGGCATTTAAGATAGCATACTCTGTGCTTTTTCTTAAACCATCTGGTCCTAATAATTTTATGTAAGCATAACTGATCAATAAAATACTTGCACTGCCATAAGGCGCAGCACTAACGGCGTGTATTGGATCGTTACCACCAGTTGCATGGTTAACATGTGATGGTAAGTAAGGCGCCAATTTTTCATTTACACAAATCGGTCCCATGCCAGGGCCACCGCCACCATGTGGGATAGCAAATGTTTTATGCAAATTCAAATGGCAAACATCTGCACCAATATTTCCCGGAGAAGTTAAGCCTACCTGCGCATTCATATTGGCACCATCCATGTAAACCAATCCGCCGTTTTCATGTATAAGTTCGCAAATTTCAATGATGCTTTCTTCAAACACGCCGTGTGTACTTGGGTAAGTCACCATTAAACCTGCTAAAGTATCTTTATACTTCTCTGCATTCATTCTTAAATCAGCCACATCAATATTTCCGGCATCATCACATTTGGTTACTACCACTTTAAAGCCCGCCATTACAGCACTTGCAGGGTTGGTGCCATGGGCCGAAATAGGAATTAAAATTACATTCCTTTTAGCTTCATTTCGGTGAGCATGATATGCTTTTATGGTTAACAAACCTGCGTATTCACCTTGTGCGCCACTATTAGGCTGTAAAGATGTTGCGGCAAAACCAGTGATATTGCTCAACCAATTTTCTAATTCAGTTACAATTTGCAAATAACCCTTCCATTGATTGGCTGGTGCAAAAGGGTGTATGCCGCCAAACTCCGGCCAGCTTACAGGAATCAATTGCGTTGCAGCATTCAGTTTCATGGTGCAGCTTCCCAAACTAATCATCGAAGTATTTAAACTCAAATCTTTATTTTCTAAAGATTTGATGTATCGCAACATTTCTGTTTCGCTGTGGTGAGTATTAAAAACAGGATGCGTTAAATAATCTGATGTACGGGTTAATGCTGCAGGAATATTTTCCAGGTACACATCTGCATCAAAATGGGCAACAGCAGTATCGTTGTTTTGTGATGAAGCAAATACATGCAGAATGTTCAACACATCATTTTGCGATGTGGTTTCATCTAAAGAAATGCCTATGTATTTATTATCAAAATAAGAAAAATTAATCTCTTGTTGCTCTGCCAGTTTACGAATGGCGGCAACATCTTTCACCTGTATCTTAAGCGTATCAAAATAATATTCATTTACATTATTAAAACCTAATTCTGCCAATTCATCGCTTAAAGTTTGTGCCAAAAGGCTTACTCTCTTGCCAATATTTTTCAAGCCGTCAGGCCCGTGATATACTGCATACATTGCGGCCATATTTGCCAGCAAAGCTTGTGCTGTACAAATATTGCTGGTAGCTTTTTCACGGCGAATATGTTGCTCCCTTGTTTGCAAAGCCATACGCAAACAACGGTTGCCCTGGGCATCAATACTTACACCAATAATGCGGCCGGGAATATTTCTTTTAAATTCATCTTTGGTTGCAAAGAAAGCGGCATGCGGCCCGCCAAATCCCATTGGTACGCCCAACCTCTGTGAATTGCCAATGGCAACATCTGCACCTAATTCACCCGGAGGTGTTAATAAAGTCAGTGATAACAAATCGGTAGCCATTACCACTTGTGCATTTACAGCATGCACTTTATCAATGAAATTTTTATAATCAATTACAGCGCCATCGCTGTTAGGGTATTGCACAATTGCTCCAAAATATAAATCATCTAATTGAGCAGTTTTATAATCGCCGAAAACTAATTCAATATTTATCGGTGTTGCCCTAGTAATTAAAACATCTTTTGTCTGCGCAAAAATATTTTCATCCACAAAAAACTTTGGAGCGGTTACATGGTCGTGGTCTTTGTTTTTATGATTGAACAACATGGCCATGGCTTCTGCAGCGGCTGTGCCTTCATCCAGTAAACTTGCATTGGCAATAGGCAAAGCGGTTAAATCGCTTACCATGGTTTGAAAGTTCAATAAACTTTCCAAACGGCCCTGGGCAATTTCTGCCTGGTAGGGTGTGTATTGTGTGTACCATCCGGGGTTTTCAAAAACAGTACGCAAGATTACACTTGGCACAATGGTATTGTAATAGCCTTGTCCAATATATGATTTGTAAACTTTATTAAGCGATGCTGTTTTTTTCAGATCAACCAGGTATTGGAATTCGCTTACCGGCCCGGCAGTAGTTAACGGGCATTTTAAACGAATAGAAGATGGCACTGTTTTCTCAATCAATTCATCTATTGATTTAACGCCAATTGTCTTAAGCATTGCCTTGGTTTCCTGTTCGTTTGGCCCAATATGCCTTGCAGTAAATTCGTGATTTTGTTGTTCGAAAAGGTTCATATTCCTGTATAAAATTTATGAGTGTGTTGGATATTGTAAAAGTTGCCGCAAAATTACGATAACATAACAAGAATAAGCGCCATTATGTTTAATGATTGGGTACTGTGGAAAACTGAGGGATAACCTGCTGAGAATGATTGTGAAGCAACGAGTTGTTTTTTGAACACGGATGAAACGGGCCGGACGGATAAAAGGGGATTTTTTTCTGCAAAGCAGAAAAGTTTGGATTGGCGAAATAATCCAACATTCTACGTAGTAGAACAATCTTTAATTATCCCTTTTAGGGTGGGATAATGTTCAGAAGACAGCCTAAATTAAAATCAAATAAATCCGTTTAATCAGTGTCATCCATATTCCTGTCTTCTTATTTAAGATTCATAAACTGCCAATACCGGCACCTTACTTTGATAGATCATCTTTTTAGTATGCTGTGTTTTAAACAGTTTTTCGTAAAAACTATGGCGTTTAGGCGCAATAATAATGATATCAATGTCTTTATCATTTGTAAAAAGATTAACCGCTTCATGAAAATCATACAATCGCATAAAATAGAATTCGGGTTTAAATTCTATCAGCAATTCTTCCATTTTATCTCTTTCTTCTTTAAAAGCCTGGGTAATGGAAATATAATGGCTGTCATCTACATTTAAAATATGCAGTGATGGTTTGAAATCTCCAAGCACTTTTTTTACTGCTAAAAGCGTAGGTGTTTCCTGTACATATTTCATTTCGGAGGTGATCAACACATTATCAACTTTGCTAAACTTGGCATCTTCAGGTACAATTAAAACAGGGCACACATTTTTTTCTGCCATCTTTAAAGTATTGGAACCAGAAAAACGTTGCTCCAAAGGCGATTTTCCGGTAAGCCCCATCACTATCATGTAAGCAGTTTTTACATGGGCATAAGCTGCAAGGCTATCAATAAAATTATCACCCGATTCTGTATAGGTTTCTATGTTTGGTGTACAATCCACCATTTCTTTTTTTAAGCTATCAAGGTAATTATGCGCTGTAGCAACATCTTCGTGGCCAGAATAATAGTGATATAAGATAATGTTTACATCAGTACGGCCTTTGTACATATTGCATGCATAGTGTGCGGCGTTTAAAGAAGTTTGGGAAAAATCTAACGGAACAATAACCTGTAGCATAGAAATAATATTTTGCTACAAAATAAATGAAATTTACCATATTGGTGAGACTATATTTATTTTATGGTAGGAACACCCTTGTGGCATGTTCTTTTGAATTTAACCTTTGGCAAAATTGAACACGCCACGGGCGTATTCCTACAATTAATAAAACGATATTTGCATTATGGAAGAAGATTTATTGGAGAACTGGCAAAAAAAATCGGCTGATCATCAAAAATTGTACAAACAGTTTTTGCACCGTGCCGATAAGAATAAAGTGCTGAAGGCTTTGCCGGATATACATGATGAAGCCTTTGAAAAAATTGATTGCCTGCAATGCGGCAATTGTTGCAAGGGCTATTCCCCGCGTTTTAAAACGCCGGATATTAAACGCATTAGCAAGCACCTTAAAATGAAAGAGGGCGATTTTATCAATCAATATTTAATTGTTGATAACGAAGGTGATTATGTACTGCGGAATAAGCCTTGCAGTTTTTTGGGTGCCGGTAATTATTGCAGCATTTATGAAGTTCGCCCCAGCGATTGTGCAAGGTTTCCTTATACGGATGAAGATATATTGCTGAAACGCCAACCACTGACTTTAAAAAATTCCAGCTTTTGTCCGATTACTTATTTTGTGCTGGAAAAATTAATTACAACTTTAAAATAAATTTTTCAAGATTCCCCAGTCGGTGACTCACCGAATGGAATGTAAATGGTCGTTGAGACACCGACCATGGAGGAAAATTTTATACTCAAAATTAATTATGCCTTTGCAGTAAGTTCTGTGTACGCAGCTTCCAACGGCCTGTTGGCACCATCGCCTTTCCATTCAGGAGAGCCAGGGATGTTGGTGTTCTTTAAGATATCTTCTTTTGTTTTACCAGCTTTAATTTCTCCGCCAACAAATTTTAAAACGTTGCCTAAATAATCTTTAAACGCATTGAGGTCGCCGGAATTTAAAACGATATCATAGCCATCGCCTGCATGGCCGCAAACGAATTGTGTTTTTTTATCGAAGGCAGCCACGGCTTTGTCCAATACTTTTATCCAGCTGCCCATATCGGCACCGGCACTTTTATCTACATAAGGATGGCGGCGATTGAAAACTAAATCGCCCATGTGAACTATATTGGCATGTTCCAGATGTACCATGCTATCACCATTGGTATGTCCAGCACCAAAATAATGCATGCTTATTTTTTCGTTACCGATTTTATCGCTCCATTTATCGGTGTAAGTTTGGTCAGGATATAATTGTTTATCTTCTGATTTATTTTTTACTGCCACCGCAGTTTGATTGATCAATGAATTGGCATGTGCCAATACATGCGGCACCAAACCTTTAAAAGCAATATTGCCTGCGGTATGGTCACCATGGTGATGCGTATTGATTAACAAACCAAATGGATTTTCTGTTTTCTTTTTTAATTCGTCAATTAAATGTTGTGCGCTATCGGGGAACTGTGCATCCACTACCACAATTTCTTTTTTAGAAAGATAGAATAAAATGGTGCCTCCTTTTTCGGTAAACACACCAATATCATCTGTAAGCATTTTTATTTTCCATGCCGGTTGATTAAAAAATGCAGCGATGGTCTCTGGGCTGAATAATGATAAACCTGCTAAAGTAAAACTGGTGTTGCGGATAAAGTTTCTGCGTTGCATGATGGATTGGTTTAAAATAAAAGTTACAACATTTATTTGAGATGATGAAAGAAGAACGGAGGAAAGGGGCGTGGGGTTGCCTTGATAAGGCTACCTGTCTAACTTTTTAAATCTTCCTTCCCAACTCTTGCCCTTAACTGTAGAGGTATAATAAATAATATCACCTTCGATTTTATTAATCACAACATTCATTACATCTCCCGGCTTAAACGGAAAGTTGGGAATTGTAATCTTAATCATTTCCATATTATAACTACAATCAGTTATCCATTTTATTTTAGATTCAATAGTGTAATTATTCAGGCCGCTGTACTCAATTTGTTTTTCTCCACTCATTACAATATAAGCAGTAGTATCATCAGCATCAAGGTATTTGAATTTACCAACTTTAAAAAGGCTACAATTTTGGTTTGTATTTTTTTGGGCAAAACATGGAATTATGAATAGAAGTAATACTGATGTTAAGACTGATTTGAATAAATTCATGATAAGTAGTTTTAGATTTAGGGCAAATTAATTAATAAAGATTAATATAGCAATGTTGCTAAAAGCAAGACGTCAATGAAGTTATCTGAACGGAGATTTGAGTGTTTACTCGGATTAAAAGAATTTCCATTTTAATTCAACAATCCTCGACTCTTTCAAATCCATATAATGTTCTCCGCTTCAATAAAAGCTCAGTAAAGATTTGCTGTACAAGAGTGAGACGCCAATGCAGCCCAACAGTGTTCCTCTGCTCGTGTCAAAGTAAAAATAAAACCGTAGGTTTTAATACTCCATATTTTTTAACGCAGGTGCTTTAAACCATGTAGTGATTACCACCAGCAAAGTCATTCCGCCGCCAAAAATAACAGAAGGCACCAGGCCGAAAATGCGTGAAGCAAAACCGCTTTCAAATTGCCCGAGTTCGTTGCTGCTGTTGATGAACATGGAGTTAACAGAGGTAACCCTGCCACGCATTTCATCGGGGGTGGTTAATTGTAAAATGGTGCCACGAACCATTACGCTTATGCCATCGCAAACGCCGCTGCACAATAATGCAATAAAGGAGACAATAAAAATATTTGATAATCCGAATGCAATGATGCAAAGGCCAAAACAAGCCACTGCTATCAACATTCGCTTGCCTTGTTTTTGTCGCATTGGGAAAAAAGTGAGTAATACAATAACACTGATAGAACCAATATCTGTAGCCGCTGTAAGCCATCCAAAACCTATAGGGCCAATGTGTAAAATCTTTTCGCTGAATTCGGGAATTAATGCAACTGCACCTCCAAATAATACGGCAAATAAATCCAGTGAAATAGCGCCTAACATAATTTTATTGGTCATCACAAATTTCAATCCTTCTTTTACACTGTCCCAGGCCGCAATATTTTTGGGTGAATATAAAATGGGTTTTCTTTTTATAAAAGATAACAAGGTTGCTGCAACAATTACATAAAAAAGGATGATGACGAAAGTATAATTAACACCAACGCCTGCGATAAGAAAGCCTGCGCTGGCATGGCCAACAATAGAACCTATAAGCCATGTAGAGGAACTGATATTGGCAGCAAACTGTAATACATTGCGTGGTACTAATTGTGAAATTATGGCGCTTGAAATGGGCCCTGCAAAAGCCCTGATGATTCCAGTTAAAAAAATGATGCCGTAAAAACAATACTCCAGGCTGTGTTTGCTCAATTTGCTTTGTGAAGATGGCAGCGTACAAATTATTAATAAAATTACGCAGAAGGAATAGGCAATCATGCCTTTTAATAACAAGGTTCTTTTTTCTGATTTGTCAATTACATGGCCGGCATATAATGCCAATGAAAAAACGGGAATAAATTCTGAAAGGCCCACTACGCCAATGGCAAATGAACTTTGTGTAAGCTGAAATAATTCGTATGCAACAACAGTGCCTACCATGCGTAATGCCATGATGTAGATAAATCGCACCACAACATATAATCTAAACTCTTTTTCTTTAAAGGGAGATAGCGCTGCTGTATTAAATGATAAACTCATTACTGTAAAGGTGCAATTTATTTTTCATCTGTAAAATACCGCTGTTCAAAATTTTACGGTAAGGTTATATAATGCTGGCCATCTTCGTATTCTTTGTCAAGTGCATCAATAATTATTTTAAGATGCTGTTCGTTGCCTAAAAAATCGGCATTGGAGGCATCGATAAAAAGCGTTTTCATATTGTGCTGCTTGATGTATTGTGTATAGGTTTCCTGTAAAGAAAAAAGATAATCTACCGGAATGGTTTGCTCGTAACCACGGTTGCGCTTTTTGATATTCTCTTTTAATTTATTTACAGGAGCATGCAGGTAAATTAAAATGTCGGGCTGTACTATTTGTGGGTTGATGATGTCGAATAATTTTTGGTACAAACGAAATTCTTCATCTGCCAATGTTACTTTGGCAAATAAAAGGCATTTGGTAAAAAGATAATCGGAGATAGTGATGTTTTGAAACATATCTTTTGTCTGCAATAAATCTTTTAATTGTTTATAGCGTTCTGCCATAAAAAAAAGTTCCAGCGGAAAAGCGTATTGCTGCTGGTTTTCGTAAAACTTTGGCAGGAAGGGATTGTCGGCAAATTCTTCTAAAATCAATCGGGCATTAAAATGTTTGCTTAGCAAATGTGCAAGGGTGGTTTTGCCTGCGCCAATATTTCCCTCGATGGTAACAAAATTATACTTCATAAAAATGGGGCAAGGTTGCCAACCTTTTTACAACATAAGATTTTGAATACTTTAACTAAGGTTGGCAACCTTAAGAAGCCTGCAAAATAAAAGGAATGATTTTCTTTTAGCATTAAATTTTATTAACAGTCAGTTCATCTTTGCAAATTCTTAATAATTGGTGGATAGTTTTATTTAAAACGGGGTGTTTTAAATTGGGCGAAAGCTGGTTAAGCGGAATTAAAACAAACCTGCGGTTTTGTATTTGCGGATGCGGAACAATCAGGTCTTTGGTTTGAATGCTGGCTTTGTTGAAAAAAAGTATGTCGATATCAATTATCCTGGGTGCATTTTTCTTGGTTCTTATCCGTCCCATTTTTTCTTCGATAGATAAAATGGTTTGCATGGTTTGCTCGGCAGTAAGTTTTGTTTGCCCAATAATTACCTGGTTTAAAAAATCGGGCTGGTTGGTATTGCCCCAGGCGGAGGTTTGATAAAGAGCAGATTGCCGCGTAATAACTCCAATTTGCTTTTGAATATGTTTTTGCGAACGGACAAGTTGTTGTTTGGAGTTGCCCATATTGCTTCCCAAAAGAAGATAGATTGTATTCATTAGATAATAGGCTATAGTGCTAAACGGGTTAAATATTTTTACTGCATTTATAGCGGGATTGCAAGATAATTATATTCGCTGGCGACAATCCAAATTTTTTAAAATGCTTTTTTACCAATAGTTTTACGCTTTAAATAAAAGCAGATGCAACCATACAACCAGGGCAAGGCCTTTTTAGCTATTTTAAAAGCAAGCTTTCGCTCTATCCTAAGCAACCCGAGCGCTATTTTTTTCAGCTTGCTTTTTCCGGTTATTTTTATTTTTATCTTTGGTTCATTTGGTGGAGGCAATGGTGTGCAGTATCATATAGCCATTTCTGATTATTCGGATACTACCAATGAAGTTTATTATAGCATTAAAGCAAATCCATTACTATCAATCGTTTCTTTTAAAAATGCCAATGGCGTTACAGATACAGCTGCAAGAAGAACGGCTTTGGAAAAAGATAAGATAACTGCTATTGTAAGCATTAAAAAAGATACTTTAATGGGTGTCAGCAAGTACACCATTTACGATACATTAACTAATACCAGCGGCAATTCTGTTACTGCATTGCAACAAATATTTTCTAACATTACCAGTACTATTGCTCTAAAGAAAGTTTCAGCATCAGATTTGCCCAGTATAAGGCCATACATTTATGCTATAAGGCAATATCGTCAAATTGATTTTGTATTGCCGGGTATGTTAGGTTTCTCCATTTTATTTTCTACTTTATTTGGTATTTCATTTACCTTCTTTCAATTCAGGCAACAACTAATTTTAAAACGTTTTTATGCAACGCCGGTTAGCAGAATAAATATTTTGCTGGGCATTGGTATAAGCCGTCTTGTTTTTCAGTTGATCAACGTTTTAATGCTGGTTGCACTGGGCTACTTTTTTATGCACTTTACCTTAGTGCATGGCTTTGGTACTTTTATGGAAATGACAATACTCACCATTTACATGCTGCTGCTGTTGTTGGGTGTGGGATTGATTTTTAGCAGTATCGTTAAGTCAGATACTTCAATTCCATTATTGATTAATTTATTTGCTTTTCCGCAAATGCTTTTATCAGGCACTTTTTTTCCGATAGATGTTTTTCCCAATTGGTTGCAGGTAATTTGCAGGTATGGTTTACCGCTGACGCAATTTAATGATGCTATGCGTAAAATATCATTCACCGGTTTGCATTTGTGGGATTGTTATAAGGAATTGGGGATACTAACTATTTGGATTATCATCATTTACGCTATTGCGGTTAAAGTTTTTAAATGGGAATAAGACATGAAATATTTTAAATTTTTTATAATAAATGTTATTGCGTTTTCGCTGTTGTTCTTTTTAATTTCTTTGTTATTTCCATCGCAAGTGGTAATTACTAAAACAGCTGCCATTGCAGGTACTAAGGAAAAAGTGAAAGAAAAATTATCCAACACTGCTGACTGGAAAAACTGGAACCAGTTTATTAATGGCGATGCTGTAGAAAAGAATAATCAAAAAGCCAGCGATACAATGCTGTTGTTTTCGTTTAGAAATAATGGGGATGAATTATTGACATCACAGTTTAACTTTTATAATAGCGATTCCAGTTCTGTGCTTTTAAACTGGAGCCTTATTGAAAAACTGCCCTGGTACAAACCGTGGAAAAAATTTAAAGCCATGGTTTTAAATAAAGAGATGGCAGCGGTAATGGATACATCGCTGAATACTTTTAAAGCACAGGTGGAAATGGCTAAATAATTATTTTGGAAAACTGATTTTCCCCATCGACACTGCTGGCATACCTGTAATATTTTTTTGCTGGTAACTTCCATCGCCACATATACATTCATTGGCTAAAATGGCAAATAGTACTGCTTCTTTCGCATCGGGATTGATGTGCAATGCTGCCGTTGTGTTAAATGAAAAGTTGGGCAGTGCATTTTGCAGATGTTGCATCAATAATGGATTGTGCATGCCTCCGCCGCTGGAAAAAATGGCATAACTTTTATTTTTGTCAGTTGCTTTTAATAAAGCGGCAACAATGGTATCTGCAGAAAATTTATTTAATGTTGCCATAGTATCTTCGATTGAAATATTTTCTGTTGAAGATTCTTCTTTTGCTTTTTGCAGATAAGATAAATTAAATAATTCGGGCCCGGTTGTTTTTGGAAAAGGTTTTGCAAAAAAATCATTTTGTTTTAATGCAGTTAATAAATTTTCATTGGTAGTCCCTTTTGATGCAACCGCAGCATTCTCATCAAAATATTTACCAGCAAATTGTTGTTGCATATAGGCATCCATCATCGTGTTGCCAGCGCCGGTATCAGTACTAAAAATTTCAGCACTATTCATATTGCCAGGCAAATAAGTGAAATTGGCAATGCCACCGATGTTCAACAAAATTCTGTCTTCGCCGGTTTTGCTAAAAACCAAATAATCGCCATACATAGCTAAAGGTGCGCCTTCGCCACCGGCAGCAATATGTTTTTGCCTGAAATCGCTGATAGTGATAATGCCAGTTGCGACTGCTAAATGGTCGCCATCGCCAATTTGTAAAGTAGCATTGCCAAATTTATCTTGTTGATGCAAGGTTTTAGGTGCATGATAAATGGTTTGACCGTGACTGGCAATAATATCAATATCCTCATTTTTTATATTCCATTTTTTTAACAGCGTATTTATAATTGCGGCATGTTGCAAAGCAATCCACGGATTCAATAAAGTAAGTTTTTCTAAACTCACTTCTTTTTTACTGAAAACAGTTTTTATTTCGGCTTTAAAAACAGCATCAAAAGCTACCGTTTCAAACTGCAATATTTCAATGCTGGTTTGTAAACCGCTGTTGGCAATTTTGCAAAGTGCAACATCCAGTCCGTCTAAAGAGGTACCACTCATCAGCCCAATAACCAGCCTTTCTGGTTTGGCAACAATGTTATAAAGTGCTTTAATATTCCTGTTCATGCCCCAAGATAATTTATTTTTATTTTTAATGATGCAACGGTACTGTAAAAGCAGTTGTCAAATGCACAATATCGATACATGCAAGATGTAGAACTGGTTAATAGCTGTTTAAAAAATAACCGGGCAGCCCAAAAGCAGCTGTACCAACAGTATGCCGGGGTGATGCTTGGCGTTTGCTATCGCTATACAAAATCATTGACAGATGCTGAAGATGTACTGCAGGAAGGGTTTATACGGGTGTTTAAAAATCTGCATCAATACAGAAGTGAAGGAGAATTGGGCGCATGGATAAGGAGAATAATGGTTACTACTGCGCTAAATTTTTTAAAGTTGAATGCCAAATATCAAAATGACCTTGCCTTTGATAAAATAGAACTGCATCCGGTTACGGACGAAAACCCAGAAATACAATTAGACACAAAAGAGCTGGCTTCATTGATTCAGCAATTGCCAACGGGTTATCAAACCATTTTCAACCTGCATGCGGTGGAAGGGTATTCGCATGTAGAGATAGGCGCAATGCTGGGTATTTCAGACGGTACTTCCCGTTCGCAATACGCAAGGGCAAGGGCTTTAATGATAACATGGATAAAGAAATATTATTCTGATAATAAAATGGAGCAATATGCAAGAAAGTGAATTTGAAAAAAACATACAGCAAAAAATGGAGGAACTCAACCTTACTCCATCGGCATCTGTATGGAATAAAGTGGAGCTGAGCTTACCCGAAAAAGAAAAGCCGGGGCGCTGGATATTTTTTCTGTTACTTTTTGGATTTTTAGCTGGAGGTGCGTTATTGCTCTGGAATAATAATAATAATAATAATAATGGGAAAGAAAAAATAGTTACGACAAAAAACAGCATTCAAAAAAATAATGCTGAGCATTCAGTAATTAGAAATGAAAAAACAAATCAAACTTTTGTTGATAGCAATTCTTCTTTTGCGCAAAAACAAAATGTTACAACAGTAAATAATAAAAGCAATTTAAATTCCAAGAACGTAATAGTAGCGTCATCAAAAACAAATAGTAAAAGAACTAATAACGCAAACAATAAAAAAACGCAAGCTATTGTTGATAGCAATTCTTCTTTTGCGCAAAAACAAAATGTTACAACTGTAAATAATAAAAATAGTTTAAATTCCAAAGGCGTAATAATAGCATCATCAAAAACAGGAAGTAAGGCAAGTAAAAAAACAAGTAATAAAACAATACCTATTAATACAGCTGCTAAAATAGCTGACGAAGGCATTGCTATTGCACACCGCAATCAATATAAAACAAAACAAAAAACACATGTTAAAATAAAAATACCCGTTGCAACTGGCGAAGAAGAAAAAAATAACGAAATGACAAACGATGTGGTTTCCGCTGATACCATAAAGGATAGCAGCCAGGTTGTTATCTCAGCACCTATTCAGGATAAACCGATTGGAGTAAATAAAGAAATTGAAAACGATTCATCAACAATAATTAAAAAAGATACATCGCAGGCTGTTACTAAAGCAATTGAAAAGAAAAGGAACAATAAAAAATGGAAACACGGTATTGAGGCAGCATTAGGTTTGACTAATGTAAAAAGCAATCTTTTTAATACTGGTAATTCGTATTTAAGTGCTGTAACCGGACCATTTAGCGGTCCGCCGGTTTTTATTGCACCTTCTTCACCAACACAAAGCCTTGCAGTTGGCGCTGGTTTTTTTATTGAAAAGGAATTGACCAATCACTGGAAGTTTACCACAGGGTTTAATTATGTGTATCAATCCAGTTTATTAAACGTTGGAGCAAAGGAAGATTCTGGGCGTACTTTTAGATTTGCCAATAGCAGTGTAGCAACAACGCAAGGTTATTATCTTACAGGCAATACATCAACCTATAAAAATAATTTTCACTTATTGGAAATACCGTTGTTTATGGAATATAAGTTTTCGAAAAAAACGGCATTTTATTTACAGGGCGGAACAACGATTGATTATTTACTGCAATCAAATGCTTTAATCTATAATGCTGGCTACAATGAATATTTTACTCACAAAGAATTGTTCAATAAATTGTTGTTATCCATTACAGCAGGTGCAGGTGTTAGTTTAGCACAAAAAACCAAATTGCCATTTAGTGTAGGATATAGATTTAAATACAGCTTTGGGTCGATTATAAAACCTTCGTTTGGCGAACAGCATTTTGTAAACTCTTTGCTGTATATAAAAATTCCACTAAAAAATAAGACTGCGTTGCAACGCTAATTGATATATGATTGTCAAAGCATAAAATATGACTATGAAAAAAGCAATAATAATAGCTGCAATAAGTTTGTTTCTTTTTTCTTGCAAAAAAGAAAATACAACAGTAACAGTAAATAGGCTTGCTTTTGGTGTTTCTTATGGATTTTGTGTAGGCAATTGCGCCAAGTTTTTTCTTTTAAATAATGATAATTTGTTTGCCGATAGTATGGATAGGTTTACTACTCCATTATTATTTAAGAACACCGCATTAGCACAGGATAAATATAATTTGGCGAAAGAATTACTAACTACATTTCCAAAGTATTTAACACTACACTCCAACGAAACTTTTGGCTGCCCTGATTGTGTTGATCAAGGTGCGATATATATAGAAGCTACAATAAACGGAACAACATCATATTGGAAAATTGACACCGATACAGGAAAGCAACCTGATGCAGTGAAAGCGTATATCAATAATTTAACAACGATAGTCTCACAATTATAAAAATTATTCTGGTGCTATAAATTTCAAGTTTCTCTTTATCCCATCGAACTTGCTTCGCTTAAGCGGCGAATTTTTAAAAATAATTTTAAAACTTTCTTCCGTTAATTCTTCCCAATCATTTTTTGTGAAATTTAAAATTTCGGGTATAGGTGTAAAATTAATTTCATTATTAGGCTTGCTAAAGCGATTCCATGGGCAAACATCCTGGCAAACATCGCAACCAAACATCCAGTTATCAAATTTTCCTTTCAACGCACCAGGTATCAAACTGTCTTTTAATTCAATGGTAAAATAACTGATACATTTGCTGCCATCAATTACTTTGTCGGGCAAAATGGCTTCAGTAGGGCATTGGTCAATACATTTGGTGCAGGTGCCACAATAATCTTTTACAAACGCATCATCATAAGCTAATTCTAAATCAGTAATTAGAGTGGCAATAAAAAAGAAAGAGCCGGCTTGTTTGTTTATCATGTTGCCGTTTTTGCCAATCCAGCCCAAGCCGCTTTTTTGTGCCCAGCTTCTTTCTAAAACAGGAGCGCTGTCAACAAATCCTCTTCCGTTTATTTCGCCAATATTTTCTTGAATGTGCCAAAGTAACAACTTCAGCTTACTGCGAATTACTTCATGATAATCTTTTCCAAAAGCATACTTTGCAATTTTGGGTGTATCAATATTTTGTTCTTTGTCAGGAAAATAATTAAGCAATAATGTAATTACAGATTTAGCTCCAGGCACCAGTTTGGAAGGGTCAATCCTTAATTCAAAATGATTTTCCATGTATTGCATACTGCCATTAAAACCTTTGCCCAGCCAGGTTTCCAGCCTTCGGGCATCTTCATCTAATTTAACAGCTTTTGCAACACCGCAAAAATCAAAACCCAATTGCGCTGCAAAAGATTTTATTTGTTCGGTATGTTTGGTTGAATTCAAAGTATTAAAGCATAAAAATACAAAAGCCATCCCAACTTAATAGGATGGCTTTAAAAATATTGATGAAGATTATCCTCTTTTAAATTTTATATCGTAACCCAGTGTTGCTATAGCTTCTACGTAACCAAAACTATGTGTTGCCCAGTTTCCTTGCTGTGTTAGCGTGCAGGCAAGTGCATTGTTATATTTTACAAAACCGGTTTCCCCAGTACATTCAAAAAATAATTTACGCCACATGTAAAGCCTGAAACCAGCTTCGGCGCTTATATTGTAACCTGCTAAATGGGAATTATTGTTTAGCTGTTCTCCACGCCATGTAAAATCTGTACGGGGAATATTGATACCTGCATCAACTTTCCAAACAGAATTAAGCAATGGGCGAGTATTGGATGCAGTTTTAAAAATTACATGTTGTTGTACCTGGTTAATGTGCAGCCAATTGGCCATCTGTATGCTCAAAATGCAAAAAGCTATCAGGGGTTAAAATGCTGTCGCCATCCACATATTTGCCGTCAATAGTGCGGTTACTCTTACGGTTTGCCCATCGGTACGACATATTTTGCCTGGTCAAAATTTAATTCCATAGCTCTTGTGTGTGATTTATTCAGATAAAAGCCCAAACGGTAATTGTATTGCGGTGTAGAAATTTGCGAAGGCTCTTTAAAGATGGCATCAAAATCCCCTTGTCGTGTACAACGGCTTTGTGCAATACAAAATCATTGCCATTCGACATTTTAAAGTGGATATTGCTTTTAATATAGCTTCCGCTGTTATATCTCCATGGATATACATGCCTTTAAATAATTTATTTTTTGTATGCGAAAAAGAATACAGGCAGCTTGCTGTAAGCAAAATCAGTACACAAATTTTCTTCATGGGTAGTCTTTAAAAACTGCGCAAAATTAATGTACTTGGAAGCTAAACTTCGTATATTATTTATAGTTATTTGATACGAAATTTAGTTTACTGACTACCGCTGTGTGGAACGATTTCTGAACTACTGGTAATTACTCTTCTGCAAATTAAGTTTATAAAGTAAATTTTGGCATCTGTGTTTATTTGTTAATTTGCCTTTGTCTACAAAAGTCTTTACCATCGCTGTACTCAACCATTTGCTACAAATGGCAATTCTTTCTTTTGTTGTTGCTGTAAAATCCTGCGTTGTTTCTTCAACATCATTGCCCTGCCTTTTGGGATAAATTTCCCCTCATTTTTTGCCTTCTGCTTAAATCTTTTCGGCTTTGCTATCCACTAATTTGCCATCTTTATTAATGACCAAAACAGCCCTGCCGCCAATGTCGCTTAAGTTATCTTTTAACCAATCATCTACCTTATTAATATTATATTAGGCAAACGGAGCCTGTAACAATAGCAGACAAAGCTCCAGTTGGCTGAATTTGCGGCAGTTGGGGCGTAATTTGTATGACATATTTGCTGAGAATTTGGCATTGGATTGCTATTTGACAATTAAGTTTAAAATTAGAAACTATGAGTTTACAAAACTTGACTATAAAATCACAAGAAAGGATACAACATGCACAGCAATTGGCTTTCAATAATAACAACGTAAATATTGAAACTGAGCACTTGCTGCAATCACTATTGGATGACGATGATTCAGCAATAGAATTCTTATTAAAAAAGAACAACGTTAATATCAATTTTGTTGCTTCAAAATTGGCGGACAGTATTAAAAAATTAGCAAAAGTTAATGGCGGCGAACCGGCGCAAAACGTAAGCCGTGATTTGAATAATGTATTGCTGCGTTCTGCAAATGCATTAAAACAATTTGGCGATGAATTTGTGGCGCCAGAGCATTTATTGATTGCTTTGGTAGAAGGTACAGATAATACCGCAAAAATTTTAAAAGATGCAGGGCTTACCGAAAAAGGTTTGGTAGCGGCAACAAAAGAATTAAAGAAAGGCTCTACCGTTTCTTCTCAAACCAGCGAAACGCAATTCAATGCATTAAATAAATATGCAAAGAATTTGATTGAAATGGCAAGGCAGGGCAAGCTTGACCCCGTTATTGGCAGGGATGAAGAGATACGCAGAACGCTGCACATCTTATCAAGAAGAAGTAAAAACAACCCCATTTTAGTGGGAGAACCTGGTGTGGGTAAAACTGCCATTGCCGAAGGTTTGGCAATGCGTATTGTAAATGGCGATGTTCCTGAAAATTTAAAATCTAAAATTATTTATGCCCTTGATATGGGCTTGTTGATTGCCGGTGCAAAATATAAAGGCGAGTTTGAAGAACGTTTAAAAAGCGTAGTGAAAGAAGTGACCGAAAGTGATGGGCAAATCATTTTATTTATTGATGAAATTCATACATTGGTTGGAGCCGGTGGCGGCGATGGTGCGATGGATGCCGCTAATATTTTAAAGCCTGCTTTGGCAAGAGGTGAATTAAGAGCAATTGGTGCCACCACTTTAAATGAATATCAAAAATTCTTTGAAAAGGATAAAGCTTTAGAGCGCCGTTTTCAGAAAGTATTGATTGATGAACCTACGGTGGAGGATGCCGTTTCAATTCTTCGTGGATTGAAGGACAGGTACGAAACTTACCATCATGTTCGCATTAAAGACGAAGCGATTATTGCTGCGGTAGAATTATCGCACCGCTATATTACCGACCGTTTTTTACCAGATAAAGCTATTGATCTTATTGATGAAAGCGCAGCCAAACTGCGTTTGGAAATGAATAGTATGCCCGAAGATCTGGATAAACTGGAAAGGCAAATCCGTCAATTGGAAATTGAAAGGGAAGCAATAAAAAGAGAAGATGATGCGATTAAGTTAAGAGAACTGAATACAGAAATAGCAAATCTTTCCGTAGACAGGGATACTTATAAAGCTAAATGGCAGGAAGAAAAAGAAGTGGTGGAAAAAGTGCAGAATGCAAAAGCTGCTATTGAGCAATTAAAAGCAGCTGCAGAAAAAGCGGAAAGAGAAGGTGATTATGGCAGGGTAGCAGAGATAAGGTATGGTAAAGTGCAGGAGCAGGAAAAGATAATTGAGGATATGACCAAACAATTGGATGCCAGTACTGAAAAGAGAATGCTGAAGGAAGAGGTTGATGCTGAAGATATTGCAGAAAATATCGCCAAAGTAACAGGCATACCTGTAGCTAAAATGCTACAAAGTGAACGTGAGAAATTGTTATTTTTGGAGGAAGAACTGCATAAAAGGGTAGTGGGGCAAGATGAAGCCATTGAAGCTGTTGCAGATGCCATCCGCAGAAGCAGGGCAGGGCTGCAAGACCCTAAAAAACCAATTGGTTCCTTTATCTTTTTGGGCACAACCGGTGTGGGTAAAACCGAGCTGGCAAAGGCTTTAGCGGATTATCTGTTTGACGACGACAGTATGATGACCCGTATTGACATGAGTGAATACCAGGAAAAACACACAGTAAGTCGCTTGGTTGGAGCGCCTCCCGGCTATGTAGGCTACGATGAAGGCGGACAATTAACAGAAGCAGTCAGGAGAAAACCATATAGTGTTGTACTTTTGGACGAGATAGAAAAGGCGCATCCTGACATTTTTAATGTATTATTGCAGGTATTAGACGATGGAAGGCTGACCGATAACAAGGGTCGTATGGTGAATTTTAAGAATACCATCATCATCATGACCAGCAATATGGGTAGTCAGATTATACAGGATAACTTTGAAAAAGTAACGGAAAAGAATAAGGATGAAGTGGTAGAAAGAACAAAAGCGGAAGTAATGGTGTTATTAAGGCAAACCATTCGTCCTGAGTTCCTTAACCGTATCGACGAGGTGATAATGTTCCAGCCTTTGATGAAAAAAGAAATCAAGGGAATCATCAGTATACAACTGGATAATTTAAGGCAATTGGTGGCACAAAGCGGTATCAATCTTCAGTTTAGTGATTATGCTTTGGATTACCTTGCAGAAAACGGCTACGATCCTCAATTTGGTGCCAGGCCGCTGAAAAGGCTGGTGCAAAAGGAGATTGTGAATAAGTTGAGCAAAAAAATACTGGCCGGCGACATAGACAAAACAAGGCCTGTACTGGTTGATGTGTTTGACGGAGTGGTGGTTTTTAGAAATGAAATACCAGAGGCCGAAAAAGCTGTCGAAATAAAAAAATAATGATGCTAATAGCATTGGATTAATAACAACCTGCTGTAAAAAGCAGCAGCGTAAAGACAAATAAACAATATGGCAACTAAAACAAAAGATGTTGTAGAAATTATCCCGAGCAAGGAGATATTTGTAGGCAACCCGGATGCAACCGTAACCTTAACAGAATTTGGCGAGTACGAAAATGAAGATTGTGCAAAAGCAAATGAAGTGGTAAAAAAATTACTGGAAGAATTTGAAGGTAAAATAAAATTCAACTTCCGTCATTTCCCTCAAACAAAAATTCACCAGCGCTCTATGAAAGCAGCAGAAGCTTCTTTGGCAGCAGCGCAAATGGGCAAGTTTTGGGAAATGCATAATATTTTATTTGAAAACCGCCGTCAGTTGGGCACCACGAGTTTAAAATTATATTCAAAAGAAGCAGGTGTGGTTAACAAGCACTTTTTGGATGAGTTGATTAATTCTACCTATGGATGGCAGATACGCAACGATTTTCAGGATGGCGTAAACAAAGGCGTAAAAGATATTCCTGCGTTCTTCATCAATGGTGAACAGTTTAGTGGTAAAAGTTCTTTTGAAAACCTGAGTAAAGAAATTGAAACGGCACTTAAAAAAGTGAAGAAAAAAGCACCTGTAAAACAAAGGGCATAAGAAGATTTTTTCTAGATAAAAACGAAAGCCTCAACTACCAAGTTGAGGCTTTCGTTTTATTAACATTTTTTTTTGCAAAGATTATTATGACCAATGCCCAGGTACCCACACATAACCATGTCTTTTGGTAGCCCAGTGGCCTTCTACCCAAAACCTGCCATGCCTTGGCGGCGCCCAGTAACCTTCTACCCATACATAACCTCCATTGCGGTAAACATAATTGCCACTAACCCAAACATGCCTTGGCGATGGTGGAGGCGGCCTTCTGCTTACTACCGGCGCTGGCCTTACAGTTACTACTGCAGGTGCGCAGGAATCAAATGCCACTGCCGAAATACAAACTAAAGCTGTGATTAAAAAATACTTCTTCATAATATACTTTTTTTGATTTGACGAAAAACATTCAAAGTAGTTTAATGCTCTTCGCCTGTATATAACAATTTCTATTCCACATCTACAGCGTACTGAATTAATTCCTTACCATTTACAAAAACGCTAACAGGAAAACTGTCTTCTTCTTCAAATTTGTAAGTAAAACCCAGTATACCACCGTTAAAACTGAATGGAACTTCTCTTAAAATTTTCTTTTTGCCTTCGCCAATTTGTAATGCTACTTTAGTGATAAGCGCACCTGCATTTAACTGATAAGAAAAAGCAAGCGGCTTATTCACTTTTACTTTAACTGCGCCATCCACAGGATTTAATTTTTTTAATCCAAATTCATAGGCAGCAGATTTAACAACGGGCAACTCTAAAAAATCTTTTTTACTTTTTGGGCCAGGGCCTAATTGCCATGCTGTGTTATCAGGGTAATGCTGCAGATTAAAAATGGTAAGGTCAGCAAAGAAATAATCAGGATTAAATGCTTTGGTAAAACTTTTAAAATCGGCATCGGTGTAGCCACTGCCCAGGCAAGGGTCGCAATAATACCATTTATCGGGGCTTTGGCCTAATTGTACAACTGCCCAGCTATGATTCATATCTGGCCGGCTTTCTTTTATTTGATCTATACCAAATTTTATATACCCATTTGCAGTAAGGCAACGTATGCCTGCACTGCTGCACATATCCTGAAAAAGATTGGCATATCCTGCGCCAGTTGCTTTGCGGTATTGCAATACTTCGGTTGAAGAGTTTTTTTCTGAACCACCATTTCTTGCCGTTTTAAAATCATACACGATATTGTAAGCTATCCAATCATAAATGGCACGAACCTTATCTGTTTTATCATCATAATTTTTTGTAACCAGTTCGCTGATGGTGCCCATGGTCATACTATCCAGCGTACCTAATTTTTTTATGAATTCGTCGATGGCTTTAAAATCTCTGCCAGCTTTTTGTGCTGTAGCTTTAAACGCCGTACCAAAAAATAAAATAACGAGCGTGATTTTTAATATGTTCTTCATATAATAAAATTAGGCATCAAAAAGTTAATAATTACTGAAAGTAGTTTTTTCTGGCAGTCGTATTTCAATAAGCTTAGGAGAGCAAGCGTGGAATTATTTAAAATCAAATAGTGTAGCAGTAAAAACGCCTCGTTCCCTTGGTTTAAAAATCGCTTTCCAGTTGCCGGTATAGCGTATTAAAGAAGGGACAACATATTTGTCGAGTCTTATCATCTTTACTTCCATACTTACTTTAAAATCGTACACTGCTGCATCATAGCTGATGGAATAATTTCTACCCAACACTTCATAATCTTTTTCATCAAACCAGGTAGTCATTTCATCAACTACTACATCGTTTTTATATTCAGGTTTTACCGACTGTCTGAAAATATAGCAATGAACACCATTGTACATTTCCATATCAAGATTCATATCGTATTTATCAGCAACGTCATCATCAAAGATGGCTGTTTTATTACTCATGAAAGGTAATCCATTTATTCTTTTGCCAGGATTGAAGAATAACATTTTTAGCTGCTCTTTGTGTTTTTCCATGCCGCTTTTTCCGGCAGTACTAAACTCGGTTCCTTTCACAATATTGCTTTCTCCGCAGACAGAGTCTTTAGTAAAAAAAAGTGACGCATACATTTGTGCGGTGTAATAATTGTAATTGTGATTATCATCATAGAAATCACCGGTAACTTGTTCTTCCAAAATTTCCATACGACGACAATTGGCACTTCGTATCTGTTTTGTTTTGCTGTGCAGTGTTGCCTTTGGTTCGCCATCACTATTATTCATACGTATATCATTGATGGCGCTAAAGTTGAGTATGTGCAGGTTGCGGAAGGCTTTGTAAAAACTGGTATCGTTCTTTACCCGTTCAATAAATGCAGGTACGTTAAATTTATTGTCGATGATGACAGTGCCTAATGTAATGGTGTTGTTACCTACTTTTATTGTAGTGTCTGTTTTTTGCTGGGCAATAATTTTTATAGAGAATAAAATGAAGGCAAAGAAGATTGATATGGTCTTTAATAATCGCATTTAATACAGACAATTCAGCCTCTTTTGTGTTAGACAGAAAAGAAATTATGACAAAGGTTATTTAGGAAAAACCATACGGTAATCAACATTTATTTTTCCTTTGCTGATATCAGTAAGTTTCCCTTTTAATAATTTGCGTTTTAACGGCTTTATGTAATCGATAAATAATTTGCCTTCGGTATGATCGTATTCATGTAAGATTATACGTGCGGTAATGCCATTGAAAGTTTTGGTATGTGGCTTAAAATTTTCATCCACATATTCTAAAGTCACTTCTTCATTTCTGTAAACATCTTCCCTTATTTTAGGAATGCTTAAACAACCTTCATTGTAAGCCCATTCTTCGCCATCCAGTTCTACTACATGTGCATTGATAAAAACACCTTTATAGCCAGGAGTATCGGGGTATTCATCTTTTTCATCTTCGTCCTGGTTGGCAAATACCTGTTCACTGTCTATTACAAATAGGCGGATGTCTTTATTTATTTGAGGAGCTGCCAGGCCTACGCCGCTGCTGTTGTACATGGTTTCCCACATATCTGCAATCAATTTATCCAATTGGGGATAATCGGCAGTAATATCGCTGCAAACCTTTCTTAATATTGGTGAACCGTACGCTACTATCGGAAGAATCATTCGATTTTAGATTTTAGATTGATGATTTAACTGCAAATTTAAGGCTATCAATTGATTTTCGATTTTCGATTTCGGATTTTCGATTTGATTGGAAGTATACGGCTGTCATCTTACTTTAAAAGCTTCTAACTTTAAATCTGCAATCGCCAATCTAAAATCTACAATGTGCCCAGATATTCTTGCAATATAATAGTAGCCGCAATAACATCCACATTACCTTTTATGCGGCGGTCTTTTTTCTTCATGCCCATTTCAAGCATGGCATCTTTTGCCATTTTAGAAGTGTAGCGTTCATCCACAGTTTTAAGCGGCGTATTGGGAAATTCTTTTTTTATTTTTTTTATGGCTGCTTCTACCAACGGTGTGCCGTGCGTATCTGATTCGTCCCAATTTTTTGGTAAGCCAATAATTATTAATTCCACCTGCTCGGTACTCAAATATTTTTTTAAGAAAGGAATCAGTTCTTTCGATTCAATAGTTTCCAAACCGGTTGCAATAATCTGCAAAGGGTCGGTAACGGCTATGCCCGTTCTTTTACCACCGTAATCTATTGCTAATATGCGTGCCATGATGCCCCTCCGCCCCCTAAAGGGGGAATCTGCGGAGATTATGTTTTATTTGATGATGAATAAATCTAAAATTACAAAGATGGAAAATACAACTGATGCAATACCATTGGTTGTAAAGAATGCTAAGTTTACTTTGCTTAAATCATTTGGTTTTACCAGGATGTGCTGGTAAGTAAGTAAACTAATATAAAACACTACACCCATCCAATACAACCAACCAAAATGCCCGTAAAACCCTGCTGCAATTACACAAGCTGCCGAAAGTACATGAAGCATTTCGGAAATGCGCAATGCTTTTATTTTGCCCACAGCGGATGGAATAGAATGTAATTGGTTTTGCTTGTCAAAATCTTCATCTTGCAAGGCATAAATAATATCGAAGCCGCTTACCCAAAATAAAACGGTAAATGAAAAAAGAATGGGTAATAAATTAAATTGCCCTGTAACTGCAATATAAGCGCCAATAGGAGCAAGGCTTAAACCAACACCCAATACCAAATGGCACAATGCTGTGAAACGTTTTGTGTAGCTGTAAAATAAAACAACAAATAAAGCAACAGGGGAAAGATAAAAGCAAAGCCTGTTGATAAAGAAAGTTGTTGTGACAAACAAAATGCAATTGATAATTACAAACGTTAATGCATTGTTTGGTTTGATGATGCCAGCAGGAATTTCTCTAATAGCTGTACGTGGGTTCATCGCATCATATTTTGCATCGAGCCAGCGGTTGAAAGCCATTGCTGCAGAACGGGCAAATATCATGCAGAGGATAACTAATAGAAATAATAATATTTTTTTTTGGAGGTTTGTAAGATTCGTGATATCATTTTCCCAACCAATAGCATCATTCAGGTTGCCTAAAAGCAGTGGTTTTGAAATTGCTAAAAAAAATCCAATCAATGCAAATGGCATTGCAAAAATGGTGTGAGAAAATTTTACAAGAGATAAGTACTTCTTAATAGTTAACATGATGCAAAGATACAGTTGATGGAGTAAAGCCCTTGTTCGATTTACGAAATTCTTGTCCGTACAATTTCCCAAAGTACTACACCGGCTGCAGTGGCAATATTTAAAGAATGTTTCATGCCTAATTGCGGTATCTCTACACAACCATCACATTGCTCAATAGTAGATTGTTCTACGCCGGTAACTTCGTTTCCAAAAATAAAAGCCACTTTTTCTTCTTTTGTAAAATTTAGTTTTTCTAAAGAGATGCTGTTGATGGCTTGCTCCACTGCATACACTTTATAGCTTTGTTGTTTTAAATGAACAATCACTTGCGAAGCATCAGGAAAATGTTTCCAGTTTACCGATTCTTCTGCGCCCAAAGCTGTTTTTTTAATTTCTTTATGCGGAGGAATACAAGTATAGCCGGTAATGTAAATAGCTTCCAATAAAAATGCATCTGCAGTACGAAATACGCTGCCCACATTATAAGCACTGCGGATATTTTCCAGCACTGCAATTACAGGTGTTTTTTCAGAACGTTTGAACTCGTCCACCGATTTACGGTTGAGTTCGTCCATTGAAAGTTTTTTGTTTGTTGTCATTGTTGCCACATATTACACAGATTAACACTGATTTTTTTGATTGTATTTTACTACGCTTAGATAAAAGTTCAGCAAAGATATGCTGTACAAGTGAGTGACACAACGATGATGCCTTGGAAAACAAATATTCGAAAAAAAACGGATTAGTTTGAAAAACTAATCCGTGTAAATTCGTGTACTGAGCTTGTCGAAGTATCTGTGGCTATATCATTTCACTCTGCAGCAATGGGTTCTTCACCGCATCTCTTTTTTCTGCAAATGCTTTAGCTGCTTTTACAAAATGAACAAAGATGGGCTGCGGATTTTCTACCGTACTTTTTAATTCGGGGTGATATTGTACACCAATAAAAAAAGGATGATTAGGTAACTCTACAATTTCAACCAAACCGCTTGAAGGATTTTTACCACTTGGTAATAAACCTGCTTTTTCAAAATCTTTAATGTATTTATTGTTGAATTCCCAACGATGCCTGTGGCGTTCGCTTATTTCGGTTGTGCCATAAATTTCATATGCCAATGTACCTTCTTTAATGGTGCAAGGGTAAGCGCCCAAACGCATGGTGCCGCCTTTTGCAGTGATGTCTTTTTGTTCATCCATTAAATCTATTACAGGATGTTTGGTGTCTTTTGCCATTTCAGTAGAGTTGGCATCCGTCCAACCCAAAATATTTCTTGCATATTCAATAACCGCCATTTGCATACCTAAGCAAATACCAAAGAATGGCAGGTTGTTTTCTCTTGCATATTTTATAGCAGTAATTTTTCCTTCGACGCCACGGTTGCCAAAGCCAGGCGCAACAAGCAATCCGTCCAGCTTGCTTAATTTTTCTGCAACATTATCATCGGTGATGGTTTCACTATGTACATCTATCACTTTCACTTTACATTCGTTCATGGCACCTGCATGTACAAAGGATTCTAAAATAGATTTGTAAGCATCCTGCAACTCAATATATTTTCCAATTAAGCCGATGGTAACTTTGGTTTTGGGGTATTTTAATTTATCCAAAAAGGCACGCCACTTGGTTAGTTCCGGTGCCGCATACCCGTTAATCTGTAATTTTTTCAATACAATTAAATCCAATCCTTCCTGCAACATCAGCAATGGGACTTCGTAAATACTGCTGGCATCCATTGCTTCAATTACAGCATTGGGTTTTACATTACAGAATAAAGCAATTTTCTTTTTAAGGTCGCTGTTTAAAGGCTGTTCGGTACGGCAAACAATCACATCGGGATGCACACCTTCCTGACTTAGTAAACGAACGCTATGTTGTGTAGGTTTTGTTTTTAATTCTTTAGCAGCACTTAAATAGGGGATTAAGGTAAGATGTACCACCATACAATCTTCCTCAGCCATTTCCCATTGCAACTGGCGCACTGCTTCTACAAAAGGCAAGCTTTCAATATCGCCAACAGTTCCGCCTAATTCTGTAATGATGATATCATATTTGCCAGCTTTGCCCAATAAAAGCATCCGGCGTTTGATTTCGTCGGTGATATGCGGTATTACCTGTACGGTTTTGCCCAGGTAAGCCCCTTCACGTTCTTTATTGATTACGGTTTGATAAATGCGCCCTGTTGTTACATTGCTGGCTTGAGAAGTTGGTGTGTTTAAGAAACGTTCGTAGTGCCCAAGGTCCAAATCAGTTTCTGCGCCATCGTCAGTTACAAAACATTCACCGTGTTCGTAGGGGTTCAATGTGCCCGGGTCAACGTTGATGTATGGGTCAAATTTTTGAATGGTGACTTTTAAGCCCCTTGCCTGCAGCAGTTTTGCCAGCGAAGCAGCAATAATTCCTTTTCCTAATGATGATGTAACACCGCCGGTTACAAAAATATATTTTGCCATAATAATGAGTTTCTATTTCAAATGAAAATGGGTACAAAAAGCAAAACAAGAATTACCAGCGTTGATGATGTTGTTTCAACGTTTAATTCTTTTACAGTGAAATTTGTCGAATTTGTTAACCCAATCTATCTTGACCAGTTGGGATTCATGAATGAAGAAATCCTAGAGGTCATGCAAAGATAGGATGATTATTTGGGAGGAGGAAATTTGAGGGAAAATTTGTGGAAAAATGCTATTTTGGCGCTGTAAAAGCTTAATAAAAAACCAGTTGCTAATGAGCACCCGATATCAACCCGTTAAAACAATTGAATTTTGCATATTTTTTATATTAATAAGTATTGCAGCTACTGCTCAAATAAATACCCGAATTATAAACTATAAAAATACTTTTAATGTTAAGTTAGAAGATGAAAAGAGTATAGTTTCATTAACCACAAGAATTAATTGGGTCAATGTTATTGATGCACGTGACGATACTACGGGCTTGGGATATTATTCAGCGAACGATCCAATATTCAGGAAGGATTGGCCCAAAATTTATCATTTTGATTCATCAACCGCAGTAGCTGCAAGGATACAAAAATGGGTTTCAAATTATTTAAAGTTGAGCAATAATATTCCTGCTGGCAATAATTTATTGATTGTTATAAAAAAGCTTTGGCTTTCGTCTGAAGCTGCGCTAATTCAATTTGATAATGGCGAAAGAGGCCAGGCTAATGAAGGTTGGGATGCGGGAGTAGTAAGCAAGTTTGAATTTTATTTACAAAGAGATAGTATTTATTATCCTTTATTTAGGGTTGATTCAACTTTTAGTTTTAAAGAAAACCTGCCAAAGGCGGCAGGTGATTTTATCACAACCGCTTTAAAAAATTCTTTAAACAAATTGCCTGATATCAATTTTGAGGAAGTAATAGCAAAAAGAAGAAAACTTTCTATAAATGATATACTGGCAAGTTTAGTCAAAAAAACTGCAGTGCAAATTTTAAATATTGCAAGCTATAAAAAAGGAGTTTATAAAAGCTTTGAAGAATTTAAAACCAACTCACCATCTATAACTGAGTATGAATTGAGGAAAGGCCAGATGGGAGACATTTTATACGTAAAAGAAAATAATACGGAATATCCAGAAAGAAAAGCCTGGGGTTTTTGTGATGGGAATGATATTTACATTAATTCAGGAGATAAATATTCCAAATTGATAAAATTTCAAAACACTTTTTATTTTGAAGGGATAAAGGGGAGGGTAAAACACGTTAGTCATGATATCCCTTATACATCGCTATTCAACCTTGCAACAAATACAGGACGAAAAGTAAGTTCGTATAAAGTAATTCCAAAATTTTACGAGGTTGATATGGAAACAGGCGAAGTGTATTAACCCTTCACAATCTTATTATAACTCGTTGCAATTCCTTTTATCAACGAAGAACTAAAACCCTGGTGTTCCATTTCATTCAATCCTGCAATGGTGCAACCTTTTGGTGTCGTTACTTTATCAATTTCCTGTTCGGGGTGGGTTCCATTTTGCAACAATAATTCTGCAGCACCTTTTACAGTTTGTGCAGCAATTAAATTGGCTGTCACACTGTCAAAACCAATTTCGATACCACCTTGTATATTGGCTCGTATATAACGCATGGCATAGGCAGTGCCGCAAGCGCCTAACACAGTTGCAGCATCCATCAATTTATCTTCTATTAGTGTTACTTTGCCTAAGTTTTCAAATAACTGTTTTACAAAAGCTACTTGTGCAGGGGTAGTATTGGAATGGCTGATGCAGGTCATACTTTCCTGTATGGCAATGGCGGTGTTTGGCATGGCACGAAAAACCGGGTTTTTCTTTTTCACCATTTCATTCAAATCATTTAGGGAAACACCGGTTATAACAGAGACTATTACATGCTTTGCAGCTAAATCTTTTTTTAATCCTGCAATAACTTCCGCCACCTGAAAAGGTTTGACAGCTAATAATACTAAATCGCTTTTTTTGATGGCTTCGTTATTATTATCGGTAACAAATACACCTTTATCGCTTAAAGCTTTTAGTGTAGAAATATTTCTTTTAGTAATAGTAATATCTGCAGGCTTGCAGAACTTACTTTTTAATAATCCTTCTGCAATGGCTGTACCTAAATTTCCACCACCAATTATTGCTATCCTCATTTTAGTAAAATAAATTTTTGTTTAAATAATTACGCACATAATCATCTACGCCTTTCTCCAAAGAATGAAATTCATGCGGATAACCGGCTGCTTTTAATTTCTCCATTTTAGCCTCGGTAAAATATTGGTATTTATCACGGATATCTTCGGGCATATCAATGTAATTGATGTTATGCTCCAAATCCAATCCTGCAAATGTTGATTTTACTAAATCATTGAAGCTGCGTGCGGAACCAGTGCCTAAATTGTACAGGCCAGACCTGATTGGTGAGTGGTAAGTAGTGAGTGGACCATTCGCCATTGACAAATCTCCATTCATGCTTTCCATCAACCAATAACAAACCGACACCACATCTTTTACATACACAAAATCACGCAGCTGTTCGCCATCTTCAAAGCCATCTTTATGAGAGCGAAATAATTTTACTTTACCGTGCTCTTTTATCTGGTTGAAGGAATGGAAGATAACACTCGCCATTCTTGCCTTATGATATTCATTAGGCCCGTAAACATTAAAGAATTTTAAACCAGCCCAAAAAGGAGGTGTTTCTTTCTGATGCAATACCCATTTGTCAAATTCATTTTTGCTGATGCCGTAAGGGTTAAGTGGTTGTAATTGTTCTACAATATCGTGGTCGTCATCATAACCATATTCACCTTCGCCATAAGTTGCGGCCGAAGAAGCATATACCAACGGTATTTTATTAATGGTGCAATAGTGCCAAATTTTTTGCGAATACTCTACATTTAATTTTTGATGCACACTGTAATCAAATTCGGTAGTATCTGTTCTTGCACCCAAATGAAAAACAAATTCAACCGGCGGTTGTTCTTTTCTCAGCCAGTCGAATAAATTTTCTCTCTCTACTCTTACCAAATATTTTTTATGTAAAAGATTTAATTCCTTTTCATCATCTTCAAATTCATCTACTAAAATCAAATTTCCAAAACCCTGTTGATTTAAATAGCTTACCAGGCAGCTTCCTATAAAGCCGTAAGCGCCGGTAACAATTATGGTTGAATCAGTATTCATAAATTATAAAGCAGTTAATGCTTCTGTGCTTTTTTGTGCATTTAATAAATTGCCAATGGCATTATCATATTTTTCTTTCCACTCAGTTACATTACCCCAGTTTTCGCCATCAATACTTATTGCACCATTGGTTACGGTACCCAAATAAGTTACCGTGATTTCCATTTTTTCCAAAAGCATATTAAAATCGTTCCTGTTTGCTTTACTAACAGATACCACTACACGGCTTTGCGCCTCGCCAAACCAATAAGCATCTTTTCTCATAGTTGAATCGGTTGTGGTAACATTAAAACCGGTGTTTTTATTAAAACAGCTTTCTATCAATGTTACAAACAAACCACCTTCGCTCACATCATGGGCCGAGTTGATTAATTTTTTTTCAATCATCTTTTTTATTTCATGCTGTACATCAAATTCTTCATCAATATTAAAATAAGGAGCAGGAGAGTGTTCAACGCCATGTATCTTATGAAGATATTCGCTGGAGTTGATATCATTCTGCTGAACACCTACCAAATAAATTTCATCATCTTCATTTTTAAAATCCATGGTCATCTTATCATCAGCACTGCTCAATAATCCCACCATTCCAATTGTTGGTGTTGGATAAACTGCACCATCGGGCCCCTGGTTGTAAAAACTCACATTACCACCAGTTACCGGCGTATCAAATTTTCTGCAGGCTTCACCCATGCCTTTTATCGCATGTACAAACTGGTAATACACTTCAGGGTCGTAAGGGTTACCAAAATTCAGACAGTTGGTAACACCCAATGGCTGCCCGCCACTGCAAACAATATTTCTTGCAGCTTCGGCAACTGCTATCATAGCGCCTTTGTATGGATCAGCAAAAACATAGCGGCTGTTGCAATCTGTTGTTAATGCCAATGCTTTATTCGTAGGCTTTGCAATAACGATTGCTGCATCGCTTGGTGCGTTGGTGCCAGCGTTGCCAGCGCCAACCATACTATCGTATTGAACATATATCCAGCGCTTGCTGGCAATGTTTGGTATCTGAATTAACTGTTCAGCAATTGCTTTTATATCAGTTGGAACAGCAATGCTGTTTACATTAAATGCTTTTATCTTTTCAAAATATTTTGGTTCGCTGTACGGCCTGTCATTTTGTGGAGCGCCGCCGCCCAGTACCAATTCGTATGCAGGTAATGTAGCTTCTATATTTCCATTCATGTAAAAATTCAACATGCCGTCATCGGTCACTTCACCAATTTCGCTGCAGGGCAAATCCCATTTTTCAAAAACATCTATTACCAATTGTTCTTTTCCTCTTTCTGCAACAAGCAACATTCTTTCCTGGCTTTCGCTCAATAGCAATTCCCAGGCCTTCATATCTTTTTGCCTGGTAGGTACTTTATCTAAATCAATTCTCATTCCTGCTTCGCCCTTTGCACTCATTTCACTGGTGCTGCAAATAATACCTGCTGCACCCATATCCTGCATGCCCACTACAGCGCCGGTGTTCATCACTTCCAAACATGCTTCCAATAATTTTTTCTCTTGAAAAGGATCGCCGACCTGTACCGCCGGTAAATCTTCGGCGCTATCGGCCGTAATATCTGCACTGGCAAAACTTGCACCACCAATACCATCTTTGCCTGTTGCACTGCCTACAAAAAAAACAGGGTTGCCCTTAATTTTGCCAGATGTAGCAGAAATAGTTTCGCCATTTTTTAAAATACCCACACTCATAGCATTTACTAACGGGTTGGTGTGGTAGCAGTCTTCGAAATAAATTTCGCCGCCAACAGTTGGTACGCCAAAACAATTGCCATAATGGCCAATACCATGTACCACACCAGCTAACAAATGTTGTGTTTTTGCTTCTTTTAAATTACCAAAGCGCAAACTGTTTAATGATGCAATTGGCCTTGCACCCATTGTAAAAATATCCCTGTTGATTCCTCCCACACCAGTTGCTGCACCTTGAAAAGGTTCAATAGCCGACGGGTGGTTATGCGATTCAATTTTAAATACCACACCGTAACCATCACCAATATCCATCAAACCTGCATTTTCTTCACCGGCTTTCACCAGCATTTTCTTTCCATCACGGGGTAAAGTTTTCAACCATTTAATAGAATTTTTATAACTGCAATGCTCGCTCCACATGGCACTGAAGGAACAGAGCTCATTAAAATTTGGAGTGCGCCCTAATTTTTCTTTTATTAACTCAAATTCTTCTGCTGTAATGCGTAATTGCTCGGCTGTTTTAACTGTTATTTCCATAAATAATGTAGAAGGGGGTGTTTGAAAGTGCAAATGTAACGCCCTAATAGTTCATTAAGAAAGATGAATCGCAAATATTTTAACTATCTTCCCACATTGAAAATTTATTGTATTGGAGTACTTACTTTTTGCTGTTTACCTGGTGATACTTTGCTGGCTGGTAACAAAAA